>Ga0334892_1003148_pt1 | contig 11013 bp, 15 predicted proteins | sample GraSluR3_MG_4_FD_207213 | JGI IMG/M metagenome (GOLD analysis project Ga0334892, IMG submission 207213) | Sludge microbial communities from methane-producing bioreactor in Wageningen University, Netherlands - Granular Sludge_15_04-R3 | ecosystem: Engineered > Bioreactor > Anaerobic >... | reverse complement strand
AGAGGGAGATCCCTACAACCTCCAGATCTCTCTTGGTGAGAATAGAATTAGTACAAGTCTTAATGGAGAGGGAGTTCTTAGGTTAAGTTCTTATACTCAAGCAGAGTAGAAAAAGAAAATAGTGGTATTACAAACCAGTTAGAACCAGAATTTAAGGGAGCTATTCCCTATTATCCTCACAGAGATCCTAAGTTTATGGAATTCCTTTATGCCAGAGATAAGAGAGTTCAAGAACTCATGCCAGATATGCACCAAAGGGTTGTCCAAGCTTCAAGGGAAATTCTAAGAGTGGACCATTATGAATATATGAGGGATCACAACTTCCGAGTATATGTCTGTCCTGTTAGGGTGAAAGAGGGAGATGAATATGATCACCCTATCCTTCTTACATGTTGTCAGTGGGCAGAGTCTACACAAATGTTATATTGGCCAATGGAGATGATTCCTCTAACGAACGAAGAGAGGGGGCAAGTCTGGGAAGATTTTGTTAAGGATGATGAGCTTTATTACAACAGAATCAGGACTTCTAGTCTTTAATGTTCCATTAAGAGAATTTCTTTCTAAATATCTTCTTAAGAAGTAAGGAAACCACCATCTACTGGCAGGACTGCTCCCTGAACGTAACTTGCCATATCGCTTGAAAGGAATAAAACTACTTTTGCAATCTCATCTGGTATACCCCATCTTCCATTTGCTAATCTCTGTTTGAAATCATAACCTGTTTTCATCAGGCCAAACTTAGCTTTTGTAAGAGCCTCTTTTATTAAGAAGTTTGTTCCTGGTGTCTTGATAGCTCCAGGCAATATTACATTTGCTCTAAAACCCTGTCTACCATAATCTCGGGCAAGGGATCTTGTTAGTGCAATTACCCCAGCCTTACTTACTGTGTAATGTACTAAATCTTTTTTAAATGGAAGGATAGCTTCTATTGAAGAGAGGTTTACAATAGCTCCCCCCTTCTTTATTCTACTTCTAATAAAATTTTGACACATCCAGAACATAGAGTTCATATTTATATCTAAAGTTTTATCTAGATACTTCTCGTCTACTTCAAGATAGTCTTTGTTGGGATATATTCCGGCGTTGTTTATCAATATGTCAGGTGTATTCTCCTCTCCTAATTCCTCCCAGAAAGCATCAATCTCTTCCTTCTTTGAGAGGTCTATCTTAAATGTAGATATTTTGCTCACAATCGTGTCTTTATAATTATTTACAGATTCTTTTAGTTTGTCCAAATCTATGTCTAGTAATTGAAGGTTCGCACCAGCTTCTGCAAATCTTTTTGCAATGGCTTCTCCTATTCCTCCTGCACTCCCTGTTATTAAGACAGTCTTGCCCTCAAAGGATAGAATATCTTTAATTGGTTTTAATACTTTCATATTATTTTTTATATAAATTGTCATTAATATTCTATTCTTATTCCTTAATCTCGTCTACTATACAAATCGTTTTTGTTTTACTCTTAATTCCGTGTTTGATGCTAATATTTCTCTTTGGGACATTGAAATGTTCTGAGAGAATATCAATAACTGCAAAATTGGCTTTGTTATCTCTTGCGGGTTCTTTTGTGAATATTTTTATTTTTCCATCCTTCTCCTCTACCCTGTCTTTCTTACTTCTGGTTTTAACTATTACCTCTAAGTATTTCTCTTTCATCATCTCTAAGTATATAACTATTTGGTTTTATAAGTATAAAGATCCTTGTGAGGGTCCTCGTAGAGTAGTGTAGCCCTCCTCTATCATGTTCTCTGTAAACTCTTTTCTTTCACTAGCTGTAGAGTTAATGAGATTAAGATAGTTTCTAAGTATATTTCTTTTTAATCTCGTGTCTATGCTTATACCTTTATTTTCAATTTGGGAAATGAGGCTGTCCATATGTTCCTGTGTGAAGCCAAGATTTAGGCTTCCAACATTTGCGTTTAGGTCTGAAATGTTTTCTCTATTAAGCCCTTGGTGTTTAAAATAGAGAGAAGAATTGTATGCCTCTTCTATGGGGATATGTTTCCAACCTTTATCTTTTGTTGGAGCTGCTAGCGTAGCGTTAGGGAAATATCTTGGGATTGTTTTAGTGCAAGTAAGGCAGGTGAAAGATATTGGATTGGGGCTAAAGAAGAGTCCTCCGCTTTTAACAAATCTCCCAGCTACATAGAGATATGTTTCTTTATTTTTGTTATTTAGGTTGTAACCCAGTGATTCCGCGAGAGCAGCAGCTTGAAATTCAGCGTGATTAGCATACCCCTGTCTCTTGAAGTTCGTTTCCCCACCCATGTACATATTCCATCCAAGGCCAATAATAGTAGGTTTTCCTTCTAGGTTTTGCATAGCAAGAGCACCATAGGCCTCACTATTGGAAGAATTGAAATAAGACAGTTGTAGGCACAGATTATAGATTGGATCGTGGTAAAACCATCTGTTCTCTAATGATTTTTCTTTTTCTCTTTCTGGAGGGGCAAGCCAGAGTTCTTTCTCTAGCATATTGTGGAGATAATAGCATAATTAAAGCAAAAAAGCCTGTCAGCGAGGATCAAGAGGTGTCCCCCTCAGATATTTCTCATTAACAGGCTTGATTGCACTTATGGATTGGGACTTGTCTCCTTGTATTCGATAACATTTCTGTATTGGTGTAAGGCAGGTCTTTTCCATCCAGCAAGTCTTAGAGTATAAATACTGCCCTCTTGGATATTACTAAGTATATCTATGGAATTAAATTTGAGGAAAAATACATCATTTTCATTAGATATAATCTCAGGCTCTTTCATCCCATTTTCTAGGAAGATGAATTTGCAATTGTCTTCTTCAAAGATTATTTCCTGTATTTCCCCAGTTACAACGGCAGTTGTTCCTCTGTAGGATAGTCCATAGACTCCACCAATAAAGATTGTTGCTGTAAAGATGAGGAGAAGTGAACCAAATCCAAAATCTAGATATCTTCTCATGTTACTCCTTTCTGAGTAGTGAATTAATCTAGAAAAGTTTTTGAAAGTGCAATATTTTATATTATACATAAAGGAGGGATTCAGATCTAAAAATATCTCTCTGTGGTAGAATTAGAGAAGTAATTAAGTAAGTATTAACAGACATTTTTATGTATAACAGGCGTTCGAATAGCAATGATGTGGATGAAAGTTTGTCTTACTCTCAGAACTTTCTCCGCAAGCCACAGTTTGTATCTTCTCTAGTAGAAATATCTAGTATCAATGCGAAGGATACTGTGATTGAAATAGGTGCTGGTAAGGGTAGGATAACAGAACAACTTATGAAGAGAGCAGGTAAAGTGATTGCTATAGAATACGATGGGGAATTAGCTCGGCTTCTAAGAGATAAGTTCTCTGATGCTCCTAATGTAGAGGTAGTTGAGGCAGATTTTCTTAACTGGTCTCTGCCCGATTTCAGATACAAGGTTTTTTCCAATATCCCATTTGAATACACAAGTCGGATACTAGATAAGCTTCTTTTGTCCTCAAATCCCTCGGAAGACACATATTTAATAATGCAAGATTTAGCAGCTAAGAGATTTGTTGGGAAAGCTGCAGGAGGAGATGATTCTCAAGTTTCAATACTACTCCAACCGTTTTACTTGATGAATATTCTTAAGAGGATAGATAGGCGACAGTACATTCCGATGCCTAGTGTGGATACTGTTCTAGCACGTTTTGAAAAAAGGGAATCACCTCTTGTAGATCCTAAAGACACACAGGAATATAGGGATTTTGTAATCTATGGATATAACCAATGGAAGCCAACGATATTAGATGCTTTTAAAAATGTTTTTTCTTACAAGCAAACGAAGATTATTAAACGGAATTTAGATATTGATAAAAAGAAGCCTTCGGAGCTTGATGTGGAAGATTGGGTTGAATTATTTAAAACATATAAAAACTATGTCCCTGAGGACAAGAAAGCCTTGGTAAGAGATTCGGAGAAGAAGCTAGAGGAGAAGCAGAAGGGCATGGAGAAGGAGTACAGGACTAGGAAGTAGATATATAAAACAAAAAGCCTGCTATTGGGAGTGCGAAAAATCGCTAAACATCCTAATAACAGGCTAATTGCCCTCTTATCGGTCTAAGACCAGATATTAACCAGAGATTTTCTTACGATTCATTTAATCGTCATTGCTGCCGTTGGAGAACCAAATCATTCCGAGTACAAAACTCATAAGTAGTGTTCCCCAGAACCCAACATCAACGAACATCCAACCAGGTAACACTTGTTGAATAAACCAGAAGAGGAAGAATCCGATACCGGCCAAAACAAATGGCAGCAAGAAAATTCCTATTCCCAATGTTACAAGCACGAACATGCCATAGAGGATTGTTGCAATAAGCATCCCCAACCAAATGATTAGGGAGAGAATAAATAAGACCAGAATCTCATTCCAGACTGGGTCTGCGACCAATTGTTCTCCTGCTACGTCGATCCACCCTACTAGGGAGAAAAGCCATAGAACGATAATGGTCAGAAGCAATTTACCGAGTACTTTCATAAAATCTCCTTATCCTGCTCCTAGAAGAAGCATTAATACAGCCAATAGAACAAACTTCGTTGGGTTGGTAATTGATTCCGGCCCGACCGAATTTGCAAGTCCTGTCGCAATCCAGAGAGTAGTAGCTTCCAGTATTGGCCAGATTGCAACCAAGAATGCTATCCAGCAACCACAAGTGAAGCCAAATGCACTGGTCTCACCATATTGGCGACCAAATAACATTGCTAAAAAGGCTGCAAGTAAAACAACGGCTGCAAGGCCTAAACTGATGAAGAGAAAAACTCTCTCAATTCTGACAACTCTGTCTAGATAGATATCTAGACCTTGGACAAAGCTCAATCCCTCTGTTTCCCCCTTTGAAACAACCTGAATCAAAGCGATAATGAGACTAAGGTAGGTCATAACGGGTTTCTCCTTTCGAGAAAATCTCATAAGTTATTAAGGTGCAATATAAGAGGAATTATATCAAAAAGAAAAAGCAAAGACTATGGGATTAAGGTTGAGGGTCTATCACTATTGATTCTCATCAGAGTATAATCAAAAATATCCGGGGTATAGCTCAGATGGCTAGAGCGCTACGTTCGGGACGTAGAGGTCACCTGTTCAAGTCAGGTTACCCCGATTTATGATGTATAATCTAATATGAATGATTCAGATTTAAATAAAAATATTGAAGAATTAAATAAACTTCTTAAAAAGAGATTATCTTTTAGAAGAAATTTTCTCCTTTCAATTGTTTCTGGTATAGGTAGTGCCATAGGAGCTGTATTAATAGGAGGTCTTTTAGTTGGTTTAATTGCTTCAAATTTAGACAAGATACCTTTTGTTCAAGACTTACTCCCCACAGAACAGATAGAGGAATATATAAATAATTAAAATTTCTCTTAATAAGCCCTCAAAACTTGCACAAAATTTTTAATATGTAATAATTGTAATAATATAGTCTAGATAACTTGTTAAACAGACTTAAATGCCCAAAGAGAGGAAGTTTGAAAACCCCAAGACCGAATTTTTAAGAAGATTAGGTTCTTTCATTGTATCTCTTATACTTACTTTTCTTGCTTTTAATTATGGTTATGTTCAGGGTTTTACAAATGTTAGAACAGGTGTGTTCAACCCAATTTTCCAAGTACATAAGGATTATCTGATTTCAGAGCTGGATGATTCGTTAGTGAGAACTCTTCCCGTTACATATAGCAGATATGGATCTCTTGGAGAATTAGATCTGCAGATAGTATATCCACACAGCTGGGTTATTGTTGCAAGATCTCAGCAGAGAGACAGTCAAAATTCTTTAGAGGATGAAGTTCTTTATGAGCTTCGAGATTTTGACTCGGATGTCTCCTTACAGATAGAACTTTTAGATGTGGATTTCTCCAGAGCTGTTATGGCTGCTTCTACAGATGTGACTTTGACTCAGCAGATTTTAGATAGAGAGGTTATAACCTATGATATACCTGAACCTGGGGAAGAATCTTTTATAACGGTGTATAGGGAGCCAGAGAGTGATACAGAGGTCTCTTATGTACAGGGTATTAAATCACAGGCGAATCCTTCTGAAGAGCCTAAGAGGTTAGAGAACTTTATAATTTTCAATCATAGGTATGATAATAAAGAGAAGAGTAATATCCTTCTAACAGCAAAGATCTCTTTAGAGTTTGATGAGAATTTAACCGGTAAGGAAAAAGAAGAACTTTTGAAAATAACTGATGGAATAGTTGCTTCTCTAAGGCTTCTTTAAAATCAATAAACTGATTAATACTTAAACATGGATAAAAATCTCCCCAAGGCAAAACAACTTGTTCAAGAAAAGAAGGCATTTCTTTTTGACTTTGATGGCACCTTGGTCAATCTGGACAAATTAAATGTGGATTCTTTTAAGATTCTTTTTAAAGATGAATTCAACTTAGAATTTACAAGAGACGATTTTATGCAATATGTTTCTGGTAGAGGCTCCAAGGATGGAATTAAGATGTATCTAGAGACAAAGGGTGTAAAGGAATTTGACGTAGAGGATTTAAGTAACCAATTCAGTATAAAGAAAAGAGATTTAATAGAAAACCACCTAGAGGAAGAAGTTTTTCTAATCCCTGGTATAGATACTTTCTTAAAATATCTTTCGGAGAATGATAAGAGGATGGTTGTTGTTACTTCCTCTCATTACACCTATGTGAAGAAGATATTAAAATATTTTGGGTTATTTGGTTATTTTGAGAAGGTCTATGATAGGGGCACTGTAAATAAGGGCAAACCAAATGCAGAGATATTTTTGCAAGGCATAAAGTATACGGGTCTTGATACCGATGACTGTATTGCTTTTGAAGACTCTCTATTTGGTCTTAAGTCGGCCAAAGGTGCAGAGCTTTACACAGTAGGAATATTAAATGAAGGATGGAATGAGGACTTTGTTTACGATTTAGCAGATGTAGTTATCGAGAATTACGAAGAATTAATCTAATCCCCCTACCCTTTCTCTTGCATTACTTTTAGGTATACCAAAGTCTTGGTTCTCTACTTAGATATACAAGTCACTAATAACGTGCTATACTCCATCTTCGTTTAATGTAGATCTAACGAGATAAGTACCTTACGGTTTAAATATTATTTTCGGTTATCTATAAGAAACTGAAAATAAAATAAATAAGTACAACCGTGAGTCAATATCACAGAAATAATGGCGGCTCTCGCCATAACAACAATAGGAGATACTCTCATTCTAGAAATAGAGGAAGAGGATACAATGCTAAGAAAAATACAATTAGCATAGACAAATTAATTGCGAAGGCAGTAGATACTAAACCTACTAATATGTTCGTAGATGACTACGAATATTCCCAATTTCAAATAACAAAAGTTCTTAAGAGGAATGCTTACAATAAGGGTTACAGTAACCCTACTAAGATCCAGTACAAGGCCATACCAGAGATTCTAAGCGGCAAAGACATACTAGGTGTAGCAAGTACCGGTTCTGGTAAAACAGCGGCCTTCTTAATCCCTCTAATAGACAAGGTCGTTAGAGATAGGAATAACAGAGTTTTAATAGTAGTTCCTACTAGAGAATTGGCTATGCAGATACAGAATGAATTTAGATCCTTAGCGAAAGACACACAGATTAAAAGTGTTTTAATAATGGGAGGAAACAGTATAAATACACAAATTAACATACTAAGGAGTAATCCTAACTTCATAATCGCAACTCCAGGAAGACTGAAAGATTTAACAAATAGAAGAGCAATTAATCTTCAAACTGTTAATAATGTTGTCCTAGACGAGGTGGATAGAATGTTAGATATGGGCTTCATACACGACATTAAGTTCATTGTAGAGAAGTTGAATAGAAATAGACAATCTTTGTTCTTCTCAGCAACTTTAAATAGAAAATCAGAAGAGGTAGCAAATACCCTACTCCATAATCCAGTGAGAATCGAAATTGAGACTCAGGGTCCTGGAAAGAATGTAGATCAAGATGTTGTTAGATTACAAAAGGGACAGAGTAAGTTTGATGTTTTACTAGGATTACTAGAGAAAGATTCTTTAGAGAAAGTATTAATATTTACTTCTACAAAATGGGGAGCAGATAAATTATGTGACAGTTTGCGCCAGAAGGATGTATATATAGAATCTCTTCATGGTGGAAAGAGACAGAACAAGAGAACTAGAATAATAGAGAAGTTTAAAAATGGAAATATAGATGTATTAGTAGCTACAGATGTCGCTTCCAGAGGTCTAGATGTTAATAATATATCTCATGTTATTAATTACGATATGCCTCAGTGTTATGATGATTATATTCATCGTATAGGTAGAACAGGTAGAGCAGGTAAAAAAGGTTTTGCTTTAACTTTCGTCTAAACCTTGTTCTAAATTCCCAATAGATAAAAAAGAAGACCCAGAAGAGATAATAAAACGAACAGTAGAGTTTACACTCATACTACATTATCTCTCTGGGTCATCTTGTTCTAAATACTAGTGGTTAATATACATTCAGAGCACTTCTGAGGTTCTTAGCAAATTCCTTTAAGCTTTCTTCTTGCATTTTTTGAAGAACATCTGCTTTTCTTACTTGGTCATATTTTTTAATATGATGCCAAGAAAATGGTGCAAGAATGATTGCTGTATAGGTTGCGTCGAAATATATCCCTGGGTGGTCAGGGAATTTAGGTATTAGTGCTAATTCCCTTTCAGGCATCATAGATCCTCTTCCAAGGTCTATAAACCCATGAAGAGATGGTTCTACAACAAAGCGGTCACAAGCAACTTGTAACTGGTTGTAGGTCTTAATCATTGCGTGGAAGATTTCGCTCCCTAGGTATGGATACGGTAAGTAGATTTCTGTATTTTGCAATTTTCCTCTTTTTCTAGTGTTAATGAACAAGAATAAAGGGATTATATCAAGAAACGAGGGGCTTTACTATGGGTTAATAAAGAAAATGCCTGAGAATTATGAAGTCGTTGTCGATGGTTAAACCACCAGACGAACCTCTCTCAGGCTTTTTCTTGCAAATTTTTTAATTACGGGAGGATAACATCGTTTTCTGGATCATAGATCAAGAAGTTTCCAGCTTTGCAGTGGATAGCGGTATTTGCTTTCGCAGATTCCATATTCCTTATAAGGATGTCCTTATCGGGAAATTCTTCTTTGATCTTTTGCATTGTCATAAGGCGGGCTTTGGGATAGAAGACCTTAGATTTGTTCTTTCTTTCCCCGATATATATCCGCTGTTGCTCGACCTCGACATAGTCTCTTTCAAAGAAAGAGTAGGCATAGGCCCAATATACGAAATCATCTTCGTTGGGGTGATCTCTATTGGGAACTTCTTTAACTTTGTACTCAGTAAAGAGAGTCCCAGCCATTCGGTATTCGATAAAGACTTGAGTCTTTATCTTGTTAATAGTGAGTAGGTGGTCAAACATTCTAACAAGTGCGTTCACTTCATTCTCCTTTCTCCCATAGATTATTAATGTGCAAGAATATGCAATTATATCAAGGAATTAGGAGCATTACTATGGGTCTGGAATTTGTGGGTGTATGAACTTTCGGAGGACTTACAGAGATAAAACGAGTGTATAAAAACAACTCAATCTCTGTAAGCCCCCTTTTGTACCTTTAGTTCTTAGAATTCATCGATCAACATTGCAATCAAGATGGCGAACAGGAGTGTAAGTAGATATAGAAGGATTGCGAGTAAGAAATTAATAACAAAGACTTGAGTCTTTGCACTCCGCGTTGTCTGCATAACTCCATCGATTGGTGCTTCAGCGGATATTTCCATATCTGCTCCACTGCCATCTCTGATCAGCCATTCGGTTCGACCGTTGAATTCATTACTGTAGTAGTAATAGATGTCATCGTCGTAACCAAGTGGCGGTTTGATAGAATCCCCACTTATGTAGGAATCTTCGCCTTCAAGCAAGAAGGGGTCGGAACTGGCGATACTGATTTCATAAGTATCTTCCGATGTGATAATCAATTCCCAATCTTCTTTAAGATCTTGTTCAAAGATCTTCCCTTGAAGGGGTATCGGTTGGATCTCATTGATGCTGATCCATATCGAACCGATTATGAAAAGAGGAATTGATACTGCAAAAAATATTTTCCAACCTAAATCTTCGTTTCTCATTGAGAAATCCTTTCTTTACTAGTTGTTTGAAAGAGCAAAAGGTACGAGTGAATTATAACAAAAAACAGGAAAATACTCTATAGGACGTGGGTTGAAGGAGTTTATAAAAAACAAAAGCCGTCTACATTGATTTGGTGTCTCAAAATAGACGGCTTTGTCCCTTTGGGATATATTATGGTTCTGGTTTGCTGAGTATATGATTAAAGATATTTACCGTTATGGTATATTCTTCATCCTCAGAAAACTGGAGCCATTCCGTATAAGGATAATCCCGTTCAAAATAACCCTCTTCACCAATTTTTTCATTATCTGTTTTAAACAGTATCTGGTACTTACCAGGGACTTCAATTGTTCGTTGTTGTCCTAAGGTTGGAATACCGGATACATATGCGTTGGTGACTTCTACTTCTGCAAAGAATGGTGTGTGATTTGTTCCCGAGGTAGGATACTCTTTTACAAACACCCATTTGTCTATGGTGTAAGTGTAGTAGTTATCCCAGATGTCCTCGTAGTGGTACAGTTCCACTTGGCGTGTCTGCTGACAAGAGTAATACTCTGTCTCAGTTGAGCCACACTCATAAGAGCGGGAAGTAAAACTCCCATCACCATTATCTACAGTTTCGGAGCAAGTCCTAGATACATACACACTACGTGAGCAGGTATCCATGTAGGTCTCTGTTGTCCATCCATCACTGACTCTTTTGTCTCTACCAGTATCTCGGTAGTCGACGTCTATGTCATATGCTCCTGGTGGAGAGGAAGACCAGCAGGACTCTCTTACAGCGGTATATTCTTCAAGAATAACACTTTGCTGCCAGGAGAATTGTTCTACAGTGACACTCTCTTCATGTTTGTTAAAGAAGAGTTGGTAGCCAAGAAAAAGCAATGAGAAAGTTACAACTACTGCTA
>Ga0334892_1003147_pt1 | contig 11016 bp, 8 predicted proteins | sample GraSluR3_MG_4_FD_207213 | JGI IMG/M metagenome (GOLD analysis project Ga0334892, IMG submission 207213) | Sludge microbial communities from methane-producing bioreactor in Wageningen University, Netherlands - Granular Sludge_15_04-R3 | ecosystem: Engineered > Bioreactor > Anaerobic > Unclassified... | reverse complement strand
CCCACCAAATTTGCCATTAACCTATATTATATCAGCAGTCAAAGGCCAACAATCGCTTCTTAAAGCTAATTTTTTAACACCCCCTTGTGCTAGGGGGTGTTATAATATTTTTGTGATTACTCGGCAAGATTTACCCCAATTAAGACAAGACCTCGTCACCGGTGAATGGGTCGTTATTGCCAGCAATCGAGCCCAAAGACCAGACAGCTTTATTAAAAAAAATCTCTCCTCCTCTCCCCCGGCTAAAAACCAAAAAAACGACTTGGAAAAGGATTGTATTTTTTGTCAAATCCTAAAAAAAGAGACGCCGATATTGGCCTGGTCTAATAACCAAGAGTTTACTAGCGACCAATACGACGATTGGACCATTGCCGTCGTTGCCAATAAATATCCTGCCTTTATCCTGGCCGGAGAGGCCCGGCAAAAGAAAATCGGCCCCTACCAAACTATGGCCGCCACCGGTCACCACGAACTGGTTATTACCAAAAATCATTCTCTAACCATTGATCAACTGCCCCTTGCTTCGGTCCAAGAAGTTTTTACTGTTTTTCAACAGCGGTATCGCCTCTTGGCCCAACAGCCTCATAGTCAATATATCGCTATTTTTCATAATCAAGGACCGGAGGCTGGGGCTTCAGTTACTCATCCCCATTCACAAATTATTGCTATGCCAACCATTGATGCCAACATCGAAAGCAACCTCATGGGAACTAAACGTTTTTGGCAAAAACAAGGCCAGTGTCCACACTGCCTCATTATTGACGATAACCAAAAAAACCCAGACCGCGTTGTTTGGGAAAACAAACACTTTATCATCTTTACTCCTTTTGCTCCCAAAAGCGCCTTCACTTTACAAATTTATCCTAAAAAACACCAAGCTTATTTTGACCAAGCCAGCCGCCAACAGCTAAAAGGTTTGGCCCAAGCCTTTAAAATGGCCTTAAAAGCGTTAAGAAGGGGTTTAAACAATCCAGATTATAACTTTTTCCTTAATTCCGCTCCCTGTGACAACCAAAATCACGACTATTACCACTGGCATTGGCAAATTATGCCCAAAACTCAAATTTGGGCCGGTTTTGAATTAGGAGCCGGTATTGAAATTTCCACTATTTCCCCAGAAGATTCGGCAAAATACCTAAGAAAACAAATTAAGTAAAAATTGCTGAATGGTTGTATAGTTAAATTGTTTTCTTTCTCCGTCATTCTGTTTTTCTTTCCCCGTCATTCTGAGGATACTCCCGAAGAATCCCGTCGGGAATGATGAGATCCTTCGGCCTTTGGCCTCAGGATGACAGAGAGGAATGGCTCAGGATGACGGAGAGAAGTGGCTCAGGATGACAGAGAGAAGTGGCTCAGGATGACAGAGAAAAAACCCATTCCGCTATACTCTATCTCTTATGCGCGATACATATTTACTAATTACCTGTTACAAGTTACTGATTACGGTTTACAAATTACTACTTACCAATTACCAACTTTAATTGTTTCCCAAACCATTCTGGTAATCTCTTCCAGGGTTTTTTGAGCTTGATCTTGGGGATCACCCTGGCTCATAATTACCAAAACAAAATCACCCCAATCGGTAAAAATAATCGCCGCATCGTGAAGAAGGTTTTCGTCTAAACCAATTTTGTGGGCAACGGTTAAATTATCTGGTAAAAAAGCCGGAATTTGATCATTAAAAATAGTGTTAATTAAAAAGCCGATAATCTCTTGGCTATGGGCGGCAGTTAAAGCTTGGCTCTGGTGAAGAGCAAGTAACAGTTGGCCCATATCCTCCGGGGTAGTTTGTTTCAGACGATAATTTGTTTTTGCCAAACCTAGTAAATCAATGGTTTTTTGAATTTTGTCCTCTCCTATGGCTTTGGCAATAACGTTAATGGCAGTGTTGTCTGATTGTTCAACAGCCAGCTTGGCCAAGGACCGATAAGTGTAGATTGTCCCTTCCGGCTGAAGATAAATACTGCCATTCCCGGGCAGTTTATCCTCCTCTTTTAGGCGATACTCGGCTGTTAGGTCAAACTGCTTTCTTTCTGCTTCCTGATAAGCGGCGATAATAGCCGGCAGTTTCATCAGCGAGGCTCCCGGAAAGCTTTCCTGATAATTAACACCAAGGGAATTCTGACTATCAACTTCAGATAAATAAACTCCATAAAACCCATTTTGTTGATTAACCAAGCTTGTCAATTTTTCCTCTAGGTTTTTTTGCCAAGGAGTTGGGGCCATTGTCGGCTCAAGAGGAGCCGGGGGGGGTTCCCCCTGGTTACCATTAAGCTTAACCACCCTAGGAGTAGTTATTTTTTGCCAAAAAGCAGGTAAAAAACTTGATAAATAAAAAGCTAGGGTCAACCCGGTCGAGACAACAAGAAGAACCAAAACCACTCGACCAGATTGCGTCTCTTTTTCTGCCTCTTTTTTGGTTAACTTTTTTTTAAAAACCTTTTTTTTAAAAGACATCCCTTAATTAATTTCTAATTCCTAATTTCTAATTTCTAATGAAATTCCAAACTCCAATTTACAAGTTCTTATTTTATTTTTTAATCAAATTCTAAGCGCTAAATCCGAAACCCTAAACAAACCCCAAACACTAAATTACAAATATCAAACTGTTTGGGTTTTAGAATTTAAAATTTGTTTAGAATTTAGATATTAGGATTTAGGATTTGTTTAGAATAATTAGGTTAATTTAATTTTTGCGCTTCCCTAATCTCAATTGGTGACATGATTTCACCATTCAACTGGACTTTCATTATATCAAAGTTAAGGCCGGCCTTTTCGATGCTGATTTGATATTGGCCATCAGGAAGGGGGGAAACAGTTCGGAATTGGCCCAGCCTGTTAGTTCTCATGGCTCGGACCGTGTCGCCATTACCATCTTTAATTTCTATAATTGCCCCCTCAACAATTTTATTATCTTTGTTAATCACCATACCAACCAGAATGTTGGGTTGATCCGGCGGTTTTGGGAAAGGTAAATCTTGGCTAAATTTAGCTTCTTTTTGAGGAATTTCCGGCGAAAGAGGCTGGTCTTGGTTTTGTTGATCTATTTTTCCGACTTGCTGAAATAACTTTAATAAGTTTTGGGCTTGATCTAGCTCTTCTTGGCTATAAAGATCTCTATCTTCAGATAGCGCCTGAATGAGGGCCAGCTCCTTTACTGATAGCGATCGAGTGATTTCTTTTTGAGGGAGGTGCTCTTTTTGGGAAGAACCTTCTTCAGTTTTAATAAAAGGAAAATCAACGGGTGACTTTTGCCAAACATATTCGGTTGGGGCATAAATTGATTTAATAAAGGAAATAATCCAGGTCTCCAGGGGTCGGCCCTCAAAGGGGACAAAGGCAAACAAGGCTCCGGCCGAGGCGGAAATAATAATAAAAAACCACTTTATTAAGCCCGGTAAGGGCAGGGCGTAAAAAACCAAAGCGATAATACAGCCCCCGGCTAGTTTGCCAAACTGTTCTAGAGTCATCTCCCCTATCAGTCGAAACTGATAGGAAGAAATATGTTGTGGGATGGGGTGCTGGTCCATAAAATAAAATTGTTAGATTGTTAAATTGTTATATTGTTAGCTTTTTATTAGTGAAGCCTATTAAGTAGTTTAGTTCTTTTGGCAGTTTAGATAATTCTTCCAGAATATGTTGGTATTCATCTTTCTTAAGAAGCTTTCTTATTTTGGCTTTTTCATTCCAATCTAAAGATTCTTTAACCGATCCTTGACTATAATAATAAAATTTAATTTTATCTCGCTTAGAATACCTACCAAAACCCTCGGCGATGTTAGCAGAAATAGAATCAATCGATCTTGTGAATTGGCTTCCAATAGTATTTTTTTCAAAATGCCCCCATTTTATAACAAGATTCCAAACATAATTAGATAAATGAAAAGCGATTTGGTAAGCTTTTATGTCATTTAGCTGTAAATATTTTTTCATAACAATTCAACAATTCAGCAATTTAACAATTTCTTTTTCCAGCTTACAATAAACCAAAACCTGGCGCAAGAATCCCAAGAGATCCTTCGGGCTTCGCCCTCAGGATGACGATGAAGGGGTGTCATTCTGAGGGTACTCCCGAAGAATCCCGTCGGGAATGATGAGATCCTTCGGCCCTTGGCCTCAGGATGACGGAGAGGAGTGGCTCAGGATGACAGAGAAAAACCCCACTCCGCTATATTCTATATATTTACTAATTACGGATTACGGTTTACCAATTACCTGTTACAAGTTACTGATTACGATTTACCGACATCAAACGGTTGATAAAACACCCTCTTTGTCCTATAATACTGAATATTATTAATTTTAGTTGACTATCCCCCTTTCCTTTTGTAATAATAAACTTTAAGGAGGAGTGAATATGTCAGAGGGAGAACAAAATATGCCAAGTCCGGAACAAAGGCCAGAAAAAGGGCCGGAACAAACCACCCCAAAACCCCAAGATATTTTTGAGGGTAATATTCGAAGATTAATCGAACCCCAGAATGAAATTGATTCTCATGGCCAAGAGGTAGAACAACCAGCCCAGGTTCAAAACTTTTACCTTAGAAAACTTGCTGAAAGAGTTATTCGCAATCCAAGAGTTGATAATTTAGCTTCGGAAACAGACAGAATCAGTGATTGGCTTGCCGAAAAGGCTAAACTAGTTGAGGAAGGAAAATTAAGCGAGGCAGAATATTCTCAACTAGAAAACCAGGCTTTTCTATTGAGCGACTCTCTTTCCAGAGAGTTTTACCGACAGGCTCAAGAAACTGAAAAAGTTAAGAGAGAGACGCCGTCTTCCCCATCTTCTGAACCAATAGAGGCTAATTTGTCAGAATTAAACGGCTTGTTGGATAGAGTTGTAATGATGCAAGAAGGGGTAATAGAGTCGAATCGTGTAGCCAGAGAAAACTCCGAGAGGTTAATGCAGGCTTTCATTGGTTATACTGAAACCATGAGGGAAGCCTACTCTCATCTTCCGCCAGAAGAAGAAAAAGAACGTTGGGTTGATGTTGAGCTTCAGCAAGATTTCTATACTCGCTTTGTTCCAAACAATGAGCCTAAGTTTTACACTAAGCTTGAGTCAAGTGAAAGAAGAGAGTGGGATGCTCGCTGGCAGTTGGCCAGGGCGGCTTTTTGGAAGAAGATTTATTCTGCTCGACCAGAAGACTTGTCTAAAAACCAAGATTTAATTGAACTTACCACAGAGCAAATGGAGGTGCTTTATAATATTGAAGGAGTAAGAGAAGGATTGAGGTGGTATACAAGAGGAATATTAGGAAAAATTGATATTTATAAAAGTTGGGATGAGGAGTCAGGAGAACCCACAGGTAATTCTGAGAAAAAATCCCTAGTAGAATGTAAAAGTGGTCGAGAATTTGAAGAATTTAGAAAAAACTTGCAGTACTCCCTAAAAAGGAAAGTTGCTGGTGTTACCAGGGAGCAGGAGGAAGACTGGATCAAAAGAGAAAAAGAGGGAGACAAAGATGCAGAAGAAAAATTAAGAGATTTAAGAACTAGGATAAAAAGCGCAGACGCGATTGCTTGGAACTTTATTTGGGCCTCTAACCTAGTAGAGTCAGTTGATTCAAGGTATAGTCTCTTAGGAGACAAAAAATTAAGGAAAAGGCACAGCGAATTAGCTCCAGCTATTTGCTCTGATGATTTAAGGGCGGTTTTTCATCCCCAAGAAAAATTTGAGAATAAATGCTTGGGAAAACAAGAATGGGGGTGCTATGGGGTATGGGGAAAGATGCAACTAGATTTTATAACGGATGAGTTTGGTAAAAGGAAAGAAGAAAACACTGTTTTTAAACCAGCAAGGTTTCGTAGGGATTTTTGGCAAGCCTCAGGCAGAAAAGAGGGAGAAGTTGAAATTCTGGTACCAGAATGTTACCCAATCACGACAATGAAGAGTTTTTTGGAAACTGAAAATTATAAGTGTAAAAATGAGAGAGAAGAAGAAAAACTCTTCTTTGAACACTTTTTAGAGGCAGGTGAAGGTGGAGCCATTAATTGGTCTACGGTGGGTTCTGATTTATGGAAGACTAATTACTTAACAGTAAGGCTTCCTAAAGCAATAGGGCTTTTTTCTGTTTTTAAAGATGGGGAAGGAAAACCTGGCTGGACAAAGGATTTATTAGATATCTTTGTTAGGCTAGGCACAAAGAGAGAGCTAATAAAATACTATACCAGCCTTTCTGGGGGGGATATAGATAAAGGGACGCGTTTGGGGTCAGTACATTTTCAAAACTTAAAAGTTTGGGCTTATTTTGCCCCGTTTGGAGGAGTGGGCAGGCCTCAAGACAAAAAGCCCACTGATCCATTTTCAGACGCTCGAATTAGGATAGGGTCAAAAATAGATCTTTCAGATAGGGAGTATATATTAAGAAAGCCTCAAAATCGCTATTTGGGCCAGAAAGAACGACTAGTTATAAAAGATATAGTCTAAAAGACAAATAATTTTCTGCTTCTTTTGCCCTTGACTTGATATTAAAGAGGGCATTTAGACTGCTGACTTTTGCTCTTTGTTTTTTTCTGGGTCTAGTGGTCTTCCTTCTCCTCTTGCTCCGGTTAGGGTAGATAAAAGTCCGGCTTTAAGGTCTTGGCCTCTTCTTTGAGCGCGAGTAACAAGAAAGCTTCCCCCTGCCATATAGGCGGTTTTTCCTATCCCCTTAGCCGGACCAAGAGCTTGTCCTAAGGCCCCTCCATATTCAAACGGCTTTTTCTCAAACATGCCTTTAATTATATCAGTTACTTTGGGGATCATCAAAATAATACCAAACCCGAGCAATGCCCCAATCGCTTGACCTGCTTTTTCACCCCAAAAACCTAAAAGGGGTGGTGCCCAAAGGCCTTGTCCGCCGCTAGTGCTAGAAAGATCGGACATGATAAAAGCCAAAAGAAACATTCCTACAGTTGCAGGGAAAACAAGGATGTTTTTTAGGAGATTGCTTATCCAAGATCCGAAAGTGTTTTGCCCGGGAATAGCAGAAAGCATTAATTGAATAGGGGCGATTAAAATGCTAACAACAATGCCAAGATAAGCAGTTAAAAGAGCAAAAAAAATTTTGACGGTTATAAAAAGAAGAATTAGAGCGACAATTAGAAGAAATATTCCGCCAACAGCAATACTCCCAAAAAGTCCCACAGGTCCGGCAATAATTGCTCCCACGATAGCGCCGATACCCATTGCGCCGCCTAAGATAATCGCGCCACCGCCCAAGTTTAAAATTCCCTTAAAAGCCCCCCAACCGGCATTCCAAACATTATGGATGATTTCACCAAAACCTCCTGTGTAATAGTAAGAAACATTGTCGTGAGGAAGAGAGGCGATAAACTCAGCAGGAATAATACTAAAAATTATTCCGATTAACAGATACATCAAGTCGATCATTAGTCCGGCAATGGCGTAGGAAAAGGTCACTAAAATAAGAGCCATTATTGCTTTGGGAATAGCCGATTGAATGGTAACTACCGCTTGAGGACTGATTTTGGCCCGAAAGATTATCGCAAAGCCGGTGATAATAAAAATAAGAACGAAGAAAGTATAAGCAATGTTGCGGGCGGCTCGCCACAGGGGAAGAAGAGGCTGTAGGCCCGAAAAGCCGACCCCCTGCGCGTAAACAGGCTGAGCAATGTTAAGTCTTTGACCTAAGTCGGCTAAATAATAAGCGCTAGAAGCAGGAGGAGTAGCATAAAGAGAAGCAATAAGATTATTAATATTGCCTACAGCTCCACCGGCATCAACGCCTAGTTTCTCCTGGCAAGATTGGCTGGCGCACCCCATGATCATATTTGACAGTGAGTTAGAAATATTGCCAATGTTGCCATAAGCGTGACTGGGGTTGTTAAATTTTTTATCCTCAAAAACACTTTTTTCAAAATCTAAGATATTGATTGTAGAGTCAGAATAAGCATTTGATTTTTTCCCTCCCCATAACAAACCTAGCGAAAGCAGAACTAAAAATAGAACAATTTTTCTATTCGTCATTATTGTTAACATAGCATAAAAAATTTTGCCTTGCAATTTTTAATATTTCTGCCAAGCGCAACAACCCCAGTTACAGACGGCGGCGCATTCCCCTACCTGGATGCGATCGGCGCGAACGCAAACATTGGAGTTGGCGTATTGGCATTCGCCATATCCACCGGCGGGATTAGGGGCAAAGGTCATTACATAACAGACGGAGCTATCAACACAACTACCATGGGGCGGCCCGCCGCAAGCATCATAATCGCCATCCAGGCCGATTTCATAGGGGTTGCACTTGAACTTGTCTTTTTCATCTTTACCTTCACAAACCGGATCTTTTCCTGGACCACAGCCTTGACTGGCGTTATCTGAGGGCTCGTAATAATGACAGCCGACTCCTTCTTCGAATTGGCAAAGGCCTTCTTTGTTTAAAAGAACATCACCATAGCCGGTCATCTCATAATCGCCGGGATCACATGAAGTACACAGGGGGTCGATCCGATTAATCGGATAATCGGCCGGGTATTGAGAGCAAAGAGCCAAGCAATAGTTTTTGACCGTTTTGCCCAAGTTTTGGAAAACGGTTTCGTCTGAGCCTTCTTTAAGAGAATATTTTTCGGAAACTTCGTATTGGGCCTTGACGGCCAGAGGGGCGCTGACTTTTCCGTCTTTATCTTTGACTAAATCGGCTGGTAAAAAAGCAGCGAACAGACTTGATTGCTCGTTAATTGTTTCCAGGCCGGGAACGGTAGCCCGGGTTTTGTTGGCCAAGGTCAAGCCCCCTTTTCGATCTTGACTGGTAGCCAATGTTTCTTTGGTTTCTTTTTTGAACCATCCCAGAACTTGTTCAAAAAAATCCTGAATAGCCTTAGTGGTGGTTTTGGTGTTTTCTGTTAACAATGCTTTAGTAGCAAAAGAATTTTTTTCTTCTGACCCTTCTTTTTCTGGATAAGTGTTTGCCGGCGACGAATCAACCGTTATTTGGCTTTTGGTGTGGCCGGTTTTTCGGGGCGGAGCATTGGTATTGACCGGATTAACGATGTCGATAATAACGCTTTTAGGGGCTTCAAAAGCACCCAAGAGCCCCCCCAGTATTTTGCTTTGGCCAATTATTTGCGGCCATTCTGTCGGCACAGTAACTTGCTCGGTCGGAGTTTCCGGTGGCGCGGGATCTTCAATCATGACCGGTGGTCCTTCCTCTGTTTCTATCTCATGCCGGCCGAAGACGTGGTGCTTGGCTTGGCCGGAGAGATTTTCCCCCCCCCGGATGGTCAAATTTTCCCCTAATTCTTGAGGAAGCAGTTTTTGAGAAGATAGGGCCATGATTTTGGCCATAATGGAAAAGTCGGGATAATTATATTGCTGCCAAATTAATTTTTCTCTAAGATCACGATTTTTATAATTGGTTTTTTCTTCTGTCTTTTCTTCGGGGGGGGTAAGAAAATCAAAAAAAGAAACACTTGGTGGTTCTTCTTTTTTTTCTTTGTATTCAATTTCAAAGTCGGTACTGGCAATACCCGGTTTGGGGACAATCACCTCCGGCTCGGCCGATTCTTTATAGCTGGCAAAGACAGGAAAATCCGGCCCAAAACAACCGACCAAGAAAAAAAGGACGAAAAATATCCCTAAAGCCGATTTTTGCTTAAACATATAATAGGAAGATTAATCTTTCCAACCTAATTAAAGCAAAAAAAAGCTGTTGGAGCAAGAAGAAAAAAATTGCTCAACTGTTAGATTGCTACATTGCTAAACTGCTATTTTGCTCTTGAGATGAAAACAAACTAAAAAAAACAATCTAACTATATTAGCAATATAACAATTATTAATTTTTAATCAAATTCTAAGCGCTAAATCCGAAACCCTAAACAAATTCCAAACGCTAAATTACAAATATCAAGCTGTTTGGATTTTAGAATTTAAAATCAGATCCCGGCTTTCGCCGGGATGACGGTGAAATGGCTGTCATTCTGAGGGTGCTCCCGAAGAATCCCGTTGGGAATAATGAGATCCTTCGCCCGCTTGAAGCGGCCTCAGGATGACGGTGAAAAACCCCGCCATACTCTATACTCTATACACATTTACTGTTTACAGGTTACTAATTACCTGTTACCAGTTGCTAAGGCTACCCCGGTATAGTAAAAGTGGTTAGGTTAAGGCCGGTGAATTCCTCCAGCAGTCGGATAATAAGCCAGGCCCCCAAAACCACTATCAGGCCAAAGAAGGCATAGGTTAGGGTTTTTTTGGCCTTCTGGGCTTGTTCTGCCTCTCCGCCGGAAGTAATATATTGAAAACCTCCGGCAATCAGAGTTACTAACAAAAGTACTCCGACAATAGGCATTACAAGCCCCAAAAGTTTAGCGATAATCCCCTCTAAGGCCTGAATTTGATAAACATCGTCGTCTTGGGCAAAAACAATAAATCTGGCCAATAAATTAAAAAAAGCCATACCTGCTTTGTTTAGTTGATTTTCATTAGAAGAATTTAGGAATGGTAAATCCTCCCAAGATGTCAACACCAAACAGGGTTCCCAATAACGTAGAAATTGCCCAAGCTAAGAAAATAACAATCAGGCCGATCAAGGCTGAAGTCAATTGGCCTCTGGCCTCGCCGGCTTTTTCTTTATCGCCTCCGGCCATCATCCATTTAATTCCGCCAACTACCAACATAAAGAAAAAGACTAAGGAAGCGACAATAAAAACTAGAGTAATTACTCCCGAAATAAGGTTGGAAACTTCGATATTTTTTAGGTTTTCAGCTTCCACTGGCGGTGCAATCTCAACCTTTTCTTGAGCGTAAACTGCCCCCGCCAATAAAGTGGAATTGATCTTATTTAAAACATTTTTCATATCTTTCACCCCCTCTATCTTTTATTTTTAGTAAGTAATTTTATCATAATCACACTTTTTAAAAAAACAATTAGTTTTTATCTTAATTGATGAATACTGCTTGGGATAATGGGAAGCCCATTATTGGGTGGGTTTTCTTGGCTTGGCCGGCTTTCTTGCAGGCGAGGCAAACTAAATTCGATTAAATTGATTCCAAAGAGCTGGTTAAGAAAGCCA
>Ga0334892_1003145_pt1 | contig 11020 bp, 10 predicted proteins | sample GraSluR3_MG_4_FD_207213 | JGI IMG/M metagenome (GOLD analysis project Ga0334892, IMG submission 207213) | Sludge microbial communities from methane-producing bioreactor in Wageningen University, Netherlands - Granular Sludge_15_04-R3 | ecosystem: Engineered > Bioreactor > Anaerobic >... | reverse complement strand
ATTCATCAGATCTCTCCACTTACTAACAAGAGATCTGATGAATATGGTGGAGATGTGCTAGGCAGAATTAAAATTCATTTAGAAGTTATTAAGGCAGTACGTGATGCTGTGGGTGATGATTTCCCAATTCTACTGAGATTGGGTGCTTCTGACTATATGGAGGGCGGTAGTACAATCGAAGACAGCAAAATTGCAGCATTAGAGTTTGAAAAAGCAGGAGTAACTATTCTCGATATATCTGGCGGATTTTGTGGGTTTATTGTTGCTGGGCTTACTGACCAAGGGTATTTTTCATCATTGACTGAATCTATAAAGAAAGTTGTGTCGATTCCAGTTATCTTGACTGGTGGAATTACTGATGTAAACGCGGCTGAAAAACTTCTTTCCGAGGGAAAAGCCGATCTTATTGGCGTTGGCAGAGCGATATACAAAGATTCCAAGTGGGCGGAAAATGCGATAAAAAGTTTGAATTAATATTTTAAAGAAAATAATCAGAACTTAGAGTTTGAGACTTGCATCAAAAAAATTGAATGTTAGGGGCGTAATTATGGAATTAAATGAAGCGATTCAATCCAGAAGAAGTATCAGAAAATTTAAAACTGATCCTATTCCGGAAAATTATATCACTGAGCTAATTGAAGCAGGAAGGCTGGCGCCATCAGGCAGCAACTTGCAATCTACTCGTTATGTAATAATAAAAAGCGAAGAGGCGAGAGCAAAATTTGCTGAATGTACTCCTTTACCTTTTGTAACACAAGCACCATTGATTATAGCGTGCTGCATAAACAAAAAAGTTTTAGATACAGCTGAGAAAAGGTCAAAGGAATTAATGCAATCGAATGCTTTTGCAGATACTCCACTTGCTAATATGAATAGAGATTCAGAGACTTATAATAAAAGAAGACGAGAGATGGATGAAGAAAGCCTAAAATCATATTTAAGTTTAAATGCAGCAATAGCTTTGGAGCATATCGCATTAAGAGCAGTTGACTTGGGTCTTGGAAGTTGCTGGATAATGATGTTTGATCGTGAAAAGGCAAAGAAAATTCTTGGGATTGATGAGAGATATGATGTAGTGGCATTATTACCTGTAGGATACCCTGATCAAAACCCTTCCCAAAGACCAAGACTTGAATTAAATGAATTGGTAATTCAAACAGTTTGATTTATTTAATACTGGACCTGTGTCTAATCTTTTGGTACAGGTCCATATTTGTAACTTTAGAGAAACCATATAATTCTCTTGGCTCAGAATATAAAGAAATAAAAAATAAAGTAGGAATATCAAAAAGTAATCAAATTGTTTCTAGGAAGATATTTTATTAAAAATTAGCAAGAAACAATGTATGGAGGAATAAGTATGAGAGAATTAAATATAAACAAAGAGTTACCTGTATTGGCTATGCCAAATTTAGTTCTGTTTCATGGCAGAGACATTACGATAAAATTAGGCAGGGAACTTAACAATGAGTTTTATGAGGAAATTGCACAAGAAGATTTTTATGCTATTGCTTTGACAGTAAAAAAAAGCAAAAGTGAAGGGACATATGAAAAAAATGATTTTTATAAAGTTGGTACACTAATCAAAATAAAAGATAGAAAAAAGATAAGTGATGGTGATGGTTATGAATACAGTATAGACGTTGTGGAAAGAGTCGAGGTAAAAGAGTTCATCTTATCTGGAACTAATTTTAGAGCCGTTTATGATCTTGTTCCTGACATTATCGATTTAGATGAAAAAAATCAGAACCAAATGTTAGATTATATCAAAAATTTAACTTCTGAAATCAGTAAAAACTTTAGAGGTTCTGGAGCTTATGTTGAATATATAAAGACAATAAATAATCTTCCAAGCATTATTGCATATTTAATTCCTTATATAAATTTATCACGTGAAGAGAGACAAGTATTTTTAGAAATACGTTCATTAAAAATGAGAAGTTTGAGATTTTTAGATCTTTTAATTGAGCATAAGGAATCCATAGAATTTCAAATTGAATTGTCATCAAGATTCAATGAGGATATTAATAAAAATTATAGAGAGAGTATGTTAAGAAAGCAACTTGAAGCTATACAAGAAGAATTAAATGAATCAGTAGGAAGTACAGGAAAAAAGAAAAAAGATTATAGTGAATTAATAGAAGTTGCAAATATGCCAGAGGGTGTAAAAGAAGTGGCATTAGATGAATTGGATAAATTACAACGTCAAAGTCCTAATAGTTCAGAGGGGAACGTAATTCGAAATTATTTGGATGTACTAACAAGTTTACCTTGGGGTAAAAGTGAGATTAAAGATATAGATATCAAGGCTGCAAGAAAGCTATTAGATGATAAACATTATGGACTTCAAAAAGTAAAAGATCGTATAATTCAACACATAACGGTAATGAAATTAAAACAAAATAAGCAGGGCTCAATTTTGTTATTAGTAGGACCTCCGGGAACAGGGAAAACTAGTCTAGGGAAAAGTATAGCAGAAGCTTTAGATCGCAAATACGTTAGAATAAGTTTTGGTGGAGTTCATGATGAAGCTGAAATAAGAGGGCATAGAAGAACTTATGTAAGTGCATTGCCAGGAAGAATAATTCAAGGAATAAAAAAAGCTGGTGTAAAGAATCCAGTATTTATATTAGATGAAGTAGACAAATTAATGTCCTCTGTAAATGGAGATCCAGCCAGTGCACTACTAGAGGTTTTAGATCCGGAACAAAATAGTAGTTTCTCAGATCACTACTTAGAAGTACCTTATGATTTATCTGATGTGTTTTTTATTGCAACAGCAAATTCTCTAAGAGATATTCCAGAACCTCTTAGAGATCGTATGGAAATTATAAATATTAGTAGTTATACAAGCGATGAAAAATTTCAAATAGCCAAAAACCATTTGGTATGTTCTGTATTAGAGGAAAATGGGCAAAATAAAGATCAACTACAAATTGAGGATGAAGCGATAAAAGTAATAATTGAAAAATACACTAGAGAAGCGGGCGTAAGAGAATTAAAGCGTCAGCTATCTGCAGTGGCAAGAGTAGCCTCAGAAAAAATAGTCGACGGGGCTTCTCCCTTACCCTACATAGTAAAAGGGAATATGTTATTTGATATTTTAGGTCATGAAATTGCGAACTATGATAGAGCAAACAAAAGTAATCCACCAGGTGTTGTAACAGGCTTAGCTTGGACACCAGTAGGAGGAGATATATTATTTATTGAAGGCGCGTTGATGCCTGGAGATGGTCAATTAATGCTAACAGGACAGCTTGGAGAGGTAATGAAGGAGTCGGCAAAGATATCTCAAAGCTTGATTCGTTCAAGACTAGCTTTTAATATAAATGGCCTTGAGTTTAATAAATATGATTTGCATATTCATGTACCAGCAGGAGCGATTCCAAAAGACGGACCATCTGCAGGGATAGCATTATTTACAGCTATTGCGTCTTTGGTAACTGGACATCCAGTAGATTCTAAACTGGCAATGACAGGTGAAATTTCATTAAGAGGTGCTGTGCTACCTGTAGGTGGAATTAAAGAAAAAGTATTAGCGGCTCACCGTGCAGGAATAAAAAGAATAATTTTACCGAAGGATAACGAAAAGGATATAACAGATATTCCAAAAGATGTACAAAAGGAATTAAAATTTATTTTTGTAGAAACAATTGAAGATGTAATTAAAGAAACGTTAGGAATCGAATTACCAAAAGCAACGTTTTTTGAAATGACAGCTAAAAATGTAAGGGAAATTAGTGCGTAAATTTTCTTTTTATATTTTTCAATGGGTTACTTGTTTTGAAATATGAAATACATGCGGTTGATGTAAAGAATTTATTTACTAACATTCAATTTAGAGAAAAATAATAAAAATTTTAACAAAAATTATTATTTATCATTGGAGGATTTATTATGTTGTACAGAAAGTTTGGAAAAACAAATGAGATGGTTTCAACTCTTGGATTTGGTTGCATGAGATTACCTATTCTTGGTGAAGGGGATCCAACAAAAATTGATGAAGATAAGGCCATAAAATTAATACGTCATGCAATTGATGAAGGGGTTAACTATATAGATACGGCTTATCCTTATCATGGTACTGGAATGGAACGAGGAGGAGCAAGTGAACCTTTAGTAGGCAAAGCTTTAAAAGATGGATATAGAAAGAAAGTAAAGATAGCTACAAAACTTCCAAGTTGGTTGATAAGAACAAGAGAAGATATGGATAAATATTTAAATGAGCAATTACAAAGGCTTAATACAAAAACAATAGATTTTTATTTGGTGCATACAATTGATAGAACGACTTGGCCTAAATTAAAGGAAGCTGGTATTGATGAATTTCTAAATCAAGCGATAAAGGATGGAAGAATTAAGCATGCAGGATTTTCATTCCACGACAAACTTGATTTGTTTAAAGAGATAGTAGACTATTATGATTGGTCATTTTGCCAAATTCAATATAATTATTTAGATGAAAACTATCAGGCTGGAACAGAAGGATTAAAGTACGCAGCAAATAAAGGTCTAGGAGTTACAATTATGGAACCGCTTAGAGGCGGTAAGCTTGTTAATGTTCCAGATGACGTGAAGGATATTTTTGATCAGGCTGAAGTAAAAAGAACACCTGCAGGTTGGGCATTTAGATGGATATTAAATCACCCTGAAGTATCAGTCGTTTTAAGTGGTATGAATGAAATAGAACAAGTTTCAGAAAACATAAAAATAGCAAGTGAAGCTGAAGCAAACTCATTAACTGAAAAGGAAATTGAACTCATAGAGAAAGTTAAAGGTATTTTTAAAGAAAAGATCAAAGTAAATTGTACGGCTTGTGAGTATTGTATGCCGTGTCCTCAAGGAGTAAATATACCCCGCAATTTTAGCTGTTACAATGATTATTATATGTTTGGAAAATCGGATATATATAATTGGCTCAAGCCACAGCAAAGGGCATCAAATTGTATTGAATGTGGAAAATGTGAAAAACATTGCCCACAAGGCATTTCTATTCGTGAAGAATTGAAGAATGTTAAAGGGTTGTTTGAATAAAAACTAATGCAAATATTCAAGTTTATAAATGTAATTTATAATGAGAAATGTGAAAAAACGAAACGATTAGATTTGATATAAACATTAAATATTCATGCCCAAAAGTTTATAAGCGTTAACAAGTAAAAATATGAGTTTTTATGGAGGCAATATGGAAAGATTATTTGATAATACAAATTTTAGCAATATGAATTTAAAAAATAGATTTTTTAGATTTGCTACATGGGAAACCATGGCGGATAACAAAGGACATATGACAGAGAAACTATATAACGTATGAAAATCTTGCTAAAGGTGGAGTAGGTACAATAATAACAGGCTATGCTTTTTGTTACAGTAGACGAACAACCCAATCCGGGGATGATGGGTATTTATAATGATTCATTTATTGAAGAATATAAAGAATTTACAGATAAAATTCATAAATTTGATACAAACATAATATTGCAAATTGTATATGGTGGCTCTCAAACTAACTTTAATGTAGGTGAGAGAATCATATTAGGACCTTCGGCAGTAGCCCATAGAATATATGGTGTTACCCCTAAGGAAGCTACAAAGGAAGATATAAGAGGTCTTATTGAAAGTTTTGCAGATGATTCGCTTAGAGCTAAGAAATCAGGATTTGATGGGGTACAGTTTCATGCTGCCCATGGATATATTTACAGTCAGTTTCTAAGTCCCTACTACAATAAGCGAACTGATGAGTATGGTGAAAATATTGAAAACAGAGCAAGAATTATCTTTGAAACACTGGCAGCTGTGAGACGAAAAGTTGGAAGAGATTTCCCGGTGCTAATTAAAATTAATTACTCTGATTTTATAGAAGATGGTTTTTCTTTTGAAGACTGTAAATATGTATGCAAGAGATTAGAAGAACTTGGAATTGATGCTATAGAAATCAGCGGGGTTGTAGGAGCTAAAACAGAAGATAGAACCGTAAGAGAAAAAGGACTAAAATATTTAGAAAATGAATCATATTTTAGGAAATATGCTGCAGAGATAGCGGAAGAAGTAAATGTGCCTGTAATTTTAGTTGGTGGTAATACCTGACTTTTGGGAGTAAAAATGAATTTTAAATATAGAAACCTTGATTTTATCGAAAAAATCGAGGTTTTTTTCTGTATTTTTTAAAATAATTATGTACACCTATATTCACTTATGATATAATTATTGATTTACAATTAAAAAATGTGATTTCTAGATTTAAACTAAATAATTAATACTCAAATAAAAAGGCTCTATTCTAAGTGTTTATAAGAATAGAGCCTTTTATTTATTAAATATGGCTAACACAATTTCGACCATAACTTTTTGCTTCATATAAAGCAAAATCAACTTTTTCTATTAATTCATCACATTCAGCACTACAATCTTTAGTGAAAGTTGCTACCCCTATACTTACAGTAACAAAATTAGAAATTGCAGATGCAGAATGTTCTATTTTTAGATTTTCTATACTATTTTTAATATTATCCGCTAAAATACTAGCTGAATCCTTATCCGTATCAGGAAGCAGAACTACAAATTCTTCTCCACCATATCTTGCAACTAAATCTGTCTGTCTTTTTATAGAAGATTTTAGTACAGTTGCAATTCTTTTCAAACATATATCTCCTTGAACATGGCCATAAGTATCGTTATATAACTTAAAAAAATCTACATCTAACATAACTATAGATAAACTAGACCAATTTCTGTTCATTCTTGCATGTTCGTAAGCTATTCTCTCCTCTAGATATCTTCTATTGGCAAGTCCCGTCATAGAATCAACAAGAGAATTTTTTTCTGCAATTTCTTTCTCATGTTTTAATTTTTTTGCTAATTTAGTAGCTTCAAATTCAGCATTTTTTTGCTCAGTAATATCTATGCTACTACATCGATATCCTATGAATTTATCGTCAATATCATATATTTTTCTCCAGGATACTAATATCCATCTTTCACCTAAAATTTTATGATTTATCAAAAATTCGTTTTCCCCAGAGGATGTTTTTTCAAGGATATTTTTGAATTCTTGAGTGAATACACCTACTTTATCAATGGAAATAATTGTTTTAAAAATATCATCAAAATTCGAAGCTTCTTCAGATGTGTAGCCAGTAATATTATATATCATATCATTAGTCCACTTTAGACTGCCATCCACATCAAACCATGCTTCCCAACTAGCTGTTGAAAGAGCTATAATCTTGTAATTTTGTTTTTCTTTTTCTATTAATGATGAAATATGTTGATTAGTAAGAAAGATAATTCCAAAACTACCAAGTACAGAAGGTAATAGAGCTGACAAATCCGTTAATAGAACAATAAAAGAGTATAAGTTAGGATTAGAAGGTAATTCTAATAAGATAAACAAAACCCTAAAAATCCAAAACAATATGTTGCTCAAATATATCCTGACTTTAAGACATCAAAATAACAAAACCATTGAAATCACTTATTTAAAAGGGATTTTAATGGTTTATTTTTGTACACTTATTCTAAATTTGTTGATAAATTAAGCTTTGTAGTGGTTTTGAACTGTGTAAGAGTCATATTTTTCTTTAAAGGTTTCATTTCAAGTATTTTACTAAGCTCTAAATATAATTCGTTTACTGAAGTTGGAGTTACTACTACTTTTGGAAATTCTCCTTGTACTAAAACCGTAGGTTCATGAATTGCTTCCATTAGCGAAGCTATTGATACAGATTTTTTAGTGTGAGTATATATAAGATGCTGCGCATATCTTAATAAACTAAGAGATAAAAAGCATAATGCAAAATGTCCTCTAATATGATTATCTGTCCATAAATAAACAGGTCTTGCTTTTAAATCTGTTTTTAGAATTCTAAAGCTTTCTTCAATTTTCCAAAGCCCTCTATAAATATTTGTTACTTCTTCTGTTGTTAAATTCATGTTGTTTGTAATTACAGCATAATATCCATCGTAACGTTCCGATTCCAATATTTTTTCTTCATTTAATTTCCAATTTTGAGTTTCTAATTCCATTTCTAAAAATTGATTAATGCCACGTTTAACAGAAGCTTTTAGTTGGTATGGCTTATCTAATTTTTTCTTTAATCTATCTAGCATTCTCATCCTATCGGATCTATCTTTAGCTGCTCTAGATGCACTCCAAGTCAAATGTATATTTGCTAAAACAGTTTTTTTCTCATATTTTTTAGGACGTCCACGTTTCTTAGATTCGCATTTAAGATCAATTTGAGATTCTACTATTGGAACTTTAAACTCTAGCTCTTTAGAAACTATTTTTTCTTTAGAAAAAATTTCACCTGTATCTGGATTAACTTTTATCTTCCATCCATCTTCTTCCCAAACTAGCTTTTTAAATTCCTCAGAAGATTTTTTTAAAGTGTAGCTAATTACAAAATCATGATTTTGCGAATAAAGATATTCTAAATTGCTACCGCTATTTAGTCCACGATCTGCTACAACAGTAATCTTATCTAAATTATATAACTGTTTTAGTCTGTCTACTGATTTTATTAAAGTACTCTGATCCATTGTATTTCCAGGAAAAAGTTCATAAGTAACAGGGATTCCATTGCTATCTATAAGTAGCCCCATAACTACTTGAACTTCATTATTTTTGCCATCTTTTGAAAATCCAAACATTCTAAGTTCTCCCCACTTAGTACTTTCAAAAGAATATGTAGTTACATCGTAGTAGGCTTTCGCCTGATTACGATTAGTGTTTTTTTCAAAATATCTTGAAAGATGATTAATCATTTCATCTTTATTTGAATCAAGAATATCAAGAACATCATATAGCCGATTTAGGCTAATATCCTTTATCCCAGCATACTTGTGCTGATTAATATATGAAGAGTGTATACTCTTAGGCTCTATACAACGATTTAGCAATAAATAAAATATGGATTCAAGCACTTCAGCAGCATCTTTTTTGCCGGATCTGTCTAAAAAAAACTTATCTAATTTTAGCTTTTTCCATAATTCTAAAACTAAAGAATGTCCAAAATAAAAAGAAGTAGTAATGTCGTTTAGTGTAAGAATATCACTATTAGAAACTTCTAGAGTAATCGGTGCTTCGTTATCCTTTTTTTCTAAAGTAAGCTTCTTAGCTTCTTCTTTAAGTTCCTGTATAATATTTGGATTTTCTGAAAGTAATTTTTCATAATTTCCAATAGTTTTAACTACATGAGCTTTACGCTTATTTGTTCCTGGTATTCTAGTATCTTCTCTAAATTGAATTACTCTATACTTACCTTTTCCGGTAACAGTGACATACATAAACTATTCCTCCAGAGCATTTTATCTTTATTATATCATAAGTGAATATAAGTGTACATAATTATTTTAAAAAATACAGAAAAAAACCTCGATTTTTTCGATAAAATCAAGGTTTCTATATTTTAAATTCATTTTTACTCCCAAAAGTCAGGAATTAGATTTGGTCTTCCTTTTCCTTGCCTTACTTCAATCAATAAATTAAATTCTTTTAATTCATTTATAGCCTTAGTTATAGTTTTATCTGAACTTCTTAATGTTTTTTCCATTTCTTCACGTCGCATAATCAAAAAAACATTTCCTTCTTTATCAAACCATTTATTTTTTATTGAAAGCTCATGTCTGCTTTTTAAAAGTGAATATATAATAATTGCTTTATCTGATACTTTTGGAAAATCTTCTAAAAAGAAAAAACTTGGTATCTGATAAAAAGAATTTTGATATACATCATTAACAGAAAATTTCTTTTGGTTATACATTTTTATTTCCTCCTTTTTTTGAAAAAGAAGAAATTGATTTTATATTTTTTTCTTTTTTATTTTTTTTATTTAGAGTGATATCTATTAAATTATTTAATTTAGTTTTCATAAATTTATTTCCTTCCACTTTGTTTTTTTTAAATAAAAAAAAGCGATACAATATGCATCACTTTTTGAATTTTTTTGTATTAAGTTTTAAGAAATATTTTTCAAATATTTAAAAAAACATGGTATAATAATTATATTCCACTATGTTTTTTAAAGATAATAAATCATTAATTCATTTCTGCGAAAAATGAGTTTTTGATTTATTATTTTTTTTTGAGAAATATCAAATTACAGAATCAAATTTTTTCTTATTATCTTGCATTATATTTTTATAAACAGCCATTATGGTATTCTTCTTTAAACCGTCAAATGTATGGATATATATTTTAGATGTTGTACGCTCTTCTGAATGACCAAGAGCCAAAGAAATATCATGCAAGCTTACACGATTTTCATTAGCTATACTTGCGAATGAGTGTCTCAAATCATGAAAACGAATATGAGGAAGACCAAATTTTTCTAATGTCTCTTTCAAACAATTACTAATGTAGTTTGGTCTAAATGTTTTTCCATTATCCCACTGCATAACATATTCAAATGTTATTCCTGTTTTCAAGGTTATTTCCCTTTGTCTATAATATTCTTTTTTTAATTTAAACAATATAAAGTCAGGAAGAAAGATTTTTCTTACAGAGGATTTATTCTTTGGAGTACACTTATCAATAATATCTTTCCCTACGACAGTTTTAGTTTCGATGATTTAAATGTATCTTTGCTCAAAAAAAACATTTTTCCACTTCAATCCTGCAACTTCACCTCTTCGTAAACCTAAGAAGCCTGCAAGACAAACTGGAATATCAATCTTTTTACCATCTATAATTTTTAATAAGTTAAATATCATATCAGATGAGTAAATTGAGTAGACCATTGCTTTGTCATCGATAGGACGGATTACTTTTTTCATTGGATTTTTCTTAACTACACCAATTTGTTTCATTTTTTTAAATGCCTGGCATAGTAATCCGTAGTGTTTTAACGATGTGGCTTTAGTCAAATTGGATCCTCTATATTTCTTTTGAAGAAGATTTTCGAGATATTCTTCAATGTCAATCGAGGAAATGCTTCTTATCTCTTTGTTTGCAAAGTAGGGGAGTATATGATTATTTATGATGTTACAATAAGCATAAATTGTACTGGCGTTACATTCT
>Ga0334892_1003137_pt1 | contig 11040 bp, 9 predicted proteins | sample GraSluR3_MG_4_FD_207213 | JGI IMG/M metagenome (GOLD analysis project Ga0334892, IMG submission 207213) | Sludge microbial communities from methane-producing bioreactor in Wageningen University, Netherlands - Granular Sludge_15_04-R3 | ecosystem: Engineered > Bioreactor > Anaerobic > Unclassified... | reverse complement strand
CACCTGCACTATGAGGTTCTTTTTCATGGTGTGAATGTAAACCCCTCCAGATACTTTTTCGATAAGATAGACTAGTCTTTTATGTCCAGCAGTCTTCAGGGAAGTTTTTACAAAATAGCAACAGATGTATCAAAGGGATATCTTCAGCTCAATGTTCAGCAACTTAAAAAGTTGCCCCCGGCCTCAATAAAATCACTTCGGTTTGAACTGCAGAAGGAATTGAACGGAGTCAGGGCTGCAGCGGTAAGCCCTGAAGACGAAGAACTTATGAGAGAGAAGAACCTGAAAATCAGCCGTGTCATTAGCGCAATGAGGCTGATTGACATATATTGCAGGCAGAATAAGATTTTCCGCTAATATTTTTATTGACAAAACTGATCTTTTCTAATAGATTCACAATATCAATTGCGGGGTGGGGCAGTATGGTAGCCCGTTGGGCTCATAACCCAAAGGTCGCTGGTTCAAATCCAGCCCCCGCGATTCCCACTCACCCATTTATCCTGTAAGTTTGCAGGTATTCGCCAATAACCCTCTTATAGCTGAAGTCTGCAGACATTGCCCGTTCCTGGACCTGTGTCCAGAAGCTTTTATTCCGATAATCCTTGATAGACCTTATGATAAGGGAAAACAGGGCATCAGCACTGTATTCATGGAGAAGATAACCATTACCCATTGCATGAGAACTTTGAATATCTGTAATATGATCCTTGAAAAAGGGGCTGTGGTTTGCAATTGGTATACAGCCATAGGCAAGGGCTATGATATGGTTGATGAAAGGTTTTAATACCTGAGGCGTAATGATGAAAAGGTCTGCAGATGAAAATATCATATGTACCTGATTTAAATCAAGACCATAAATGAAAATAAAATTATTGTTAACAGGGTCATCCAGCAGAGAGATTTTTCTGAACAGGTACTGATCCTTTATGGAACATAATATGCACTGAACAGGATGGGCCAGGAGATGACTCAGGACATTGTAGATAAGATCAACATAATCATTGTCCAGAAAGTCAATTATTATGCCAATCACAGGTATTTCAATGCCAGGCTTCAACCCGAGGGAATGTTGGAGTTCTATCTTATTTCGGGTCCTTAGGTGTAATGAGGATCGGCTGTATTTACTTGCTATATACGGATCGGTTGAGGGGTTCCATTCCTTTGAGTCAATAACCTCATTTATGGCTTTAAGCTTATACCTGTTATGGATGAAAAACCTGGTAAGAGGAACTGATTCAAGGGGATTAACAAGGGATTCAAGCAGTTTAGTGCTGTTTATTATTAAACTTTCAGAAAATTTCACTGCCCCCTTTAAGAGGTTTATATGGCCATAATACTCCAGTTGATCAATATTGTATAATTCCCGGGGAAGAGAGAGTATCTCAAGCCATTCCCGGCTTATTACAACCTGCTTGTATATATTGTCCGGTGAATGCACAAGGTTTAATTCATAATCATTGGCATAAATGCGGTAAATAACTGGAAACAAATAGGTTGACCACCCCAGGGAATGGATTAAACCAGGTTTGCTTTGATTTTTTAACAGGTATAATGCTGAACCTGTGGAAAAAAGGATTCCAAATAATATTTTTTCATCAATATTAAAATCAAAAGCAGGTATAAACTCATCAAAATCAATTATATTGACAGAAATTCTTTTGCTTTTATTAATTAAGCTGTACACCTTGAAATGTATGTTCTTTCCGCCTAAATTAAATTCAAAACCATAGATAATATCAGTCAGTTTCTTTCTATTTTTTTCCGAAAGGTATTTCGCTGGAAGTAAAATGCTTATTTTGTGTTTTTTTGGCAGGTATTGCACGATATGGCGTAATTTGCTGCCGATTTGCGTTTTGACTGAGGAAAAGGGATCAAAAAAAGGTGAGACATATACTATATGCATGTTAAAATCAGAATCCAGAGATTATACATACCAGAAATCGGCATAATCAACAAAACTTGGTATCTTTATTTTATAAAAACCTTCGATGGGGTAGTTTTCCAAAACTGAACCTGAATCTTTTTCTTCTACAGAAAGTCTGAAAGTAAAATACTCCTGGTTAAGCCTTATGGGTATTGAGAGTTCAAGTATGTCTTCATAAGCAAAAACTATATCACATCGAGCTTTTGATTGTAGGACCGCTCTGTTTTTTTCAAATGCTAAACTGCACACCTGATCTTCTTCAAGAATAAGGTTGAGCCTGATTTTCTCAATCTCATTGCTGAAATCGTTGCTGAATACCGCCATGAGGAATGCCCTGTTCTTGTTAAACCCGTAAAAAATCTTGTTTATCATGATATTTCTCTGGTGCAGTGAACCCAGGCCAAAATCATCACTGACATTTATAAAGCCGGCATTCAGCCACTCGTAGAAATTAGTGATTTTCCCGTCAATTATTGGGTCTATCAGGATTTTAGGCTGCTGGTATAATCTGTAGCTGGTCTTTCTCTTAATGGGTTTATTTAATGAGGAAGGGGATTCCGTATTATTTTCAGAGTAAAACTTCTGCAGGTTTCTACGGAAAAGTCTGTCGAAAATCTTTGAATAGCTTGTTTGGTGCTGGTCGCCATACCACCAGAACCAGTCGCTTCCTTCTGCGATGAGAATGTTATCGTAACCGGGATTTTCCGGAGATGTTATTTCCCTGGCTTCCCTGAGGTAGTCCCAGGCTTTGTTCTCCTCATGATTTCCGATCCAGATATCAAAATTGTCATTGATCCATGAGCCCGGGTTCAGACTGAAAATCTTATAGTCCTCACGCTGAAAGCTAGCAAGGTAACTGCTGAAGGTAATGGTTCTGATGTTTTTTTCACGGCATAAACGGCTGTAAAGCTCATTTAGGAACATGTAACCGTTCATCTTATAATACTCCCAGCAATTTTCGCCGTCGAGGATGATGGGGATAACCGGATTTTTATGCTTTGAAAGCTGTGATACCTTTTTTATGTGGGAAATCATATCATCTACGGCGGAGGAAGCATCCCATCTGCTGTAGACAAAACCTATTTTATCCGATAAATAGTGGTTCCTGAAGAAGATGGGCACATGCCTGGTGTGTTTTGATTCAAATAAATAAGGGCAAAAGTACTTGTTTTCAATGCTGTATTTTGATTTATACAGGTTTCCTTCGTCGGTGGCAACCCAATTAATATCATGCCTTGCAAATATATCCAGGGTTTCGTCTGAAAGACTCCCCTCCGACGGCCAGAAACCCCATGATTCCTTATTAAAAAGCTGAGACATTCGTTCTTTAGCCTTTATGATCTGGTATTCAGCATCCTTGGGGAAACGGAAAGCCCTGGCAGGCAAAGGCTTATCAGAGGATATTTTTCCGGAATCCGAGTTTATAAGTAGTGGCAATATGGGATGATAATAAGGAGTTGTTGATATTTCTATCTTTCCCAGCTTTTCGGCTTCCCGGTAGTGATCGATCAGAGATTCCATTATGCTGAACTGAAAATCAATAATGAATTGCTTATCACCTTCATTGTAGTTTTTTTCCTTTTTTATGAGTTCATTAAGCTCAGAATTATTTTTCCTGCTGTATTCTCCCAGCCAGCTTATTGAGTGCAGTACCTGGATATCGAGCAGTTCCTGATCATTAAAGGAATTGACTATTGTACTGGAATCCCTGGAACTTTTCGTTGTTCTCAGTGCTTTATGATAAAGTGTATTGAAATAAGGCAGTGTTTGGATCATATGTTCCGGATTACCAAGAAAAAAATTATTTATAATAAAAAGCTTTTCAGCCTGGGACATTTCCGAAGGATTCCTGACGGTCAGTTTTAGCCATTTTTCATTGGTTTCCCTCTTTTTACCGGAGTATAATAAGATCTGGTCCAACAATGAAGGGACAAGATTATAGTTAATGAATAGCTCGTCAAAGCTGTTTGATATCATAAGCATTTCGTAATAATCTTTTACAGCATGGAGCCTTACAAAAGGAAGCAGTATTTCACCATCAAAGGGGTCAATATACAGGGGCTGATGCATATGCCAGAGAAAAGCGACCAGGATGCTGTCGTGACTCATGGTATCCTACCTTTTCATAAATGTTCAAGAAATCAATGGTATTTCATAGGTAATATAGCAATATCATTGTGAATTGTAAAGAAAAGAATATGCGGTTATAAGTAAACAGCCAGTTCAAGAAATTAATATTTGCTTTTAGGGAAAAAAGTAATATAATTAGTTACTTGATTTTATAAAACCATGTATTACAAAAGGAGGGTACCTGAATGTTTAAGAGGCTTATAAATCTAATTAAGTCATTTTTCAATAAAATCCTGTCGGGAGCTGAAAAGCAGGTGACAATCTCAAGCATGGAACTTGCATTGAGGGAAATACACCAGAACCTGGGAAAATATAAAGAATCGGTCGCCAGGGCAATTGCCTTTGAAAAAAAGGCTGAGAGAAAATACGAAGAGGAAAAACAGCGGTATGAACGCCTTACCCAGCAAGCGCTGACAGCTGCAAAACAAAGCCTGGAAGCAAAAGAAGAAAGAGAAAGGATTGAAAATGAAAATCTGGCTAAAAGGGCACTCCAGCTCCGTAAAGAGTGCGAAAAAAGGGTTGAATTATTCAGGAATGCCTATGAACAGGCAAATAAACAGTCGGAAGAAGCTAAAGCCCTTTTTGAAAACAGCGCTAAGCAGGTTGAAGATAGGGCAAGACAGCTTAAGCATGCCAGGGTGCTTGATGAACTGAACAAGAGCAAAAGAGAAGTAAGTGAAATATCCAGCAAACTTGATATTGATTCAGCTATGAGTGTATTTGACAAAGGAATGGAGAGAGTAATGGATGAGAGCGAGACCCTTAAAGCATTCGATGAACTTGCTCTTTCAGAGGGTGAAAAGCTCGATGAAAAGCTTGAACAGCTTACAAAAAGGGATGAGATCTCCAGTGAATTTGATGAACTTATAAAACAGGTATCCGGCAAGGATTCAGAAAAGCAGGATATCAGCGAAAAGGAAAAATTGCCTGAGGAAATAGACCCGACAAAAGAATAGTTATTTTGATAGAAAATCAGCTAATAAAAGATAATTTATCCTTTTCGAATTTTATCAATGTAATGTTATATGCCCTGGGTGAAGAACTTGCTTTTTTTACCAGGTATCACAGGCTTTTAAGCAATAAAGACCTTGTAAAGAGATACAAAAACAGCTTTTTATCAAACCTTGAAGAGTTATCGGTAAATAACCTGGTATCTGTTATAAATGCAGTGTTTGAATACCTCAGGATATTTGAATCAAACATGATAATTTACAGGAAGGCTGAGAGATTAATAAAATCCTCACAAAAAGAGATTTTTCAAATTATTTTAAACATGTATAAGGAGGGTTTTATTCTTAATAACATTGAAGTTCCCAGGGGGACATCAATACGAAGATACGGTCTTAAGGCAGATTATAAAAGGTACAGGAGCATCATCCAGGATTACATATTCAAGCATAACCAGGAAAAGGGCTTTAGTGTCTCAGAGCTGATGGAGCATCTAAGGGTGCATTCAGGGGATATTATCTTTATAAGGGAATACAAGGATACATGGAACATAGTTGTTAACAAGCGAAAAGTTTTAGTTACTGATGAGCTTATTGACAGGATAGAATACCATAATATAGAGTATGAAATTATAAATTTCTTTTATCTTCTGGGCCTGGCAGATCTAAACAATGGATTGGCCAGTCCGGGCAGTGAGATAAAAGGTGTTATCTGCGGGGATGAATACCCTTCCGAAAAGGGTAAAACCCTTGCTGTAATAAATAATGACCTTGAGATAATGCTGGATCAGAAGGCAGAAAATTTTTCAAAGTTTTGTGTATTTGCAGTTTCAGAGCTTATCAATCTTGACAGGCTAATAACTGCCAGGCTGGACAGGCATAAATATATTTCAGCCCATAAATACGGTATAATCGGAGAAAATTCACCAATATTATCCTGTGCCGAAATTTCACTTTCCAGGGTTTTAAAGCAGCTATGCGCTTCATTTCCTGATACTCTTAATCATCTTATCACAGACTGGAATATGGCTGTTGAAGATATCAAGATTTCTAATGGCGTGCTGGTGCATTCAAGTTCCAGCCTTCTGATGGACAGGATATTTCTCATCAGGGGCATTGACAAAACAGAAATTAAGAAGCTTAATTCCAACTATGCTTTTGTTCCAATAATCCATTTCAGCATGTTTAAACACAAACTGGAAAGAAATGATATTAATTTTATTGAAAAAATAAGCCAGGTAATGGATGAGGAAGAAAATATTATAAATCTCAGCAAGAATGAGATACTGTCCCTGAGAGAGCTACTGTCTTGTATTGAAGATAATGACATGGAAAATGCAAGGACATATTTTTATAATCTGAAAAGGGTTTACAAGGTTATAAGGGAGGTATATGAAAACTAGTAAAAAAAGCGGATTTACAGCTGTAATAGGTTTGCCGAATGTGGGGAAATCAACTCTGGTTAATGCCCTTGTCGGCAAAAAGATATCCATTATAAGCAGGGTTCCCCAGACAACAAGAAACCTTATAAGAGGTATTTTGACAACGAAAACTGCTCAGATTGTCTTTGTGGATTCACCGGGTTATCACAGGCAGAAATATAAATTCAACAGGGAATTAAATAAAATGATTTCAAATATTCTACTGGATGTCGACACAGCTGTTTTTATGGTTTCATCAATAGACAAGGAAAATGAAACTATCCTCAAATTACTCGGTTCCTGCACTAAATTACCGGTAATTCTGGCTGTAAACAAGACAGATATACTCAAAAACACTGCTGATGATGTAATGAGCTACTATGGTAGTTTATACAGCTTTGTTGACAGCTTGAAGATATCCGCCTTAAGGAAACAGGGTCTTGAAGAGCTGACAAAAAGCATTATAGGTGTTCTCCCCTATGGTCCCTTCTATTATCCTCCAGGTCAGAAGACAGACAGGGACGATTATTTCATTTTTTCTGAGATAGTTAGGGAAAAGCTCTTTTATGCGCTTAAACAGGAGATGCCCCATAAGATCATGGTTACTGCAGATGCAATTGACTACAACGAGGACAAGCAAATGTATTTCATGCAGTTTGTCGTCTGGGTTGAAAAGGACAGCGAGAAAGCTATACTTATAGGAAAAGGCGGGGAATTTATGAAAAATATCGGCACAAAATCCAGGAAAGATATTGAATCAATTCTCAACAAAAGGGTTTTTCTCGGCATAAGTGTCAGGACGAAGGAGAAATGGCGCAATGACAGCCGTTTTATCAGTAATGCCCTTCATTATGAAAAAGATATTTTATTGACATGAGAACATAAGTAATTAGAATTGCTCAAATAAAATCAGGTTGCAGGAAGGATATGGTTTATGGCATACAGAACCTCCAAAAAGAAGAGGCCTCCCAGGAAAAAGGTTTCATTAAAACTTAAAACTGCTGAAGAACTCGGTTTTAAGAAAGAAATTAAGGACAGGATAGAGGATTTTTTGGCGGATTGTATTGATAAGTCCATATTTCCCTGTGCTGCTTATAGTGTTGGAGGAAGAGGCGGTATTGTAGCCGAGGGATTTCTTGGAAACAAACAGGTGTACCCTTCCCGGGAACCCCTGGAAGAAAACGATCTATTCGATCTGGCATCGGTTACCAAGTTTGTGGTTACAGCAGTTTCAATAATGATTCTTATGGAGAGGGGGAGGCTTAGACTGGATAACCCTGTAAGCAAATTTCTGCCAGAGTTTACAGGAAAGCATAAAAACAAGGCTACCATACAGAATCTGCTGACACATACATCAGGACTTCCTGATTGGTACCCCCTTTATTTGTTTGAAAAATCCCATGACAAAATGATAAAACAAATATATTCCCTTGACCTGGATTTTGTACCGAATACTGATCAGAAATACAGCTGTCTTGGGTATATTCTCCTAGGCGAGATAGTTAAGATTATCACTGAAAAGAAGCTCGATGATTTTTCAAAAAAGAATATACTGGAGCCTCTAAACATGAACTTAAGCACATTTAATCCCAGGATAAGCTCGCCTTCCCTTCATACGGTCCCTACCGAGCTTGGAAACTGCTATGAAAAATCCATGGCTGAAAGATTTCCAGAGAGCTCTGAATACAAAGACTTCAGAAAAGAGCTGATAAATGGCGATGTGCATGATCATAACTGCTTTTGCCTTGACGGTTACAGCGGTAATTCCGGTCTATTCAGCACACCAAGGGACCTGGCTTATTTTTCAGAAATGATGTTGAATGAGGGTATATATGCAGGCAAAAGGTATATAAGCCCCATTGTAGTCAGGCTGATGAAACAGAATATGACGCCGAAATTCCCAAAATCATGGGGTCTGGGCATGATGCTCGGTGATACAATGAATGTCCTTAGAGGAAAACTCAGTAAAAGCTGCTTCGGGCACACGGGATTTACCGGTACAAGTATCTGGATAGACGATAAAAACGATGTTTATTGTGTGTTTCTTACTAACAGGATACATCCCAAGGTTGATAAATCCCTGGATTTTGATGAGGTCAGAGGGGAACTGCACAGCATAATTTACGACAATATTGCTACTAAAAGGGTATAGGTAATATTATTGGAACTTGACGTTTTTGGATTATCTGATGTAGGCCTTGTAAGGCAAATAAATGAAGATTATTATATAATAAATCAGTCTCACGGCCTTTTCATTGTTGCTGACGGCATGGGAGGCCACAAGGCAGGCGATGTCGCCAGTAAGCTTGCAGCCATAAGCGTCGAAGAATTCGTGCTTTCAGTTCTGGATGGCGATGATATTACATGGCCCTATGACTATGACGACACAAAGAGCTATCTAAGCAATGTTCTGCAGGTCGGAGTAAAGCTCGGCAATAAAAGGATACTGAGCATAATTAAATCCGATCCTTCCCTTGAGCGGATGGGTACAACGGTTGTTGCACTTCTTGCTGATATGAACAATAACCGGGCGCATATTGCAAATGTTGGAGACAGCAGACTCTATCTCATCAGAGATTCAGAGATCAGGCAGATTTCCGATGATCATTCCTTCACCAATGAGCAGATTAAGAGCGGTAAGATGAACAGGGAGGAAGCCAGGATCAGCCCTTATAAAAACATTATTACAAGGGCAATAGGTATCTATGAAGAGCTTCAGGTGGATATATTTGAAACCGATATTAAACAGGATGACCTTTTTATAATGGCTACCGACGGGCTTACAAATATGCTCACCGACAGTGAGATAATGGACATATCGCTGAATAATTCAGATGATCTGGCAAAGCTGAGTGAACAACTGCTTATTCTTGCAAAAAAAAGGGGAGGTGATGATAATATTACCTCCGTTATTATCAAGCCCCGATAGGCTAAAGATTATCTCATTATTGCCCTGTCCCCTCAGAAAATTAATTGCAACAAGAGCTCCTTTTTCAGAGTATATACACATAGGAAGGAATTTTATCATTCCATAAGGAGGGTTTGAAATGAATAAAGTCAGGGAAAAAATCCTGGAATTGCTGGAAAAGGGGAAAATATCAAAGGAGGAAGCCGGGGAGCTTCTGGAGGAATTGCAGGATGCAAGCAGGAGAGAATCAGGCTACAAGACCATCGACTTTGAATCCCTGTTGAAGCAGTTTGACCGGATTGGGAAAAAATTATATGATACCTCCCAGGATGTTCTTGAGCAGACTGGTATTGATGACCTTGCCTACAAAATAGGAAAGAATATCAAAAATACAACAAATGAGGTTCTGGACAAGGTTGAAAGGCATATCAGGAATATCACCCAGTCAATAATAACCAAGGAAATAAACGGCAAGAAAACAACTATCATATTTTCATACTATAAAGGGGACCTGGATCTGACAGGCGAGGACATTATTATTCTTGGCAAGCTTGATGGAAGCCTGCACCTCAAGGATTCAAGCCTTAAGGTTTTCGGTAAACAGGAAGGGGACATTACCCTGTCAGGGTGTTCGGCAGAGGTTATGGGCAAGCTGTCCGGCGATATATCCGCAGAACAGGAAAACCAGATTTCTGTAATGGGGAAGATCAACGGCAGCATATCAAATGAATCAGGTAATATAAAAATACTTGGCAATCTTTCAGGCGATATGAGTCTTGGCAAGGGGAATCTGAGAATTACCGGGCTCGTGTCCGGAGATGTGAGTGCAGGTGAGGTGAAAATGGATGTTCTGGGAAAGGTCAAAGGTGACGTCTCAATTCAGAAGGGGGATCTCACCCTGTATAGATCAAGCTCGATAAAAGGGGATGTTGAGATTATGGAGGGAGATCTTATACTAAAAAAAGGAGCTGAAATAATAGGCAGTCTCAGCATAAAGAAAGGGGAACGCAAGGTTGAAGAAGAGAACGCTGATAACAGCGGTCCAGAAGACAGCACTGAATAAAGCTTTATAGACTGCCCTTCTCGCTAATCTCTGTAATCTGCCACTTTGGACCTTTCTTTTCAAAGATGATAGTATGGCTTCTGGCTCCGGCATTCAATATTGACCTGCAGGATGTAGCACTGGAATAAAAGGTTGAATAATTTTTAGGTTCTTCCAGAAAAATCTCATAAAGTGTTTCTTTCATGACATTTCTTTGAGAGCGGTTCTTATTGTAGATAAACCCTGACAGGTTTTTTTCCAGGAAAGTCTTATACTCATCATCGTAATAAAATTTTATATCAAAATCTGAGGTAATTAAGGTCATGATATCTTCAGGAATTATCCTGTTTGATCTTTTAGCCTGGGAATAATCGATACGGGTTATGATATGATTAACTATTCCTCCTTCCAGATATAAATCATGTCTCATGTTGAGCTTAATGAAATTGTTCATGATAATAAAGGTATTCAGGGAGTATATTTTTGCTGAACCTGAAATGCCTGACAGCATTATCTTTTCAACGCTGAAATCTTCAAGATTTAAAGAGCTTAATTTGCGAAATATATCATTATTTAATGAAATTTCCGAGAGAGCAGTTAAGTCACCCCTTTTTATATAATCAACTATATCCTTAATTATTCCTGTTTCCGGCTCATTGCCAGCCCCG
>Ga0334892_1003136_pt1 | contig 11046 bp, 9 predicted proteins | sample GraSluR3_MG_4_FD_207213 | JGI IMG/M metagenome (GOLD analysis project Ga0334892, IMG submission 207213) | Sludge microbial communities from methane-producing bioreactor in Wageningen University, Netherlands - Granular Sludge_15_04-R3 | ecosystem: Engineered > Bioreactor > Anaerobic > Unclassified... | reverse complement strand
TGGCAACAAGACCTGGGCTCTTGAGAATTCAGTGCTTATTGGTACAGAAGCCCATCCGCTCAGGGTTGGAAGCAAAACCGTGTTTGGACACAAGTGTATTGTTGTCGGGGCTGAAATTGGAGATTTGTGCGAAATTGGCAACGGGGCAATATTTCTGCCTGGTTCAAAGGTGGGAAATATGTGTATTTTCGGAGAGGGTACTCTGATACCGGAGGGAACTGAGATTCCTGATGAGTCGGTTGTTGTAGGCAGGCCAGGCCGGGTAATAAGAAAACTCACAACTGACGACAGGGATATGATCAAAAGGATGCGGGGAGGAGACATCTCATTATCCCCCTTTGAAGAAAACATTGTGGATAATAATGGCAAGGAGAGTGAAATAATGGGCAAGTTATACACAGTCAATGGCAAATACCCCCAGGTTTCAGATTCAGCATACATATATGATACAGCTGAGATCAATGGAGATGTTAAGATAGGTGATGGTTCGGTTATTTCATCAGGTGTGAGGATCATTGGCAACACCCATGGACCTGTAGTGATTGGGAACAATGTCCAGATACTTGAAAACACAGTACTTCATCTCTTGCCGGACAACCAGCTGGTCATAGAGGATGATGTGACCATCGGTCCGGGCTGTATAATTCATGGTACGACCATCGGCAGGGCTAGCGTGGTGGAATCAGGAGCCATTGTATGTGACTACAGTAGGTTAGGTGAAAATACCTTAGTTAAATCAGGCTCACTTGTGAAGCAAAGAAGTGAATTTGGTGACAATGAAATACTTGAGGGCTTTCCGGCTAAAAGTATTGGAAGTAATGAAGCAGAACTGAAGAGACCGGACTGGGCCATTAAGCTTTAATAAAGCCAAACCTCTGGTTTAATCATTCCCAGAGGTTTGGTTGTCACAATTTCCGGTATTTATATCCACATCCGATGTGTCTACCACAATTTTCACATATAGCTTGACACTCCAGTAATGATTCTTTAATTCCTGAAATATTTTGATTCTTACCTTTAATATCTTTTATCATATCAATCACTCTATTATAATCTTCCTCTTCATAAATCCATAATTCAAATGTCGAACTCCCTTGAGCTACTCCTAAGCCACCAGAACCAATAACATAACATTCATCAGCACCAAGTAGCCTAATAGCTTCTACCTCAGTAAATACCTCTCCTACCAACGGTATAAGTCCTACTGACATCCCATATGACAAGGATTTTCCCTTTCTGGATGATTTTCTCAAGGTATAATTGAGATTCCCGGGAACCAGTTTTTCAATCCCTACAGGAATAATTATAGATGCCCCTTCACTATACCAAGAACTTACTGATTTTCCAACATTTCCTCCCCCTTCACTACCTGCCATAATTGCTGCATTTCCGTATGCATCTATGGCATTAGCACCACAAAGTATCAAATCTTTTTCATCGAATTTCCCAGTAATCTCTGATATTCTTTCGTCTACATTTATCCACTTATTTTTTCCATATACTATGGAATGTGCTTCATCTGAATTATTGAGACTTGATACTGTACCTCTACTGGTAATTCTCCCACTTATCCTTAGCTGAATTCCTAAGATCTCCTCAGTTATTCTGGAAACGGTAGTTCCACCTTTAAATAGAATATTACCCTGATTGAAGGATTTAATAAATTTGGGGTGCTTCTGAATTCCTTGTGCAATTATTGCCTTTCCTTCTTCAACAGTAAGAGTTACTTGAATTTTGTTCATATATTGCTCCATCTAGAATAAGACCTTTCCTTCCTTCATAACCAGCTTATCATCAAGATATAGTGTGGGTTTTAGTATTACACCATCCATGTGACAATTTGCCTTGTTGGAGCCACCAAATGAGGTGTTTGTACCAAATGCCACATGAACAGTTCCATAAATTTTCTCGTCCTCAAGTATCACTCCAGTAAGTCTAGCTGCTTTATTTGTCCCAATACCCAACTCACCCAATGTTGAATTGAAAGGGTTTTCAAGTAAAACATCCAACTTGCCTGAATCATTTCCTTCAATGTTGACAATCTTTCCGTCAACGATGGTAAATAAAATTGGTGTCTCCAACAATCCTATGCCAACCATGCTTCCATCAACCAGAACTTTCCCATTTGAGGAATTTTCAATTGGTGCAATGTAAGATTCACCTGATGGGAGATTCCCTGCTTCCCCTGGATTCCTGTAAATTCCCGTGCTTGGTACAGCTTTTCGTTCTCCGAGATTCATGTGAAGACTATATCCGTCCTTCTCGATTCTGGCTTTAGATGCCTTAGTCAAGAGTTCGGTCAGACTTAAGGTCAACTCTTCAACCTCTTTGTAGTTGGCCGTAATTGCTCCTTCATAAAACATTTCTTCTATAATTCCAGGCATACTTGCCAACCTTGCCCCAGCTTTGACAGCTTCCATCTTGGCATTTGTATGCGTCAATGATTTTGAGGTTGGACAAATTATCACATCAAATTTTTTCATGGTAGCTGCCACTTCTTCTGGTGGCTCTTCTCCGCTAACACTTCTTGGATTCATCATCAAAAATACTGCTTCTTTTGACATTTTTTTAGCTTCTCTGTAAAGATTCAAGCCGATTTCCATCTTATCATCATCTGTCAATACCAGTACTCTTTCATGGGGCTTTATTCCCATACAATCCTGAAGAACGATGTTATACCCATTATTTTCCATTTCGAACCACCTCACTAGTTACTTAGCATCTCTCCTATCACCCTTGCTACAATTGTCCTTGAAAGAATTACTACTTTGCCGGTTTCTTCAGCAACTCTCTTTTTCATCTGGTTTGTATATCCCATACAGTCCATTACAACAACATCTGCATCACTTGTCTTTATGATTTCAATAGCTTCTGAAAAATCATCTTCTTTTGTATATGGAGATGCTGATACCACTATAATATTCTGGAATACTTCGCTCCATTTATCAACACTTTGTTTTACTTGTGATTTGTCAGGTGTTATTACAGCTAGCTTACCCTTATCTAAGAGAGATGGTACTAAACCGTGAATCATTTTCTGAGGGTATAAAAGAGGAACGGATGATTTGAAAACATCAGGAAAAACGCCAGTACATATAAATAGTATGATATCAGCACCTTTTGTCTCCAATAAATCAATACACTCTTGAAGTCTGGGAAGAATATGTTTTTCACCAAACCTAACACTAGTTCCATCTCTTAATTTTGATACCAGTACATAATCATTTTCATCAGGAGCAAATTTCTCGATTTCCTCCAAAGTCAACCCATCTAAAGCTCCGGCTTCAATAACCTTCGTATCAATTCCAAAAAACTCCTCCATTTCAGGTATAACATCCCTTCTTGGAGACTGTCCAATTGTAATAGTTCCAAGTATTTTGCTCATATTGACCCCCTTATTTACCTTGAGTCTGTATATGACTCATGTTACCATAAAGCTTGACTATCTTTTCAAACTCAACTTCATCGTAAAATTTGCATTCACCTTTTGTATACTGCTTTGCTACCTCAAGTGCAAATCTTCCTGCCTGTTCCATGTCAAATGGGTGACTCGCACCTGTAGCGCTGCCAGGAACAGCTACTTCTGTAGTTATTGCTATACCAACTACTGGAGCATCTGTAGCAGTTGAGGGTTGTAGGATACTATTTATATGGTACAAACCATTCCCATAAGGTGTTATGTCCTGGGTTGTCACAGGGAATACATAGGGCAGTCTTCCAGTTGTAATTTCCATTATATCCAGGATATCCCCACTGGTTTTTAGAATATAACCGGATTTTATTGTGGGAGATATTGCAAAACCCCTTGTATTGATAACTTTATTCCCTTTGGTCGTATCAATTGAAAGAATGGCATCCAATTCACCATCTACTTCTTCTTTGTTAACAGTTGCCATGTCCACCGGTGAACCCATAAATGGCACAGGCTTATGTGGTTGGGTTGGAGCATCAGGACAAATATGTGTTGATATTACAACATCACCCTCCAGATGATCACCTTTGTTCTGCATATCCAGCAGTTTTGCTGCTACCGCCAAAGATATAACTGCCCCGTCGGCATCAGACACCATTCCTATCATTTCAGGCCTTGCCCCAATACCACCCAATCTACCCAAAATCCCTATAGTTGGAGCATTCCCGCCTTTTGATTTTCCGTTTTTCCCAGCAATTCTTACTCTTACGAAATCAGTTTTGCCTTTATCGCCTTTTATTGTTTTTACAACTACTTCTTCAGCTCCATAGGATTCAAGATACTTCTTAATGTCTTCCCCATTGGCAGTAGCAGTATCAATATGCTCGTAAACCTCCATTATTTGTCTAAGCAACATGTTCATTCCTCCTTATTTAATATGGTTGATTATCTCTTTATTGATTATAGGCTCAACTTCTCTTAAAAGCTTCTCATCATACATACCTGCACCCAGCTTGAGATTCTCTTTCTTGGTTGCCATAACAACAATTTCATCACCTTTGGATATTTCAGCTGTTGTTACAGGCATACCAGTTTTTTTGTTGAATGTCATAATTAGATCAGGGAAAGTATATAGTCTATTGCCTTTAAATTCCAGTGTCATATATTCATTCCAGAATGTCATTTCCATATCTAAAACAACTACCTTGCCCACATCAAACCCACCAGTAGTTACAAGATCAAATTCTTTCACTTCTCCATCCACAACTATCTCTCCTCCAAGAAATTCGGAGACTTTTCTGATTGCTTCCATGGGAGAAATCTTCAAACCTTCATTGAACTCCTTGCCTGTTTCTATTGCATGGGTTATTCCACCAACTGCTGCGTTTTTCTTTATATAACTTGCCTCAACGGGATTTCTTGCTACAGCCACTAATCCTCCTGCGTGTACCGCTGATTCTCTAACTAGTCTAGCCGCTTTACCAAGTTCTCCCTTGACAATGCCTTCCAGCTTGTTTCCCAGCATGGGATTGCCCCCTGAAAAAGCCTGCGAGGAACAATACCCTTCAACATCATTAAGTCCCATGCTACCCATTGTACCAGTAGGATGTGCTCTACCATTACAAGGTGCATCTATAAGAGGAATTCCCAGGACAGCAGATTGTATCCAACCATTGATGGTCGCTGCACCTCCATTCTCGTTTGTTATTATCCCTCCAACCTTAAGACCAGTTGATTCTTCAAGCAACTGAACACACCTTACATAATCCTTAGGCCTTACATACTTGTTAGGTGCAGCAGGTGCACCAACCGCTGAAGCGGTAATTATTATCGTAGCATCATCCATAGAGTTTATGTCCACCAACTCTAGATTCCCATATTCTAAGGCTATTTCACCTGAAGCTCTTCCCAAATCCATAGAGCCTCCTCCACCGCCACCAAGAATGGTTCCTCCAATCAAAGCGAACTCAAGATCTGATTTGAATAATGTTCTACTATTTAGCATTTATCCACCTCCACACCTTGTATCAAGGCTTTCTAATACATTCAAACAATGTTACTGCTCCTTCTGACAAAACTGGATCTATAATCGGTATACCAGTTATTCTTTCCAGTTCTCTTGCAATACCTATTGTAGCTAATCCAGTGCATGCCAATGCAATAACCTCTGCTCCAACTTCTTTTAATTCAACTGCTTTTCTTATTACCTTCTCTTTGCCTTCATCAGTCATAAGATCCAGAGTAGATGTTATACCATCGATTTTACAGGTGCCTACAATATTTTCTCCAAACATGTTTTTATATGCAACTGGCGCTTCTTCAGTTATACCAAGTACTCCATAGGGTTTTCCATATCTCATGGCAAGCATAGCTGTACTTTCTCCAGCTCCAATAACAGGGATACTAAGCACCTCTTTTAGTTCTTTAAGGGCAGGATCCCCTGCACAGCTTATTATCAATGCATCAATGTCATCCCATTCCTTTGCAAGGTTCAAAATCTTTGGAACTGCCATAAGTTCCGTCTCATCATCATGAATACCATAAGGTTGATTTGGTATACATTTTGAAGTCACCTCTAACTGAGGAAATTTATCTTCAATTATTCTCCCATGTAAATTTAGTAAATCTTGGTCTGAAAGAGTGACTACTCTGACTAAACCTACTTTGAATTTCTTCAAAATCTCCACCTCCTCGTGAATCTAGAACATTGCCCTGAACATTGCAGAGAAAAATCCGTACAACCCATCGCCTGCAATTAATCCAGCATCTCTTATTTCCATAAACTTGGTACCAAATATTAGTCTGACAATAACTGCAGATATTACACCTATGCCATATATTGGATTGTTTATAAGCAATCCAGTAGCGAATAATACCCCCACCATTCTGGAAGGCCCCCCCACCAATTGTATTATGATTCCTGGAACCGCCCATGTCAATAAAGTCCTGACTAAAGTTGAGTCTGCTCCTGCACTAACAGTAGTTGCAAATACTCTACTAACAGGTGGCAATAGATCAGCTTCAAAATACATATTCATGCTTAAAAGGACAACGGCTATACCAATAACTCCACCAATTACTTCAAGAATAACTTGTTGCTTTCTACCATAAAGCTCATGCTCTGAGTCCAGACCATCTCCTCTTAGGATCCACCCTGTTTTTAAGTCATAGCCCATATCTGCGAAACATGGACCAACTGAACTTACATAACCGGTCAATAAAGCCAAAGGTATGATTGGGAATCCAAAAAATATTCCTATTGTCATGAAAATAGTTGTAATTGCAAATGCAGGAAACCAACCAGAATGCATGGCTGCCATTCCAACTAATAGCATTGCTGCAGTTGCAGATACTGTAGCCCATATCAACCAAAGTATAAGTTTCCCTATACTTAATTCAGTCATGATACCAGATACAAGCGCTAATACCAACGCACCTACGAGAAACATCCCAACCCCAATTCCTAAATTCTTTTTTGTCTCCGCATCAGTTCTGGTATGGTTTGTTGTTGCCTGTGTGTCATTGTCATTACCTTTTCCCTTAAATACTATTCTTAAAGATTGAATCAGGGCCATAAGTCCTGCACCAATCATTATTCCGTGAGGTATGTATGTTGTTCCCAAATCAAGGCCTCCAAAAATTGTTGCTGAATACCCTCTTAATAGTAGACCCAATCCCAAAGCGGCCATTGCAAAAATATTAGCAATAAATACAATGCCTATTCCGGCAGCAGGAAGCTTGAAATAGCTTGCAATTCCTCCAATAACTATTCCTTGTAGCAATCTTTTTCCTTTTTCTCCTCCTTCATCTCCAGCCTTTATAGCTAGAGCAGTAGCTACTCCGGGTGGCCATGCTGCTTCAGCTGGAAAAATACTGCTATCGAATATTTTCCCAACTATTATAATTGCAAAAACCAACCCTACCAATGACCCGATTGCCATTGGAATCAAGAATCCCGTTTCTCCCAGTACGAAAAATATTGCTAGGGCAAGAAAACCACAATTTGCCGCTGAGAATCCCGCACCTGAAACGGTGGTCTGTATGAGATTCTGTCTTTCAAGAGATTTGAACTTCTTAAAAGAACTGATCGGAAATCTTGCAATAATCATTGCAGCAATCGCTCCAATAAGAGATGTATTGGGTGTTACCCCTACTTTCCCAATAATCTGCATACAGATAATTGCTGACAATACCGCCATGATTGAACTCATTACCAATGTCTGTGGCTCAAATGCACTAATTCTTTCCCTTTTTGTGACATTTTGTCCCGCTGAACTTAAGTTTTCTTTTGACATTCTTCCCCCTCCTTATGGATTGTTTTTGAAATTATAACTTCCTTAATGTTACTGAAAATTATAACGATTCAGAACAACCATAACAATCATATAAAAACATAAAAATAAACAGGTATATATATGACTTATCATAAGCATACCTGTTTTTAGCCTATTGTAGTAGTGCTTTATTTTAACAAATTAAATGTTAGCGCACTCTGAGAATCCGTTTCAATTTTAGCCCCATTTGAAGGGAAAAGCTTCCCTCTGCATCATTTACAGAAAATCCAGTGATTTCCTCTATCCTGGCAAGTCTATACCTCAGTGTTTCAACATGTATGAATAACTTTTCAGCTACAAGCTTTTTATTCATATTGTATCGGAAATACACTTCTAGGGTTTCCAGTAAATTCGCATTATGGGAATAATCGTACTTTTCCAGTTTTTCAATAGTCCTTGAATAATAATTTGCTATTTCATCATCATCCTTTAATGGATAGAGTAGCTTCATCGTGTTTAAAGAAGTATAGTGTATGATATCGTCTTCACTAAAAAGAGCTGCCAAATAGGCTTCATCATATAACCTTTCGATATCTTTTAGGCTATTGTATCTTCCAGATACTCCAACTGAAATGGATAACCTTTCTCTTAAGGTTCCTATCCCTTTCCCAAGTTCAGTTACAATGTCATGAAAATAGGCATTGGATTGTATTTTAAGAAATACAAAAACTTCATTACTTCTTTCGGTGGTCAGGTAATTGTTTATTCCAAATGATTCATCTAGCACATTAAATACGTATTTATGCGTATTTAAATAGTCCTCGTCTTGATTTTGTGATACCCTAATACAAAAGCAGACAAAAACTCCATCAGCGGACCAGCCAAGATTTCTTTCAACATTAGTATAAAATTCACTCGGTAAATCCTTGTTGTTTAACATCATTTCCACCAAAGTTTTATTGAATCTTGATTGGCTAACATCAACCATCCATTTTCTTTCCAATTTTAGTGAAATTATTGAAACTCCATACTCAATAGGTTTTTGTTCCAAAGTTCCAATCTCGTATTTTTTAATGATATATACATGTGCTACAGTTTTATTATTTCTAATTATGGGGTATCTGGAAGCGAAAGCCCCACCTAAATTTATGTTTATTTTTTTCTCGTCTCCCCCCCCAATAATTTCTTTACCATCTGGGTTGAATGGAAAATACTCCAGTACACATTTGTATGATTCGGTATCAATAACACTTTGTCCTTTTAGCCTAAAGTCTTCATCAAACAGAAAAGCATTTGAGTTCGAAATCATTGAAATTGTGTTTAATACTTCGTCCAGATCCTTATCTTTGAAAGACAGATTCAAGAGTTTTTTATAAAGTGTATTTTGATTTAGAATATATTCATTTTTCTTGTAAAACAAAAAATCATAAAATCCTGATATTGCATCTGTGTATTTCAAGTCACATGGAATTATTACCAGAGGAATATTAAACTCATCTGCTTCCTTAATAATTTTTTCAGATATATCCCCAAAGTATCGATTCTCTTTTATTCCTATAGCGGAAAACCCTCTATAATAGGCATCTCTTATCATTGTTTTTTTATATTGCTCATTATTCAAAAAAGCAAAGCCAGCTGTAAGGAGAAATTCTCCCCCACCGCCCCAATTAATCCCTTCCGGCGTTTCCAAGGTTACCATGTGGTAGCACTTATTCTTCAATCCATTAACCCCTGCTATAACTTTATGTCTCTTAAATGCCTTTAGTTTTAATACATCTTCCACAGTTAAACTAACTTCATTGATTGCTTTCTCTGCGTTAATTTTACTTTTCACATTAATATTTTGTTTCATTCGAGAATCACCCCTCTTGTATTACATAATATATTTTAATTATTAATAATCTTAAGCTTTCCATATTCTGATGCCTTTATTAGTTTTTCTTTCCCAAAATCTTCTGGCTTATCTCTTGAAAGTACTCTCTATTTATATTAATTGTTATAAATGATTCAGCGATTTATGTGTCTATATTGGAAGTATACCACAAAAAAAACAAACTCGCCCCTTAAAGACGAGTCTGTTTTTTCCTATGCCAGATTTAATATCTTTCTTGCCTCATCTGTTGTTGCGATTGGTCTTCCAACTGCCTTGGCTATGTCCACTACCCTTTGAACAAGCATTTTGTTTGTGGCAGGTACTCCCTTCTCAAACTCTATTGTGTCCTCCAGACCTGTCCTTACGTGACCTCCCATGGCGATTGCCATTGTGATCATCTGGACCTGTGATCTACCAATTCCCGATACTGTCCAGGTTGCACCCTTGGGAAGGTTGTCAACCAGGAACATTAGGTTCTTTGGTGTTCCAGGCATGGAACCCTTGACATTCATAACCATATTGAAGTGGAGGGGCCCCTTTAGGATGCCCTTCTTCTCAAGAAATATGGCATTCGAAAGCATTGCTGTATCAAATATCTCAATTTCCGGTTTTATGTTATTATCCAGCATCTTCTGGGCTAGAGTGTTTACAAGGTCTGGAGAATTTGCATTTACACTTGATGGGAAATTTGATGACCCGGTTGAAAGGCTTGCCATTTCAACATTCAGATCAAGCATCTGACCTCTCCAGTCAATTGTGTTCTCTCCACCACGTGCACCGGTTGAAAGCTGCTTAATGATGTCAATTTTCTCTTCATTCATCTTGTTTACAACCTGCTCAAACAGGTCTCGTCTGCTGGTAGGCATACCCTTTTCATCCCTTACGTGGATATGGGCAACAGCTGCACCAAGTTCTGCACAGTCCTTTGCATCCTTTACAATCTCATCTACAGTTACTGGAGTACTGTCATTAAGGTCTTTTGTTGGAACGTTTCCAGTTAGCGCTACGGTTACAATAAGTTTTTCCATGTTTATCCCCCTTACCAGCTTTTAAAGGCTTTCGCATACCTTCTTGATTCCATTTTCCATTCTTTCATACAGGGAATCGACTTCTTCCCTTGTTATGTTGATTGGAGGTGCAATAAGAACATGGTCTCCCTTTCCATTGGCAGATCCGCCACCTGGATATAGCACAAGCCCCTCCTCCATACATGCGTTGTTTATCTTGGCATTCATCTTCAATGAAGGATCAAATGGCTCCTTGGTCTCCTTGTCCTTAACAAACTCCATTCCTATCATTAGACCCTTTCCTCTGATGTCCCCTACTATTGGATATTTGTAAAGGTCCTGCATCTTCTCCATAAGGTAGTCTCCCTGGGTAGCTCCGTTCTGTATGAATTCTTCCCTTTCGATTATTTCCATAACCTTGAGGGCGATTCCACATGAAAGTGGATTTGAAGCGTAGGTGTGTCCATGGATAAAGTGTCC
>Ga0334892_1003134_pt1 | contig 11061 bp, 4 predicted proteins | sample GraSluR3_MG_4_FD_207213 | JGI IMG/M metagenome (GOLD analysis project Ga0334892, IMG submission 207213) | Sludge microbial communities from methane-producing bioreactor in Wageningen University, Netherlands - Granular Sludge_15_04-R3 | ecosystem: Engineered > Bioreactor > Anaerobic > Unclassified... | reverse complement strand
CAAACCAACTGTAACAAGAATGAGAAAACCACGCTAGCCAAACCAAAAATAATAGGTGCTAATAATTTAGACCAAAGGATGGCGGGGTGCCGGCGAGTCATCATATGTACGTATTCATCGTCGTGCAGCCAAGGCAAGGGCACTTGGATCGACATCTGTCGACTTTTGATAGCTACTTCCAACATCTCTTCAATAAAAGGTAAATCAACATAATTGGAGAGATAATTATCCACAGTCAGTCTGAGAAGTATGGTTCTGCCGATGGTGCCTGCCCGGTAATAGCGTGGATCATCAAACAACAGCGCTTCCTCACCGAAGAAATCGCCGCTCTGCAATCGAGCCAAAGTCACCACATCTTGTTGATCATCATAAGATAAAACTACATCTCCTTCATAAAGGACATACATGGCGTCTGATTCATCGCCGGTATTAAAGAGCAAGTCCCCATCTTGATAAATCACCGGTTCGAATAGGCTGGCAAACCGTTTCACCTCGTAAGGGCGCAATTGTGCAAATAAGGGCAACTGCGATAAAATTTCTAAAGTCACCTCGTAACTGATTTCCATAAATTAAGTATAAAACAGATTGCGGGTTTAATAAACACTCGTGGTAAGAATATTCTTAAATAATGAATGATGGGATTGAAATTTTTCAAAAGTACGCAAGCTCTGATGTGTAAGATATGAGAAACAAACCATCCATAGCTAATTCTAAAAATTAACATCACTGCTCTGAAGGTTGGGGGATGTGGTGTGGTGGCGAAGCCACCACACCACATCCCCCAATTCCCTCGCACGCTGAATAGTCACACATTAATTAGACATTTATTGAATATAAGCAGCAATGGTTCCATCAGTTTCTCAGCAAAAATTGATGCTCATCATATATAATTTGGATAGCTGAAATTTGGTATTTTAATATAAATATGATATACTTTATCCAGATTCGTCTCCATCATCATAAGGGCAAGTTATGAATTGCACATTTTGCCAATCGGAACTCCGCCTTGGAACCCATATATGCACAACATGTGGTCATCCTGTGACAGTCAACCCAACCCGAGAAGAACTCTATTTTTCACGCCTGGCCTCATCTGCTCCCCCGCTCCTCGTTCGTAAGGTCCGCTCAGCGCCATATTTAGCAAAAGAACGTCGAAACGTCACCGCAATCATGATCACGATCGCGAATATTAAAGCGGTCAATAGTAAGATCCCGAATAGTGAACGCGTTCGGATTTTGAACGAAGTCCTGGATCGCATCGCAAAACTCATCTTCCGATACGAAGGCACCATTGCGAAACTTTGGGACCATACGATGCTCGCTTTTTTTGGTGCGCCAATCACACATGAAGACGATCCTTTAAGGGCAGTCCACTCTGCGGTCCTGATTAATGAGGATATCAATAATTACAACAACGACTTATCGAAAAAATATGGGGTTTCGATAAAGCTAAATATTGTGCTGAACACAGGCCCATTATTAATCGGCGATATCAAGTCAAATCTGAGATTCGATTTTCAATCTTTAAATAACACCCTCGAATGCATGGATTTTGCAATTCAAGCCAAAATTCCCCAGGCAGAAGTTGTTCTTTTTGAAGACACCTATCGATTTGTTCGATCTTTTGTTAAATCTACAAAGTTAGAAGTGGAATATTGTGAGGATATTGAGGAAGACCTACACCTGTGGCGTGTTGACCAGATTATGGGACGTATGGAAAATATACCGCGACTTCCAATTTCACAAAACACGTCGCTCGTAGGTCGAGAACAAGAACTCGAGCTTTTACTGGAACTCAGCGAAACAGTACTTGTTGGTTTAGGGCGCGTGGGGTTGATACTCGGTGAACCGGGGATTGGTAAATCTCGGTTGATCATGGAATGGAAACGACGATTAAAGTCCCTGCATAAGGCAACCCCAATACGCTGGATTGAAGCCTATGGTCTCGCCTTTGGACAAGAGTTAGCCTACCATCTTCTGAAAAATCTTCTTCGGTCGGCAATGGATATTACCGACACAACACCAGATGACAAAGTCCTAGATATTTTAGAAATGACCATTGAGGAAGAAATATGCCCGGATGAAGAAAACCTTTTGCTATACCTTGCGCATCTCTTGGATCTAAATCTTTCCGACCAGGAGGAAGCCCAAATCCATCTCTTAGGTGCCCAGGAACTCAGGTCAAAATACTTGTATGCTATCCAGGTCTTTTTCCGTTGCCTTTCAAATGAGCAGCCCCTCATCATCATATTGGAAGACCTGCATTGGGCAGATGCCTCATCGGTTGACTTATTACTCGAACTCCTGTCTTTAACTGCTTCTTCTCCAATTCTGTTTTGTTTGGTTTCCAGACAGGACCATGATTCAATTGGCTGGACGTTGGTCCAGGCAGCGCGTGAAAGGATCGGACCGCGTCTGACCGAGATCAAATTGGAAAACCTTTCTGAAAGTGAAAGCCAATCCTTCGTTAAGCAGTTAATCAACATCGAAGAAATTCCTGAAATCATTAAAAATGTCGTATTAGGGAAGTCGGAGGGCAACCCTTATTTCATTGAGGAATTGGTGAGGATGTTGATCAACGAGGATGTTTTGATCAAACAGGGAGAGCGTTACAGCGTTGCCCCAAAAATTGATGAGAACAAAATTCCCGACAGCTTACAAGGCCTGCTCACCGCGCGCATCGACCGTCTGTCAGATGAAGCCCGCCTGACATTGCGCATCGCCAGCGTGATTGGCAGAGCTTTCCCTGAGAAAGTCATCCAAAATGTTATGCAGGAACATGCACCGGAAGTAGATCTTCTAGCCCAGTTGAATGTTCTCGAAACGATCCGAATGATCAAGGTCGCTCAAGTAAAACCTTCCCTGACGTACAAATTTCATCATATCCTTCTACACGATGCAGTCTACCACTCCATCGTTGAAACAGATCGTGTGACTTTGCACCGCAGTGTTGGTTTGGCATTAGAAAAGCTCTATCACAACCAGGAAGAACGCTTAGCCTCTCAATTGGCGCACCATTTCATGCAAGCAAAGGACGCCGAAAAAGCCTTACACTACTTGGATGTGGCTGGGCATGTGTCAATGAATGCCTATGCCACAGCAGAAGCTGAGGTTTATTTTTCCAAAGCTGTTCAATTAGCCATTGAACCTGAACAACTCGCGCACTTATATTCGGATTTGGGTGAAGCCCTTGCTCAGCAGGGAAAACATCGTGATGCTATCCATGCATGGAAGGATGCTATCGGGTATTTTTGTGACCTGGGTGAAACGGATCGTCTTGCCAGGATTTATGCCTGGTCGGCCCGATCTGCATGGTGGGGATATGGTCCTCAGCGCAGCTTGGAAATTTGTTTGGAAGGTCTGGAAACTGTTGAAGGCGCACAGGAAAGCCCCGATATCGCTTACTTGGTCCATGAAACCGGGCGCGCTTATTTATTCAACGACCTGCCTGAAAAAGCGCGTGCATTTAGCGAACAAGCTCTTGAAATGGCAAAACGATTGAATGCAGTCGAGGTTCAAGCTGAATCCTTGGCGACCATCGGCATCCTTCCAATGATTAAACCTCAACAAGCCATCGACGCTTTGGAGATGGCGGTTAAGATCAGTGAAACAAACAACCTTTATGGATCTGGGTCACGGGCTTACATCAACTTAGCAGCCGTCATGGATAATCTTGGTGAAGTGCGACTGGCACGCGATTATCGCATGCGGGCAATTCAGCTCGGTAAGAAGATCGGGGGGATTTCTGATGAAAAATTGATCCAGCAGACCATCGCTAAAGCGTCTCTTTGGCTTGCCGATTTTGCTGATGCAGAAGCACGACTCAAACAAATCAGCCAGACAACACAACATAATGAAACATATTTAACAGAAAACGCACACACGCTTTCCTTCCTTGAGGGATGCCTTCATCGTTTCAAAGGCGAATTTAATCTCGCCATTGAGACATTTACGGATCTGATTGATCGTAGTCGCCAAATAGGCGATCAGCAACAACTCGTTGAAGGACACCGTGCTCTGGCTGAAACCATTCTTGAACCGCACCTGATCGGTGATTCCAAAAACAACGGCAGTGATATTGATATCACCCTTAACATGCTCACCGATGTCCAAAAACAAACACAATCAGACCCATCATTATCAACAGTCTCATTTTTTTGTTTGCTGAGTGATGTTTACGCCCAAAAACAACAATTCCTGAAAGCACAACAAGCTTTGGACACAGCTGAAGAAGCCTACCGTGATCAACCCATCATGCAAGATCGAGCCCGGGTGATCATTGCCAAAGCCAGGCTCGAGGCTGGGCAATCACATATTCAAAAAGCAATTGATCTACTCCATGAGGCAGACCGTCTGCTCGAAAAGATGGAAGGGCGTTGGTGGCGTGCACGTGTTTGGCTTGAAATTGGTGATTTGCACTTCAAGAGAAACGAACCCGAAGATGTCGATCAGGCTCAAAACCTTTACCGTGAATCCCTGTCAGAATTTCGGGAAATGGATGTCGCCTATTACCCCGAGGTCATTCTTGAAAAACTGCGCCAGGTGAAATATGTATCTCGAGCCCAAGCCATCGCACACCGCAAGATCACAGAAGAATTAGCCCAGGCAGGTCGGGTGCAACACACCTTCATCCCTACCCATTCACCCAATCTGGAAGGTTATGATATCTCTGGTGTTTTGCTACCTGCACATGAAACTTCTGGAGACTTCTACGACTTTATCGATCGCGGCAAAAATGATTTGGGGGTCGTGATTGCCGACGTTGGCGACAAAGGCGCTGGTGCGGCGCTGTATATGGCTATGAGCCGAACATTGATCCGCACCTATGCGGGCGAAAACCTGATGAATCCCAAGCAAGTCATCCATCAAGTCAACCGGCGCATCCTGACAGACACCCAGCATGGCATCTTTTTAACCGTAGTATTCGGCATCCTTGAAGCTGCTCAAGGGTTGTTCACTTATGTCAATGCCGGTCACAACCCACCCTTCCTGCTCAGAAAGGATCAAGGCAATATTGAGATCAGCCAACTAGAAAAAACAGGGACATTAATAGGCATCTTCGATGAAAATATCTGGGAAGAACGAAAAGTCACCCTTCAGCCGGGTGAAGTGCTGGTGCTTTATACCGACGGTATCACAGAAGCTCAAAATGAAGCTGGAGAATTCTATGGCACCCAGCGTTTTCTTGAAGCCCTGAAAACCGAATTCACAACCTCTGCGGAAATCTATCGAAACAGCATCTTAGAGAGCGTTCAGGCTTTTAGTGGTAACACCCCTCGCCTGGACGATATCACCCTGATCGTTATTTCGCGAGATGCAGATCAAAATTAACAGAAATCAATCTTGATCAAAATAAAAAAAGCCTGACTATTTAAGCCAGGCTTATTTGTACGATGGGTATATTGATCAGCTGGAAACTTCAGCCTGATCCAATTTTGAGACGTCTAAAACTTCTTTCTTCTTGAACACGACTTGACCATCTTCAATATCAACCAACACGGTGTCCCCTGGAACAAATTCACCGGAAAGTAAACTAATCGAAAGGGGGCTTTCCACATATTTTTGCATCGCACGTTTAAGGGGTCGTGCGCCAAAAGCAGGATCATAGCCCTCATCTGACAGCCACAATGTGGCTGCTTCTGTCAATTCAACCTGCAAACCGTGATCCTCAAGTCGAGATTGGATATCTTCCATTTGCAAAGCGACAATTTCACGCATATCTTCCTTCGAGAGCGATGAGAACAGGATGATTTCATCAATCCGGTTCAAGAACTCAGGTCGGAAAGCGCTTTTGAGCGCTTTTTCAATTTTCTCACGGTTCGATTTGTCATCCTCATCCGAAGATCCCAGGAAACCTAAAGTACCACCCTTTGTCACGTATTCCGTGCCCAGGTTACTGGTCATGATCAAAACCGTGTTGCGGAAGTCAACCACGCGGCCTTGGCCATCAGTCAAACGACCATCATCTAAAATTTGCAGGAGCGCATTCCACACCTCGGGATGGGCCTTTTCAACCTCGTCGAACAGGACCACCCGGTAGGGACGTCGACGCACAGCTTCTGTCAGCTGACCACCTTCCTCATAACCCACATACCCGGGCGGGGCACCGAACAGCCGTGAAACAGAGTGCTGTTCACGATATTCGCTCATATCAATCCGTACCAGCGCTTCTTCATCGTCAAACATAAACTCTGCCAGGGCTTTTGCTAACTCTGTTTTACCTACACCAGAAGGACCAATAAAGATGAACGACCCGATTGGCCGTCGTGGGTCTTTAAGTCCACTACGGGCACGCCTAATCGCATCCGCCACAGCCGCCACAGCCTCGGATTGGCCAATCAGTCGCTCATGAAGCCGATCCTCCATCTGGAGCAGCTTATCCTTTTCATCTTCCATCATCTGTGACACCGGGATGCCCGTCCACTGGTTGATCACCTCGGTGATGTCATTGATATCCACAACCTCATCCAGCTTATGATCTTGTTCCCAACGATCCCGTTCGTGGTTGAATTGTTCTTCAATTCGCAAACGTTCGGATTTCATCTGGGCTGCGCGTTCATAATCGCGTTCAACACCGGCCTGCTCTTCTTCCTTCAAGAGACGATCGATTTCGCTCTTCAAATCTTTCAGGTCATCCGGCAAAGAATAAAGTGCCACGCGCAGTTTGGCAGCGGCTTCATCTATCAGGTCAATCGCTTTATCCGGAAGCCGCCGATCTGTCACATACCGAGCAGAGAGTTTTGCCGACTGGACCAGGGCTTCATCGGAGAAGGTCACCTTGTGATGCGCTTCATATCGATCTCGCAAACCGCGCAACATTTCAATGGTGTCCTCGACTGAGGGTTCTTCAACATACACTGGTGCAAAACGACGCTCCAAAGCAGCATCTTTTTCGATGTATTTATGGTACTCATCCAGGGTCGTAGCCCCAACACATTGCAATTCACCCCGTGCCAGGGCAGGTTTAAGCATACTGGAGGCATCCATCGCGCCTTGCGCAGCCCCCGCACCGACCACAGTGTGCAATTCGTCAATAAACAGGATGATCTCACCTTCCGAACGCTGGATCTCTTCGATAGCGGCTTTCAGTCGCTCTTCAAATTCGCCGCGGAAGCGAGAGCCTGCGATCATAGCCCCCAAATCGAGGGATACCACCTTCTTGCCCATTAAAATCTCTGGCACGTCATTGGTGGCTACCTTTTGGGATAAGCCTTCGACGATCGCTGTTTTGCCAACACCGGCTTCGCCGATCAACACCGGGTTGTTCTTTGTTCGCCGACACAGAATTTGGATCAAGCGTAAGATTTCAACATCACGCCCAATCACAGGATCCAGTTTCCCTTCGCGCGCCAATTGGGTCAGGTCGCGTGAGTACTTCTCCAAAGTACGGTAACGTGTCTCAGCCTTTGGATCGGTCACCGATTGGCCCCCGCGCAGCTCATCCACAGCATCCATAACCCGCTGTCGTGTGATGCCCAGATCTTCCAACAATCGTGATGCAGGTGTGTTGCGTTCACCCAGGATGGCGAGGAAGATATGCTCCGTCGAAATGTATTCATCCTTCAACCGGTTTGCTTCTTGGTTCGCCTGGTCAATGATCCGCTTGACGCGCGGGGTGATAAAGACCTGGCCTGCACCACCCCCAAATATGTTCGCTTTCGGGCTAGTGCGCAGAATGTAATCCAATCTTTCCTTAAAATTTTCCCCATTGACTTTGAGGATCTCAAGCAGTTGGGATATCACGCCTTGCGGCTGCTCAATTAATGCCAACAGGATGTGCTCAGTATCAATTTGGTTGTGCCCATAACGTTGGATGATTTCAGCGGCACGCTGTGCTGCTTCTTGGGCTCGTTCGGTAAAACGATCGAATCGCATCATAATCGTAATTGTCCTTGTTGATAGTTGTATGAAATTTCTTATTAGAACATTTGAATTATAACATTTAATGACTGTACTTGTAACTATTTTTTATAAGAAAAATATAAAATATTAACGATTAATCCGGTTAAGATGCAATAAATAGACCAGGAGTAACTGCTCTGAAGGGTGGGGATGTGGTGGCGAAACCACCACTCCCCCCACCCATTCCCTCGCAAGCTGATTAGTGACAACCAGGATAGCTTATATAATCAACATGGCGTCGCCAAATGAATAGAATCGGTATCCTTCTGCCATGGCAGTCTGGTAAGCCTTGAAGATTAACTCCCGGCTAGCGAATGCGCTGACCAGCATCAACAAGGTCGACCTCGGTAAGTGAAAATTGGTCACCATTGCATCTACGGCTTTGAAAGTGTATCCAGGAAGTATGAACAAATCAGTTGGACCGGAAATAGGAGCAACCAGGTCATCACCCGACACTTGTTTGGCAGCACTTTCTAATGTTCTCACACTGGTGGTCCCCACAGGGACAATTCGCCCCCCTGACCGTTTAGTGGTATTGATCTGCTTGGCCGCATCCGGGGTCAGTTCACACCATTCTGTGTGGATTTTGTGCTCACGCGGGTCTGCTTCGGTCACCGGCGCAAAGGTATCCAAGCCCACATGCAAAGTCAGCTTAGCATATTGGACCCCTTGATACGCCAATTTCTCCATCAGCAGCGATGTGAAGTGCAATCCTGCCGTAGGGGCAGCCGCAGATCCAGGTGTTTTTGCATAAACCGTTTGATAGCGCTCTGGGTCTTCAAGCTTGGTATGGATATATGGTGGCAAGGGGACGTGCCCAACCTGCTTAAAGAAGGATTCTATAGGCTCATCAAACCTCACACGGCGTTTGGGTCCATCCAAAACTTGAATAATTTCAGCATCAGGCCCACATTTGATGGTCAATTTACGACCGGCGCCTAACCCTTTCCCACCCACCAAAGCTGTCCATGTAACATGGTCTTCTTTTTCCAACAACAGCAGCTCTACGCTACCCCCGCCTGGTTGTTTTTTCGCATAGATCCGTGCAGGGATCACGCGTGTTTCATTGATCACCAGCAGATCACCAGAAGTCAAATAACTGTCGATCTCCCAAAATGTTGTATGGGCAATTGAGCCATCTGCACGCTTGATCACCATCAAGCGAGAATTGTGGCGAGGTGTGATTGGGGTTTGAGCAATGCGATCCTGGGGAAGATCATAATCAAAATCAGCGGTGCGCATTCCGAACTCACCCACCTAAAATAACTTTTGTTGTTGATTTGCTTCTTGAAAATCAAACCCTAGGTGATCATAAGCCATACGTGTCGCCTGCCGACCTTGGGAAGTGCGTTCCAGGTACCCCAGCTGCAAGAGATATGGTTCCACAACGTCCATAATAGTGTCCGGCTCTTCACTCACGGATGCAGCGATGGTATTCAACCCCACAGGCCCACCGTCATATTTCTGGATCACACACAACAGCACCCGCCGATCCAGGTCATCTAATCCCTGCCCATCAATATTAAGCAGGTCTAAGGCAGATTCTGAGACCGAGCCGGTTATCCTGCCGTCAGCCCTTACCTGAGCAAAATCGCGCACACGCCGCAGCATCCGTAAAGCTACCCGAGGGGTGCCCCGGGCACGGCTGGCGATCTCGTGGACACCCTGGTCGTCAAATTCCACCTGGAGCAGACCTGCCCCTCGCTGAACAATTTCGATCAAGGCGTCAATCTCGTAAAAATCCAAACGATAGGTTGCGCCAAACCGGGCGCGTAGGGGTGAAGTCACCAATGCCAGCCGAGTGGTCGCCCCAACGACGGTGAAATGCGGCAATTTCAACCGGATAGATCGCGCCGCTGGACCCTTTCCAATAACAATATCCAGCGAAAAATCTTCCATGGCCGGGTAAAGCACTTCTTCTACAACCCTGCCCAGGCGATGGATCTCATCAATAAATAATATATCGCCTTCATGTAAATTGGTCAGGATGGCAGCTAGGTCGCCAGCACGTTCGATTGCCGGACCGGATGTGACCTTGATTTGCACCCCCATTTCATTCGCCAAGATGTGGGCCAACGTTGTCTTTCCCAAACCCGGCGGACCATAAAAAAGGACATGATCCAGGGCTTCTGAGCGTAATTTTGCCGCTTCAATCAGGATCTCTAAATTTTCTTTGATTTGGGTTTGGCCGATTAATTCTGCCAGATATGTTGGACGTAAAGCCCGGTCGAATTGGTCTTCTGGGTGTACTTCTCCATTGGTGATGCGGTCCGTTGCGTTAGCCATCATAAAGTCGATTATACCCGAACATCTGGTTTTCTCTGTGAACGATAAGCCCCAACAAAGGATGATACATTACTATAATAAGACCGATTACACAATCAATCGTAACTGCTCACCATGCGAGGGAATTGGGGTGTATTATGAGGTGGGAAAGCCACCACACCATACACCCCAGCCTTCACCTGCGGAGCTGCCTGAGCAGTTACAATCAATCAATTTACTTCACCAAGAAGGAAAATTTTATTTCGCAGATTGTGCCTTTAAATTGATTTGACTGTGTCTAACTTATCGATAAGCACACCAACACAATAAACAGTGGGAGATGGTTCGATGGTATCATCATAAGCACATAATACACAAGGAGCTAGGATGCAAAGAAAATCAATCGACATTACCAAACTAAAAATTCAACCTCACGACCTGTTCCATCAACAATGGGTTCTATTAACTGCAGGGGATTTTGTGAAGGGACAATTCAACGCCATGACGATTGGGTGGGGGGCGCTGGGCACCATGTGGAGCAAACCCTTTGCCTTTGTTGCAGTCAGACACTCCCGCTATACCTACCAATTCATGGAAAAATATGACACCTTCACGTTATCGGCTTTTCCTGAACAGTACCACGAGGCCCTGAGTTTATTGGGTTCGCGCTCGGGCCGCGACGGTGACAAGATTGCTGCTGCAGGGATCACACCTGAAACATCGATCAAGGTACCCGCCCCATCCTTTCAGGAGGCAGAATTTGTTATTGAGTGCCGCAAAATTTATGCTGATGACTTGAACCCTGCCCACTTTTTAGACGAGGGGATTTATAAACACTATCCTAACCGGGATTACCATTGCATCTATTATGGAGAAATTTTGGTCGCTGCTGTA
>Ga0334892_1003132_pt1 | contig 11064 bp, 5 predicted proteins | sample GraSluR3_MG_4_FD_207213 | JGI IMG/M metagenome (GOLD analysis project Ga0334892, IMG submission 207213) | Sludge microbial communities from methane-producing bioreactor in Wageningen University, Netherlands - Granular Sludge_15_04-R3 | ecosystem: Engineered > Bioreactor > Anaerobic > Unclassified... | reverse complement strand
GCACCCTTTACAACAATTACTGCCACCTGTTATCCTTTTATAAAAGCATAACCTGCCACCATCCGAGAGTCCTGCCGACAGTCCTTCATCCAACGACGAAATGAGCTCACAGACTTCCTCCGAATAATATTTACTAAAAAAGCACTTATTGATTATGAATTCTCCCTGACTGCCATAATGAAAATCAATTCCTATGATTCTATATATGATTTTAAGTGTCTTTATGGCATCCGTGTCAGATTTAATAAAAAGACTTTTCCGCAGTTTTTGACCAAAATCATTAGAGCCTTGGTACAACATTTGTTTAACTTTTTCAATAGGTTGTCCACTGCTCAAATAGTTTTCGGCTTGTTCCTTTGTAAATATGGCATACTTTAATAAACACGCATCAAAAGAAAGCCCCGATACATTTGGTGGCTTACTTTTAAAAGCTTCTGCTGTTAATTCAAACAATTCATTCAGTTTTTTCTTTTTGAGAAATCCCGGTATGTAAAGACTCATTATTTTCGTCAGCATAATCGTACTCCTGTTTTTGTGTTTTCATGAGGACGATGGCTGTAATACCAATAAAACCATCAACAAGAAAATTGGCAAAATAGATTAAGTAAGGTTGGTGCTTCAAAAATAAAACGATGCTCATTATTGAGGATGCAAGTTTAGCTTGAGTCAATAAAAACGGATAAATTCTCTGCTCAGGATACCGGTACATTTTATAAGCGAGCAAAGTAACAATATACATATACGCCGAAGCCAAAGTCAGATAAAATCCGTTACCTTGTACCGGAGCTCTGGGCAATCCAAAATGATCAGACCACTTGTTGAAGAAGACTAAAGCTGCATCGGGAAAAAATAAAAAGATTATACCCACTATAGCAAAAACAACTGCCGAGACAAAAGCAAACGCTCTATACAATTTTACAGCAATACTCCCTTCATTCTTTTGTTTATAATACAATCTTGAAAATTCCGACATAGGGCTAAAGGACACTTCCTTCATCATCTCCAAAGTATCCTCTTTACTTATTGGAGTTTGTCCTTTGTAGTATTTCTTTAAAAGCCCATAGTTTTTATTGATAAAACAGTTGCTTTCAGAAGGAAAATGCTCCTTCATCTCATAAAAAATAGCTTGAAATGACTTATCCCGTATATTTCCAAAGGTCATTGGAGTAAACACACAAGGGCTTACCTCTCCAAAAGCATCAATATAAACCATTTTGTTGCCTGCATTACATCCAAAGTGCTCTCTTCCCTCAAAGTGTCCAAGATAATTTACCGTAATTTGCCCCTCTTTATTGTATTTATCCTGTAACCTTAACAAGCCTATTCTTTCATTTTCAGTAATTACTGAGTCTTCATTCCAAAAATCCTCTCCCGACGGCTTAACTTCACTTAACCACGCTTCATGGATATCCAGTTCAATCAAAAATTTCAAAAATTCATCTACACGATCTCTTTTGATCATCTCTTTGGATATAACAGCCGATACACTGACATGAATACCTACTCTTTTAAATATCTCTATTGCTTTGAGCGCTATTTGAAAGGCTCCTTTATATCCTCTGATTCGATCATGTTCTTCCTCTATCCAATGGTCCAAACTGACTGAAACATATAAGAGACCTGCCTTTTTAAGTTCAATAGCCAACTGCTCAGTAAGATTCATCCCTGAAGTAAACAACTTTATGGCACAATCATCCCCTGTATTTCTTACTATTTCAATAAGATCTTTATTTAACAGAGGTTCACCTCCGGTAAATCCCAACCAGAAAACACCCATATCTTTCAGATTTTTTATGAGATGCTTAATTTCATCTGTATTCAAGAGTTCTCCGTTTCTATTTTTGTTGTAGCAATACTTGCAATTCTGAGGGCAAACATTGGTCAAGCTGATTTGCGCATGTGAAGGTCCTAATTTTTTTCCCAGCAAATGCTCATTTATAAATCTATTAAAGGCCTTGCTGTTTATGGAAGGTAAATGAGAATGAAGAATAAGCTGACCTCCTACATTTATCAGCTTAAACTTTCCCATATACTTTGCAAGAAACCAATTAAGAGAAGGTTTTACCTTTATGAGTTGAAGGTTTGATAATAGTGCTTTGACTAAAGCAATCTGATTTTTAAAACTCAACATATTAAACCCCATTTTTATTTTTTTTCATATCTTCTTTCTGAAAACATCTATATTTTCTATAGTATTATATCACGTTTGATTTTTGCCTCTTTATATTATTTTCTCCTGATTCTCACTTCATCATAAATCGACATTATCGTAATAGACCTAAATTCTGGAAAATATAGCTAAGGATATTATAATGCTACTGGAAAAAATGTGCAATGTAATGGTCTTTTCCATCAATATAAAACAGATATAATTAGGGACGGTGACTTTTCGCACATAACCCGCTTTGCAATGTGTGCAAAAAGTCACCGTCCCCATTCCCTTTATACCTTACTACTTATTGTATATCCTGTACAAAAATACTGCTGCTTCCGCTCTGGTGGTATTCCCTAGGGGATCAATCTTGTCACCGTTTCCTACTATTAAGCCGTCCTTAACAAGGGATGCTGTGCTTTCAACAGCATAAGAGGCTATCAAGGACTTATCTAAAAATGCTTCAATGTCTGAAGCCACCCCTTGGACTTCAATCATTTTCATCATCCTTAAGGCTCTTTCAGTCAGGACCATCATATCCTGCCTTGTAATATTTTCGTCAGGATTAAACCTATTATCTCCTGTTCCCTTGGTAATGCCAAATTTTTTCGCAATGGCAATCTCTTTATAATAGTAATCACTGCTATCTATATCTTTAAAGTTATCGTCTGATTTTGCGTTGACATTTAAAGTCCTCACAAGAAAATACAGGAAATCTGCCCGGGTGATATCTGTTTGAGGCGAGTATTCCGTTTCAGAAATTCCTCTTAATATACCCTTGGTTGCGAGAACTTCGATCTGCTCTTTTGCCCATGATACGCTACCAAGATCATCAAATCTCTTCTTTACATAAGCTACAGCATATTGGCTGAAGTGTGTGGTGTTGAATGTCACCATGCCTGTTTCCGGGTTGTATCTTCCTGAAGGTACTTCCACCACATTGCCGGAGCCGTCAATATACCATACGGTGATATGCTCAGGGTTTTCAAGTTCTTCTGCTGCGGGTGTATAAGGGATAGAGACTGCCACAGATGCATCGGGGTTGTTCCATTCTTTCTGCTTTCCGTTTATGGTCATAGTCAATTGCACCAACGGCCTGTCGCCTATGACATCTTTAACTTCATTAGGCAAATCGGATTTATTGCCTTGCCCAATTGTAATTTCCGTTTTGCCTTTGTCTGCATCCGAGCCTGTCAGCATATTCCCGGGAATCGTTATGTTTCCTATTTCCGTATTCAAGGTTAATGTTCCTTCATTATTCGAACCGGCAAGGTAATCAGCTGAAATGCTTATGCCATATTGATGGACTCCTGATACTCGGGGAACAGTAATGATTGTTTCTCCCCCATCTGAAAATTTATTATTTTCACCCACCTCTACCGATGCCGTATCGTTTCTTTTATCAACGGTAACCGAAATATCTGATCCTTTTTTACCGTTCTCTGTTACTTTTGCACTGTATTTAGGGTCACTGCCGCCTCTTCTTCCGGAACCGCCTCCTGAGTTGTCTCCGTTTGATACAGGATCAATGCTTATACTTAGCACCTGCGTATCACTCCCGATGCTGTTTTGTGCTTGAACAGTAAAGGTGAATGTGCCGTCGGAAGTGGGTGTACCGCTGATGATTCCGGTACTCTCGTTCAGTGTAAGACCATCCGGCAGACTTCCGCTTTCGATGCTCCACGTGATGGGCGTATCCCCTGTTGCATTAAGGGTTTGACTGTATGCTTCGTTCACCGTACCATCAGAAAGAGTGGTTGTAATAATGCTCGATGCAATAGGTGCTGACCCCAAAGTGAAGTTAATCGTATACGTCTTAGAAGTTACCATATCTTCGGCAGTCACTACTACTACAGCGCTGCCGGGCAGGGTGGATGCCTGAGTGATGCTGACCTGGGCGGAAGGGTCGTTTGCCGTCGCGCCGACCAATGCCTCACCGGGCGAGGTATCATAAGGCAGTTCTATATTATATGAGGTAATGTCCCCATCAAAGCCGCTTATTGTACTGCCTCCCACTGTCAGGTCGCTCAGGTCGGCGTCATCAGAAGGAATATAGCTTTCCACCACGTTAACAGTTAAAGCGGCGGGACTGCCTGTATCAAAACAGATTTCAAATACCAGGGCGTCGTTTACCGAAGGCATAAGACCTGACATAAAACTGTCCTGAATGGTCAAAGCGCTGCCGGTTCTCGTGTAGTCCGTACCGGAATTCAGGCTGGTTGAGTTGTACACAACATCTGTAACCGTACTGGCGCTGTTCCAAGTAATAGTTGTGCTCACATCCTCCGGCGCATTGAGGTCGTAATTGGCCGATACCGGATTGATGACTGCGTCTACTACCGGTGTAATTTCACTGATGTCTATTATAAACGTCTCCGGGTTGCCTTTATTGAAATTAATATTCAACTCAATACTGCCCACAGCCTGAGTCTCCAGGTATTCCTTCTTGATGGTCAGAGTTGCTGTATACCCGTCATTATCTGTAACTGCATAATTATCCACGCCGATGGAAGTACCTCCTCCCGTTATATCGGCAATTGAGCTTGCTTGGTTCCAGATGATAGTGGTTGTCACATCCTCAGGACTTGTCTGGTAAAATATTTCTGTCTTAGGGGAAATGCCCGCATTGGGATTCTGTACAGGATCATTGGTTCTAATACTGATGGTCAATATCTCTAAGTCACCAGTATCAAACTCAATATTCAATATAAGGCTGCCTTCCGGCTTCATTTGAAGGTATTCCTTCTTGATTATCAAAGTGGCTGTTGTTCCGTCGTCATTGGTTACTGTATAATCGTCACCGTATGACAGAGGAACTGCACCGGCTTTGACGGCCGACACGCTTGCCGCACTGTGCCAGGTAATTACTGTTGGCACATCTGCTTCGGCACCTTCCATAAAAATGCCTATGTTAGGAGATATAACAGCCGGCCCGGAGTCTGATATATTAATTGTCAAAATTCCGGTAACACCGTTATCGAAAACTACGGTCAATTCCAGGCTTCCCAGTTCCTGTAACAATAGATATTCTTTTTTTATCGTCAGTGTATTTCCGCTGTAGCTGAAGTTGCTTGCTCCAATTGACGTTTCACCGTTCTTGACATCTGTTACCTGCGCTGCTGAAGCCAAGGTTATATCGGCACTCACATCAGCCTGCATTGAAGGATTCTTATCAAAGCTAACAGCGCTGGGACTGACCGGAGAAAGGGCAACAAAGTCGATGCTATGATCGTCGGCATAGGTCTGTGCAAAAGAATTTTCAAAGCCATGGATCTTCAGATTTTCATTATGTAAAGTAAATGTATTATCTGCAATGGATGTAACGTTATCGGAAATAATAATGTCGCTTATGTTGCTGCAGGAGTAAAAAGCCTCTCCGCCAATACTGACAACGCTTTTAGGAATGATAAAACTGGATTCACCAAATACATTAGAAAGGTTTGTGCACAGTATAAATGCACCAAATCCAATACTGGTTACCTGAGAATCCTCATAGGACCATGCTAAATTTGTCAAACTGCTGCAGCCATAAAATGTATTGTTTTCGATACTCGTAACGCCATTTGGAATTCTTGTCGCAAACAAATTGCTGCAGTTATAAAATGCAGCATCACCAATACTGGTAACGCTTTCCGGAATATAATAGAACTGCAATTTACAGCCATGAAACGCACCCCTGCCGATTGTGGTAAGACTGGATCCCGCATAAGATTCTATCACCCTGGTCAAACTGCTGCATCCAAAAAATGTGTTTTCTTCAATCGTAGTAAGTCCACTGGGAATGCTTATCTTCTTTAGGGCACTGCAACCGAAAAATGCGTTATGGCCAATACTGGTAACACTATTGGGAATACTATAATCATCATCCATTAGCATAACAATGCTTTCAAGGGAATCGCATTGGGAGAATGCAGAATTTCCAATGCTTTCAAGACCTTCTTCATCATAATCATAATCAAATGTTACCTTGGTTAGGTTTTTGCAATTGGCAAATGCACCTCCTCCAATACTAACAACGCTTTGGGGAATGGTCACTTCCGTCAGGTCAGTTTGCCAGTTAAGAAAAGTTTCATCCGCAATGGCCGTAACGGGATAACCGTCAAGGGTCTCCGGGATAAAGAGATGGCCGTCAAAGTTCCAAGGCAAAGCGGGATAATAAATACCGGTTATAGTGGCCTCATCATCCGTTATCGTATATACAAAAAATTCTTCCGGGTTTTCAAGGACTTGGGCTGAACACGACGGTTTACCAAAAGGCATAACCCAGACAGCTATAACCGCAACCAAAATAATTAAAAAAGCAAAAATATTCCTTTTTATTTTTCTTTTTCTCATCAGTCTATATTCCTCCTTTTCTATTTTTTCTATATCACCATCATACCGATTTCAGTTTTTTTTTCGATACGAATGTAAAAACTGGGAGGTTTTTTGTCAGAATTGGAACAATTCAATACCAAAACAGTGTGATAGGCTTAACTTAAACTATTGAAACACCGTTTTTTACCTGTTACTATTAAATGGTAATCAAAATTTTGCGGAAGGGGGTGATATCATGTTTCAAAGCAAAAAAATAAAGCCGACGGCTTTCATCCCAGCGATTTTTTTTCTGCTTTCTGTTATTTTGTTTTTGATCCTTATTATACATGTATCCTCTTACCCATATATGTCAAAAAACATCACGGATATATCGGACAAGTGGCAGTACCATACCGATCTTGACCCAGAACCAAAACCGGTATGTCTGCCAAGTGGTACCAAAGGCATATATCTCAATGAAAACTGGTATCTCTCCCACACCCTTGAAGACAGGGGAAAAGATGCTGCCATCATGTTCCGATCAGATTATCTGAAGATTATTGCCCAATTAGACGGAGAAGAAATATATCGATATGGTTATGATCAATCATCTATTGCCTCCCCCGGAAAAAAACTGGCTATAATAACTTTACCTGATGACTATGTCGGAAAAAAACTCACTCTCACCCTAACCCCTACCATGAACCTGCGTGCCTATCGCATTTATATAGGTAATGTAGCATCCCTTATGGCTTATGCTATCGGAAAATCCATTCCCGTTTTTGCTGCAGCAATATTTGTATTTCTTCTGGGCACTACTTTGTTATTTGCTTTTTTAACGCATCGTAAAGAAGAAGATGAAGCCTCTTCAGCCGATCTGTGGTTTGGCATTTTTGTGATTTTAGTCGGTCTTTTTATTCCCGGCAAAAGTTTTCTGCTTTTAATACTGTTGAATCCCTCTCAAGCAGCTTTTCTCATCATGCTTGTAAATTTCTTTATACCATGCGCAGTTTTGTTATTTGCATATTCCTCCTGTAAAAGATTTAAAATTCCTATCATAATTGCCCTTTGCATTCATATTGCCGGATTCCTACCTACGGCATTAATGCAACTGTTTATGAATGATCCCCCAACAGAAATATTAGCTGTCTTCGTATACCTTATTGCAGTCTATTACATTTTGACAATAACAGCTTTTATCATAGAAATACACCATGGCAAGAAAAAATATGAAAGATTAAAATGGGCCGGTTTCATATTGATAATTATGACATTGGCAGGCAGGCTCAACAGCATGTTTGGCAATCCGCTGCACTTAAGTGATATTGAAATGTTTTCAAAGATTGGATTGATAGTATTCATTACCATCGAAGTAATAGGCAGAATCAATTCTTATTTTAAGAAAAACGCACAGATTCTTGCGGACCTTCAAGCGTCTCAAATAAAAAGCCGGCTGGCCCTTGAACATTTTGATGATATACGACAATATACGGAAGAAGCCCATGCACTGAACCATGATATCCATCACCATTTTAGTGCCCTTAATCATTTGATGGATCAAGGAAATCTAACCAGAGCAAAAGAATATCTGTCTCAGCTCACAAAAAATTATCCTGTGTCCAAGCAGATCATCTATACGAATAATCACCTTCTCAACTATATAATGGGATATGTAGTAAGAGAATCAGAAAAGAATAATATCGATTTTACTTATACCATTAATCTTCCTGAAAATATAAAAATGAGTGACAGTGACTTTTACAGTCTGTTTATCAATATAACAGGCAATGCAATAGAAGCCTGCACAGCTATGGTAAACATGGATAATAGAAATATTGAGTTTGCCTGCAACATGAAAAATGGATTCATGCATGTTATGTGCAAGAACAGTAAAGAAAATACTGTTGTCAAAGAAAATGATAAATATATTTCAACAAAAACAGATTATATGAAACGCGGTCTGGGTCTTGGTATTGTCCAGAGGGTTGTAGAAAAATATAACGGCGTATTGGATATTGAATATGATAAAAACTGGTTTATGATAAAGCTGGCGCTTAAAGCATAGTAGAATCAGAATATCACCCTTTTCCGATAAAATTGATAAAAGCTTTTTTTGAATCCGGATACCGGGCTTTGCTGATAGGGATTATTTTATTACAGGCAGTGGTGAAATATGTTCTTGAAATCTGCGAAACATAATTCAAGTTGACTACAAAACTTTTGTGACAGGAAATAAACTGCTCTGAAGGAAGGATTTCATTAAACTGGGTCAGTGTCCCGTAGGTTTCATATTCTTTATCAGTTGTAATGATCCTTACTCTTCTGCCTTTGGATTCCAAATATATTGTTTCATCAAACAAAATACGGACAACAGAGTTTTTGAGCTTTACATCCATATAATTTTTTTGATTTCTTTTGCTGCAGTCATAAATAAGAATCTCTGAAAGTTTCTTTTTATCAACAGGCTTCAAAATATAGTTCAGGGCTTGGACATCATATCCTTCAAACACAAAATTAGGAGAACCGGTAATAAAAACGATACTGATATCTTCGTCTTCTTCTCTTATTTTTCGTGCGGTCATGATCCCATTCAATTCATCCATTAAAATATCAAGGAAAAGGATATCATAATTTCTATTCTGATTGATAATGGCATTTGCAGCAACTTCTCCCGACATAAACCTGCTTATTTCGTAAACAGCAGCCTTTTCATCAAGTATAGAGCTTATCATATGATACAAATTATTTAATTCTTGGTCATTATCATCACACACCGCAACTTTATATAGGTTCATTATAATCTCTCCGGAATAAATTCTTTAAACTTGCCTTTTATTTTATCATAATTTTATTTAGTGCACATGCCTGAGTACATTTCCAACAACGTCACACCATACCCCAGAAAAGCACAAAATGTCGTTTTAAACACAATATACCATCCAAATGGAATCTTATCGATATGTAGTAAAACAAAAGCTGGGGCTATCAGAACAAATAATAGCATTGCCGTGAAAATTCCCAGTAAAACACCAAATAAATAACACCGGATAATTAAACAAACGGCTCAAATAATGCATAGCAATGGTATCATTCTTAAGAATACCATAGGTTTTCGTCCTTCTTAAGCTCGCTCTGCAAAAAAATACGGTAACGGTAAAGATAAAAAAACAAGTCAGTAAAAGGTCAATGGCAATGCTGACAGCATCAAAAGGTACACTATCCGCTTTATGATAAATAAGGGCAGAAACCATACCGTTTATAAAAAAATTAAAAGCTGCTGCCACTGTGGCTTCGAGACGCAAATAGGCTCTGATCTCTTGATTCATGGCATTTTCCTCTATTATTTCAATTTTTCTGCAAGCTTCACACGGCGGTCAATGTCCAACTTTTTGAATATGGTACGCATGTGGGTACGAACTGTGCTTTTGCTTATAAACAGTTCTTCAGCTATTTCGGCATTACGTAAACCACCGGCGGCAAGCAATGCCACTTCACGTTCCCTCCCCGTCAAATCCAAAGGCAGTCCCTCAGGTGAAATATCTTTATGCAGTTTTACCCATCCTGAACCAAAACGCTCTTTTATCTCCTTAAGCTTGTTGAAAAGTTCAGGATATTCCTGCTCAACAATTTCATCCGTCAGCCCCTGAAGCAACCATGAAAAAGAAGCAAATGTAAAGACCATGCCGTCAGGCATAACACTTTGAGCTGTATTTTTTACAAGTGCAACAGCTTTATCACGGTTTTTTGTATGTAAATAACCGGCTGCTAAATTAAGTGTAAGAAGCATGTTATTAACAGGTGTATTCATCAATTCTTTTGATTTATTTGATTCTATCATGCCAATCATTCGCGAAACTTCTCCCCGGTGCAACAAGTAAAGTGTATGTACAAACAAAGCAAGAGGCAGCATCGGCTTTAAAATCCTCTTTGTAGAAAAGTTACCATTTTTCAACCAATCAGCTATCCCATCCAATTGCTGCAACTCTACAAGGAGCATGCCTCGCATGATATCCAATGCGGAACGGACTACAAAGGAATTTTGCATTGGATAAGAAGCAGCACGCTCCATAGAATTTATGGCATGCTGCCACCCTTCTGTGTCCGCCTTATGCAGAGCAACCTGGGCGAGCTGCAAAGCAGCACCCAATTGTATAATGCTTTGCTTCTTGCTTTCAGCAATAAAAGCAGCTTTGTATGCAAAGATCTCCGCCTCGCTTATATTTCCTCGATGATAAGCAAATACCGCACGATACAATGCATCTGCCCCGCATCCGTGTCCATTGCTCAGCTTCGAAAGCAGTGCTATATATTCTTCAAAAACATCTGCCTCTTTTACGGCTTCTCCGGGTATCATATGAAAAACCGTTAACGGAGCACAACTGCCAAACCACCACGGTGATTCAGGAAGAATCACCTTTGAGCATTTTTCTTTTAAAAGCTTCGCAGCCTTTTTAATAATAGCTGTCATTTCTTCTATATTGGGATAGCTATTAAATGAAGAAAGCAGCAACCACTCACCACTCAAAAGAGAACTATCATCTCTGTCTTCCGAAGCAATAATCACCCTCAGTTCTTCCATTATTTCATTAAACTCCGAATGAAAGCCAAAGGTAAGC
>Ga0334892_1003125_pt1 | contig 11080 bp, 7 predicted proteins | sample GraSluR3_MG_4_FD_207213 | JGI IMG/M metagenome (GOLD analysis project Ga0334892, IMG submission 207213) | Sludge microbial communities from methane-producing bioreactor in Wageningen University, Netherlands - Granular Sludge_15_04-R3 | ecosystem: Engineered > Bioreactor > Anaerobic > Unclassified... | reverse complement strand
TCAGCACTTGGCGCAGGTGCAAGACTTCTTAAGACCTATTCCTACTTTCTGAGGGATGAACATATTAGAGAAATAAACAACCTGGAACCGGACATAGTACTTTTGGCAGGCGGGGCTGAGAATGGCAACAGGAAATACATTATCCACAATGCCAAAATGCTTGTGAAGTTGGATTCCCACATCCCCATAGTCGTAGCTGGGAACAGTTCTGCAAATCCTGAGATTGTTGAAGTATTTGATGGGGAAAGAGACAATTATGTTATCACTGATAATGTGATGCCTGATGTGAACAAGATAAACCCTGAAGGGGCAAGGGAAGAAATCAGAAAGATATTCATGGAGCAGATTGTCTATGCAAAGGGTATTGAAGATATTGAGGGTATGATAAACAGGATCCTTATGCCCACTCCTACAGCAGCCTTAAGGGCGGCAGAGCTCCTGTCCCTGGGAACGGGAACCTTCAACGGTCTTGGAGATGTTCTGGTTGTAGACATCGGAGGGGCTACAACTGATGTCCACAGCGTATCCTATCCCTTTAAGGAGAAGGGGTTTCTGGTTGAAGGACTGCTACCGCCATGTAACATGCGAACAGTTGAAGGTGATTTGGGAATGAGATACTCAGCGCTTAGTCTGTTTGAGAATCTCGGGGAGGAGAGATTTCTAAAGTACAACAGTTCCATCAGTGACATCAAGGCTAGATGTGAGTATAGAAAAGAGAATCCTGAATACATTCCAGACGAGGAAAGCCAGTATGAATTTGATATGGCCATGGCAAAGAGTTGTGTTTATGCTTCACTGAGAAGGCATTGTGGAAGAGTCAGGACCACATATGCCAGTGGCAGGGATGTAACAGTGCAGAGTGGGAAGGATCTCAGTGACATCAAGTATGTTATCGGAACTGGAGGAGTAATTGTCAACAGCAGGAACCCGGCTGAGATACTAATGGAATGTATGGGGTCCGAAGCAAGCTTGCTGCTCCCGAAGAACCCAAGATTTTTATTGGATAATAATTACATCCTTTCTGCGGTGGGAGTATTAAGCATGATTGATCGTGATCTGGCTTTCAAGGTGATAAAAGACAATTTAACAGAAGTATACTGATGCAGTGGTAAAAAACAATACTTCCTGTGGTTGATTCAGCCATGGGAAGTTTTATTATGTGAAAATTACATTGACGTAGCATATTAACGCAATAATAACGGTTAAGGTTTATATTAATACATATATATAGTCTGAATAGTACAAATATTAGAAAATGAATAAGTACTGAAAGGTTTGAAAAGCAATGGGCCTAGGGACTGGAATGGGAGGTGCAATTTAATAGTTTTCTAATATTGATCATCTGAGTTGGGAAATTTGGTTTTGTCAAAATTATTATTTGGGAGGGATATCATGTTAACGAATCCAGTAGTAATATCTGTATTGGTAATGTCTATCTTAAGTCTACTTAAGCTGCATGTCTTACTTGCCTTGTTGGTTGCGGCAGTAACAGCCGGAGTGACAAGTGGCTTGGGACTTACGGAAACAATGGAAGTCCTGGTTGGGGGTATGAGTGGAAATGCCAACACGGCATTAAGCTATATTCTGCTTGGGTCACTGGCAGCTGCCATGGAGATGACCGGAGCGGCTAAGGTTTTTGCTATTAAGATTGGAGGTATCATCAGGGGTAACAAATATGTTCTTGCAGGTCTGATCGTATTGGTATCGATTGCATCGGGAACGGTTGTACCAGTACATATCGCCTTTATTCCAATATTAATACCACCATTGTTGGATGCCATGAACAAGATGAAGATGGACAGAAGAATGGCTGCAATTTCTTTTGGATTTGGACTTAAGGCACCCTATATTACAATACCCGTTGCCTACGGGGCAATTTTCCACGGTTTGATAAGGGACTCAATGGCCAACGCAGGCCTGGATGTTCCACTTAGTCTTATCTGGCAGACAAACTGGATGGCCGGTGTGACAATGTTTGTTGGTTTGATTCTTGGATACATGTACTACAGAAAACCTAGAGAGTACAAGATGCTACATGTAGAGGTTGAAGAGATGAAGCCTGAGGATGTTAAGCTTGAAAGAGGTCATATATTTGCAATAATAGCCGGTTTGGCAGCTCTAGTGGTTCAACTTCAAACAGGGTCTCTACCCTTGGGGGCACTGCTTGGTCTGGCTATTATGATTGTCTCAAGGTCCATCAAGTGGGGCGAAGTTGAAGACATGCTAAAGGGCGGTATCAAGATGATGGGATTGATAGCCTTTGTAATGCTTGTTGCTGCAGGATATGCATCAGTTATCAATGCCACAGGCGGAGTGCCATCACTTGTTGACGATGCCATGAGGCTGCTTGGTGGAAGCAAACTTGTCGGAGCAATAGTCATGATTGTCCTTGGACTTCTTATTACAATGGGTATCGGTACTTCCTTTGGTACGGTTCCGGTAGTGGCTGCAATCTATGTTCCATTGGCAATGCAGTTAGGCTTCTCACCAGCTGCAACCGTATTCATGATAACAATCGCAGCAGCACTTGGAGATGCCGGATCACCTGCATCCGACACAACACTTGGACCTACATCAGGACTTAATGCAGACGGACAGCACGACCATATCTGGGATACATGTGTACCACAGTTCGTGTTCTACAACATACCTTTGATGATAATGGGTGTAGTTTGGGCCATGATACTGGGATAAATTAACTAACATGGGGATAAGAACCTGTTCTTATCCCCATGTGGTCTGTTTTAAGGGTCATCCCACGGTAGAGATTGGACAGCTCAAAGACCTGACGTGTTTAAGTTGCTTTATAAGAATAGGGAGATGGAGATAAGAAATATGGCAAATGTATTGAAGTGGTCGAAAGGGATGAAAGAACCATAGTTCGTTCATCCAGGGCAATATATTTTCCCCTGGTTATCAAGAAAGGGAAAGGTTGCCTGGTGGAAGATATCGATGGAAATACCTACATTGATTTTCTAAGCAGCGCTGCTGTTATGAACACGGGATATAACCATCCAAAAGTCGTGGAGGCAATAAAGGAACAAGTTGAAAACTATGTCCAGTTTTCCACGGACTATTTGTACGCAGCTCCCCAAGTGGAGTTAGCTGAAAAGATAACTGAGCTATTAAGAGATACAGGTCAATATAAAGTTCTATTTGGTCATTCCGGGTCGGATGGAGTAGATGGGGCAATCAAACTTGCAAGAAGCTTTACAGGTAGGAGTAAAATAATCTCCTATATGGGATCATACCATGGGTCGACCTTTGGTGCACTGTCTGTGAGTGGTATAAGTCTTAACATGAAAAGAAAACTTGGACCACTGCTTCCTGAGATATATCACATGCCTTATCCTAACTGTAATGATTGCTGCTTTGGAAAGTCAAGGGACACTTGTTTAATGGAATGCTTTTCTTTTATTGAACGGTCCATGGCTAACCATATTCCGCCTGAAGAAGTTGCCGCAGTTATAATTGAGCCAATTGCTGGGGATCTTGGGTTCGTCGAGCCCCCGGAAGAATACTTCAGAAAACTTGAGGAATTGCTTGAGAGAAACAACATATTGTTGATTGTTGATGAAGTGCAGCAGGGATTTGGTAGAACCGGCAAATGGTTTTCTTTTCAGCATTTCAATCTAAACCCAGATATAATTGTTATGGGCAAGGCTATGGCATCTGGCATGCCACTTTCCTGTGTAGCCGCTAGAAACGAAATCATGGACAGCCTGCTTATGCCAGCACATCTGTTCACTCTCCAGGGTAACCCCGTCTCTAGCAAGGCCTCAATAGCAACCATAGACATAATTCAAGAAGAGGGACTGATAGAAAACGCCAGAATAATGGGCGATTATATTAAATTCGAGCTTCTGAGGATGGCAATGAAATATGATTTTTTAGGAAAGGTGACTGGTAGGGGTCTCTCCTTGGGGCTGGAAATGGTTGTTCCAGGTGAGGTCGGTAAAAAAAATAGGGTCGCGGCCAGAAAGGTCTCCTATGAATGCTGGAAGAGGGGTTTGATACTGATATATCTTGCGGAGAATGTGCTAAGGATTCAACCACCACTTATAATTGGACAAAAACAAGCTGAAGAGGCCTTGAGAATTCTTGAGGGAGTTTTTGAGGACTATGAAAAGAACAATATTGATGATGAAGCCCTCCAAATGGTTAAAGGTTGGTAACCGCTTAGGTGTTTATAAAAACATTTTCAAAAATCATTAAATTATCAGTGTGAATAAACGTAATATTAACGGAAGAGTTGTAGAATAAAATTAAATAAACAAGACATAACGGATCCGCTTATCCGTGATAGCAAACGAAACCATAAAAAGGAGAGATGTAGCAATGAATGGAGAAAAAGGCTTGTACTACAGGGAAAATCCTGAAATTTTGTATGAAGTGAAGGCTCAGGGTGGAGGACTGAAGGACACAGACACCCTAAGGTGTAAGGGTTGGCGTCAGGAAACGATTCTAAGGATGCTGGAATTTAACATGGAAAATGCAGAAATTCCAGAACTGCTTGTAATCTATGGGGGAAATGGTAAGTGTGCAAGAAACTGGGAGTCCTACTGGGCAATAGTTGATTCATTGAAGAACCTTGAGGATGATGAGACCTTGGTGGTTCAATCAGGTATGCCGGTTGCAATATTCAAGACTCATAAGGAAGCACCTGTAGTGGTTATGGCAACCACAAATATTATGCAGGCAACTTGGGAAAGGTTCTACGATCTTCAGGACAAGAACCTTACAATATTTGCACAATACACAGCAGCTCCATGGGAGTACATAGGCACGCAGGGAGTTATAGAGGGAACATTTGAGACTCTATCTGCAATAGCAATGAAAAGATTTGATGATGATTTAACCGGAAAGGTATATCTGACAGCTGGCGCTGGAGGTATGGGTGCAAATCAAACTTGGGCAATGAAAATGCATGGTGGGGTTTGCCTTGTCATCGATACAAATGAAAAGATACTTCAAAAGAGAATAGAGAAGGACTACCTTGACATGATAGCAGATTCACTGGAGGAAGCAATTGAAATCGTTAAGGATCATGCATTAAGAGAAGTTCCAATTTCAGTGGGACTTGTTGGGAATGCTGCTGACATGTATGAAAAGATACTTGAGACTGACTTCAGACCTGACATTTGCTCTGAGATGTGTCCTTGTCATGACCCAATTTCATATATTCCTTCAGGATATACTCCGGAAGAAGCTGATAAACTCAGAATTGAGGATAGAGCCAAGTATCTGGAGCTTGCCAGAGATACAATGAAGAGACAGCTGGCAGCTATGATCAAGCTAAAGGCAGATGGAGTTGAGGTGTTTGAGTACGGAACATCCATAAGAAAAGAGTGTATGGATGCGGGCTTCCCAAGAGAAGAAGCAATGAAGATAAGAGGATTTGTTGCAGAGTATATAAGACCGCTGTTCTGCGAAGGTAGAGGCCCATTCAGATGGACTTGTCTGTCAAGGGATCCGGAAGACCTAAAGGTTACTGATGATATAGCTCTGGAAATCTGCAAAGGCGACAATCTTGTAGAGAGATGGATAAAACTTGCAAGAAAGAATTTACCAATAGAAGGTATGCCAGCCAGAATATGTTATATGGGATTTGGAGAGAGAAAGAAATTTGGATTGGCTATAAACGAAGCAATAAGAGATGGCAGAATCAAGGGTACAGTGGCCTTTTCAAGGGATAACCTTGACTCAGGTTCAATAGTTAACCCAACATTTGAGTCAGAGGACATGCCAGATGGCGGAGATTACATTTCAGACTGGCCATATCTAAACGGATTGCTTAATGCAGCTGGCGGATGTGACTTGATTGCAATCCAGGCAAACTACTCAATGGGTGAAGCTGTACACACAGGTGTGACCATGATCGCCGACGGTACAGATGAAGCGGATAGAAGACTTTCCGTATGTCTTACAGTGGACTCAGGTATTGGAGTTGTAAGACACGCTCAGGCAGGATACCAAACTGCAAAGGACGTAGCTAATGGCAAAGGAAAGTATACAGATGATTCCATTAAGATACCCCTATGGTGGCAGCCAGCTGACAAGGTTACATTCGGTCCAGAAGGTATGTACAGGTAATTTAATCTTTAGGATGGACTATATCCCTAGACGTTTGGTCTAGGGATATAGCAATATCATCTGAATATACTAGAGATTAAAAATGACTTTCTCGTTTTTGTTGTATCATATTTTTGATAAACTCATGGTAACAATGGAATTGTACACAGAGGAATTTAGGGAGAGGAGGTTTTCATGACAAAGCTTATATTGAAGGATTGCAGGGAGCTGCTTACAGTGGCTGATGATTCAGAAGACCTGATAGGGATTCGACATGGAGAATCCATTATGATTGAGGATGAAAGAATAAAGAAAATCGGCAGCTACGAAAGTATAGTTGAGGGCCTGGTGGAACAGGATTTTGAAATCATTGACTGTAGTGATCATGTGGTGATGCCGGGTTATGTTGATTCCCACACCCATTTGATCTTTGGAGGGAGCAGGGTCCATGAATATGTTGGCTTGCTGACGGATACTCCAGAGGTTATCAAAGAGAGACTTGGAAGGGTGGGGCTTGCTTCTTCCATGTATTTGACAAAGAACGCAGATGATGACAAGCTGCGTGAGTCTTCGATGCTGAAACTTGATAGAATGCTCAAATCAGGTACCACAACTGTGGAAATAAAGTCGGGCTATGGCATTGACAAGGATACAGAGCTGAGAATGTTACGGATTGTTAATGGAATCAAGAAGACAGTCCCCATGACCATACTGTCAACATACCTGGGAGCCCATTACTACGACACTGAAATGGGAAAGGAAAAGTACATTGATTTTATGATAAAGGAAGTCATGCCAGTCATCATGGAGGAGAAGCTGGCTCAGTTTTCAGATGTCTGGTGTGATGCCGGCTATTACACCGCCGAGGAAAGCTACAAGGTTCTCAGTGCAGGAATGGATTACGGGATGATTCCAAGCATCCACACGGAGTGCTATTCTGACATAGGTGGTGCAAGAGTTGCTGCGGAACTAAAGGCAGCCAATGCCGGACACCTTAACTATCTCTCGGAGAAGGACACAGTACTATTAAGGGATGCGGGAGTTGTAGGTGTACTCTTGCCGGGTACGGACTTCTCTGTTAAACACAAGAGACCCTTTGATCCAAGACCCATGATTGATGCCGGTCTGGAAATTGCCGTGGCAACAAATTTGAATCCGGGCAATTGGATAGAGAACATGGACATAGCATTAACTCTGGCATGCAGGAATCATGGAATGTCTGAGAAGGAAGCATTAAGGGCGTCCACCCTGGGTGGGGCAAAGGCCCTTAGGGTGTCAGGGGACTATGGATCCCTGGAAGTGGGCAAGTTTGCTGATATTCAGATAAGGAAGGCGGATTCATACAAGAACGTGGTATACAAGTTTGGCGTTGATGAAATGGCATATGTGATCAAGCATGGAGAAATTGTCTACAGAAACAGTTAAGGGGCTACGGCCTTGTGCTAGTATTAACGGATTATACTCAGTAAAGGGGATCGATATGATGAAAACAGTAGTAATTAATGGTAGTGATTTAACGATTGAGGAAGTTGTTGCGGTAGCCAGAGATGGAGCCAAGGTTGAGTTGGACCAGAACCAAATACCCAAAATCCTTGAGTCACGTCAGTTTGTTGAGGATGCAATAAACTCAGGACAGGCGATATATGGAATAAACACTGGTTTTGGTAAGTTTGAAAACGTTCCGATCTCTGAGGAACAACTTGATCTGCTGCAAAAGAACCTCATATACTCGGATGCCTGTGGTGTGGGAGACCCATTTGATACGGAGATTGTACGAGCCATGCTCCTTTTACGAGCCAACGCCGTTTGCAAGGGCTTCTCAGGTGTATTACTGAGAACCATTGAGTGCATGGTGGATATGCTGAACAAAGGAGTACATCCAATAGTCAGGTCTAAGGGTTCAGTTGGAGCTTCTGGTGATCTTTGTCCATTGGCACACATGGTATTGCCCATGATAGGCCAGGGTGAGGCTGAATTCGAAGGTCAGAAAATGCCTGGAAGACAAGCAATGGAAAAGGCTGGGGTGGATACAATTACCCTTAAGGCCAAGGAAGGCTTGGCCCTTATAAATGGTACCCAGGCAATAACATCAAATGCAGTGTTGGCCGTATATGATATGGAACAGCTGTTAAAGCAGGCTGACATAGTCAGTGCACTGACTATAGAGGCCCTGGAGGGTATAGTTGATGCCTTTGATGAGAGAGTCCACATGGTAAGACCTCATAAGGGGCAAATTGATGTTGCAAGGAACTTAAGAACTTTACTTAGTGGCTCGAAATCGGTTACTAGACAAGGTGAGAAAAGAATGCAGGATGCATACAGTCTAAGGTGCACTCCACAGGTTCATGGTGGATCAAGGCTTGCCTTTGACTATGTAAAGTCAGTTGTTGAAACTGAAATAAATTCTGTTACAGACAATCCCTTGATCTTCCCTGGTGTGGATGGAGCTTGCATATCAGGTGGAAACTTCCACGGACAGCCAATGGCAATCGCCATGGATACCCTAGGTATACTGGCTGCGGAAATAGCCAACATATCTGAAAGAAGAATTGAGAGGATGGTCAATCCAGCACTGTCCAATGGCCTGCCAGCATTTTTGGTGAAGAATGGGGGCATCAACGATGGTTTTATGATCCCTCAGTATGTGGCTGCTGCCCTGGTTTCTGAGAACAAGGTGTTAGCACATCCTGCCAGCGTGGATTCAATTCCCACATCAGCAAATCAGGAGGACCATGTCAGCATGGGAACCATTGGTGCCAGACATGCCAGGACCATTGTAGACCATGCACAGCATGTTGTGAGCATAGAGCTTTTGTGTGCCGCCCAGGCTGTTGACTTTAGGAACGTGAATGCACTTGCACCTTCCACAAAGGAAGCTTACGATGTTTTGAGGGAAAAAGTGGACTTCATGGAAAATGATGTAATATTCTATCCCGATATGGATGCTGCATTTGAGATAATCCAGTCCGGAAGTTTGTTGGAGAGGGTTGAAAGGGTATCTGGAAATCTTCTTTAGGATAAATATCGAGAGTGATGGCTTTGGATTAAATTACTAGGAGGGCGAAATGAGTAAAGTATTGATGGCTGAAGTTAATGTGAGTGAAGGAAAGAATCTTGATTCAATCGATGCTATGAAAAAAACACTGACATCGGTGGAAGGCCTTGACATTCTGGGCATAGAGCCGGATGCTGACCATAACAGGACTGTGTTCACATACAAGGGTGGGCCTGCCAATGTTCTGGAAGCAACAAAAAAACTGGCGGCAAAGGCAGTTGAAATAATTGACATGACTGATCACAAGGGTTCTCATCCAAGAATGGGTGCAGTTGATGTTGTTCCTTTTATTCCTGTAAGAGATGTGGAGATTGCAGAGGCTGTTGAAATATCCAAGGAGTTTGGTGAATATTTGGGCGGCATAGGAGTTCCTGTCTACTATTACGAAGATGCTCAGGATAGGGATTACAGAAAATCCCTGCCAAAGATTAGAAAGGGCCAGTATGAGGCCTTGGAAGAGAAGATGAAAAATCCCGAGTGGGAACCGGATGTGGGACCAAAGGACTTCAACCCTAAAAGCGGAGCTACTGTAACAGGTGTAAGATTCCCATTGGTGGCTTTTAACATCAACCTTGATACCATGGATCTTCAGATCGGCAAGGAGATAGTTAAATCAGTAAGGTCGGCAACTGGAGGATTCACATATGTAAGGGCCATTGCGCTGGAGCTGGAGGAGAAGAAGCAGGTTCAGGTATCCATGAACCTTATAAACTATGAGAAGACTCCAATACACAGGGTCTTTGAGACAATCAAGTCAGAGGCTCAGAGATACAATGTTAACATTGTAGACACAGAGTTGATTGGACCTGTGCCAATCTATGCCATGAGAGACGTACTGGATTTCTACCTTAGAATAAGCAAGGAGTTTTCCACTGACCAGATTTACTCCTAGTGGAAAGCTGATTGTTTACAACTTATATTTTGGATACAAGGAGGATCACATTGGATTATGTAGATGCATTAAACCTAATATTGGATTCAGACAACACAACAGTTGGAGGGGGAAGCTCCTCAGCTCTTATGGGAGCCATGGCCTGTGGACTAATAGGCATGGTGTGCAAGCTTTCCACAAAGAAGGACTACGGACTGTCGGCTGAAAAGCAGCTTGAGTATGCAAAAGAGCTGGATGACATTAAAGCAAAGCTTCTTGAGGGAGCGGTAAAGGATGTTGAAGCATATACCACCATAGTCAATGCATACAAGCTGCCCAAGGATACTGATGAGGATAAGGAAGCAAGGAAGAAGGCAATTTCAGATGCTGGAGTTGTGGGTGCAACTACTCCCATGAACAATGCAAGACTTTGCAGAAGGGTATATGACATTGGGGTGGAGCTTGATGGCAAGTCAAATCCAAACTGCCATTCAGACCTGGTAATCGGCTATGAGCTGGCAAGGAACGGCGTCAGGGGAGGTATCATGAATATTGAGGCCAACCTTCCAATGGTAAAGGATGAGGGCAAGGTTGAGGAGTTTAACAATGCAATTAGGGATCTCAAAATTGATTGACTACGAATATAGTATCAAATAAATGTATTCCCTTATTTGTTGGAGCAAGTAACGTGTCCGGATTCTTTGGAACTTCAAGCATAGAGAGGCTGCCGACTGAGGTTGCAATCAAAGCGCAGGTAGAGGATTTCAAGAGGATTGAGATATAATAAATATTGTGACAAGCGGGCTGAAATTTGGTCTGCTTGTTTTTTTGAACATTAATAATTAATGGTATTAACTATCGTTTTTTGTTGAGTTTGGATTAGTTGGCATATTAAGCTTACAATATTAGAAGAAAAACATTACAATATAGTTATAAAGTGTTGATTGAAGTTGGAATCCATAAAAATCACCAGGGAGGGTAAACATGTTAATGGTTAAAGTTGGGAAAACTGGTATTATTGCAAATAAGAATGGTTTTGGAGCTCTGCCTATACAAAGAATTTCACGCGAGGATGCCAAGGA
>Ga0334892_1003124_pt1 | contig 11080 bp, 8 predicted proteins | sample GraSluR3_MG_4_FD_207213 | JGI IMG/M metagenome (GOLD analysis project Ga0334892, IMG submission 207213) | Sludge microbial communities from methane-producing bioreactor in Wageningen University, Netherlands - Granular Sludge_15_04-R3 | ecosystem: Engineered > Bioreactor > Anaerobic > Unclassified... | reverse complement strand
CTGAGCCAGGATCAAACTCTCCGTAAATTACTTTAATTTTTTTGCTCAAGTACTTTCGCTTCACTATTCAATTCTCAATGTTCTAACTCTTTTTCTCCACTGTCTTGTTTACGACAGCTTGTATATACTATCATTGCTAGGTAGTTGAGTCAAGAGCTTTTTAGACTTTTTTTGCTTTATTTTATGTTAGAAAACTAAAGGCCAAATTTCCTTTTATTTACTTGTATTTTAATATAGATTTAAATCCATTTATAATCAATACTTTTGTACTCGAATATTCATATGTGAAACGACTTCCTTCATTTATATATAATATTTTCATTAGAAAGTTACTACTTTAATGCAAAACTCTTTCTTACATTATTTCAGTATAAATATAAAACGGCAGATACCTCAAATAGAGTTATGCCTGCCGCTTTTCTATACTTATATGATAAACAACTACTTAATCTATGCTAACTTTAGCTTCTTTTTGCTTTACAGCTTTTTCAACTTCTTCAAGCGCTTTCTTTCTCCAACTATCTTTTTTGTAAAAATAAATAGCTACACCTGCTTGACCTATTGCGTAAAAAATAAAAGTGCTAGCTAACCAAGGGAAAGATAAGTCAAATACCTTAGTTACAATAAACATCAACGGAACCTGTATAACCCATTGACCTATTATAGCAGCATATAAGAAAGGAATTGTATATCCCGAGCCTCCAAATAAAGTAGATATGCCAAAGGCAATTGCAAATATTGGAATACTAACTATAACAGCCCTAAGTCCTTGTGATGCTATCCTAATTACATCTGCATTAGTTGTAAAAACACCTATGATATTAGTCATAAATATAAAGCTAATGATTGCTATGACTGACATTGTGATAAATCCTAGCTTAGTGGCCATTAAGCCAACTTCTTCTGCTCTGTCCATTTTCGCTGCTCCTATGTTTTGCCCAACCATAGCACTACCACCTTGGGTAAGTCCACTTAAAGGCATAATCAAAAAACTAAAGAGTCTGCTCATAATTCCCCAAGCTGCAATTGTTAGTGTTCCGTATGCTGTTACTAAGCTTACCATAATTAAGTTAGCAAGGTTTTGAATCAATCCTGAAGCAGCTTCTGGTACTCCTATTTTAGTTATTATAATAACTATATCTTTATCTAACTTTAGTAAATCTTTTAACCCTAAGCTATACTTGCTCTTTGGTCCAAACATTATATAAGTGCTTACTAAAAGTGACACTGTTGTTGCTATTACAGTTGCTATTGCTGCCCCTTCTATACCAAGTCCTAAGCCTCTTATTCCTATAAAAGGAATCTCTTCAAAAATTAAAAGTGGATCCAAAATCATATTTAGCAATGAAGTAAGAATATTAATTATCATAGGGCTTTTTGAATCTCCACTACAGCGAAGTATTGTTATGACAGTTACAGATGAAAATGTTATTGGTAAAAACAATGTTCTAATTTTCCCATAAGCCATTGCATTCTCGATAAGCAACAAATCATCTGTAAAAAGCATAAGAACCGGTTTTAGAGAAAAGTAAAGTATTGTTGCTGCTATTACCCCAACTATTAATTTAAATGAAAAAGTATTAATAATTGCAGACTTTGCCATGTCTTCATCCTTTGAACCAAATGCTTGTGATAAAACTGCCACAGAGCCATTTCCTATTATATTATTTAGCACAAATACGATGTAATAAATAGTACTAAATAAAGTGATTGCTGCTACTGCATTCGCTGATAAACGCCCAACCCACATCATATCCACAAGATCATATACTGTCTGGCTCATCATTCCCACCATTGCCGGAATAGACATATATAACAACCCATTGATTATCTTTCCTTTTGTCAAATCTCGCTTACTCATGACAAACCTCACCTTTGTTAAATTTAATACTAGTATCTATATTATTAATTTACACCAGTAAGATTAACATGTCAATGAATATCATTAGATATTTGAAGCTTATTAATTAATATTTTTAATGTTTGTATTAACTATATGAATAAACACTGCGTTCTTAACTTTGCAGTGTTTATCCAAGACCTTCACTGTAAATCCTCTTTTTTTTATTTGACATTTAGCTTAAAAAGCCTCCATAGTCTAGCCTAACTTCGAATATTAATAACTGTTATGGCATGGATTCTTTCGGGTAAATAGTTCTCTGCCTGCAATAGAACAAGCTCCAACCAATACACTTAACATTTTAAATGCATTAATGTTATAGGCTTCTTATAATATCTCTATATTGTCCCACGTTCTTACAAACACAAACTTTGACAATAAAACTGCCAAACACAGTATTATAAATAATGATGTACTAACAATAGGGGTACATAATGCAGCACTTACCTTAGAGAGCAGGATAGTCTCAGGTAGATGATTATTTAATAGAACTAAAGAAATACTGCCTGCAGATAAAATCCCATATAGCAAAGGAGCTGCTATTGTTATGAAATTACCCAGAATAGGGTATTCATCGAAAAATTTGTTTAACGAAATTAGTTCAACAGAAACAAAAATTGCTGTACTGCCATAAAGAATTAAAATCATAGCAAAGGCTGAGACTATAATTAATTGTAAACTAAGAGAGTACGCCACTGCATATGTTATCACCCCTATAAAACTAATGATAAAGGATGGGACAAAATACATAGTAGCTTGAATAGAGAAAATCTCTTTAGCATCTAATGGCGCCGTCCTAAGAAGCCAGTAACGACTTCTCCAAATGCTTTTATCATTTTTTGTCTCTGGTGGTATAAAAAGAATAGAAATAGAAATTACATTAATTATTGAAGCAGTTGTTATTAGTAGAAATACCCCTATCAAGGGGTTTTCTGAAAACAACCCTCTATAGGTAAAGGTGAACACTGCGAAGAAGTAAATTAACAACATGAAAACTGAGTCCATAAGCATTTCATGATTTCTACGAGCCATTTTCCACTCCAACCTCATCCATTTCACAATCCTACTTTTAAAATAACCCTCATTTTTTCTAGCTTTTAAATCTCCTTCTTCTGCTCTTTTGGATTTCACTAACTGATTTTTTTCCCAACCCTCATAAAATATCGTCTTGGATATGCCAAAAATCAGCAACATAAAAAGAAAAGACGTCATGAGTAAGAGAATAAAAGCTAGTGTAGCTCGCTCGTTATTAGCCACACCATATATAACCTTTACTCCTCCTGTTATAGGTATCAAATCCGCTATAAATGGTTTATCAAAAAGCCCAACCACTTTTGCAATGTATGCTTCAGAGACCTCTTCTGTGCGAGTAATAATAATTGCAGCACCTAGATTAGTCGCAAAAATTAGTACTGAGGATAGTACATTGAACACTTTTGCAGGAATAAGTCTGTATCCTACTATTGCAACAAAAGCCCCTATAACGCAAGGTATTATAGAAATAAGAAAGTAAACAGGGATGATTGATATATAGTATCCTAATGGAGCTCCCATCCACTTACCCACTGCTGCAAAAAAAGGAAAGAATAAAAACAACATTTTTTTTGAGCTACTAAAAATATGCTCCCAAAGCTTAAATATAAAAACATAATTTGTAGGTATTGGCAATGTAGTTAAGTAGTTAATATCAGGTGTCCTATAGAAGTTTCTCATGAAGGAACCCAGACTCTGCATCAGTGATATTAAGTAAATCCAAATTGCAATCATAAAGAAGAACAGAATAGTCACTCCTTTAGTCATTGCATCAGTAAGATCCATGCTTCCTAAAATATTTCTATAAAGCACATTTGTTAATATTATCTGCCCTATTACTGCAGTAAGAGAAATAGATAGGGTCTTAAACACTGCTTCTTTATTCTTCAAAAAATTATTTCTTAATACTAGCAACCTAAGCCTTATAAACCATTTGATATATCTCATAGTTTTTATATCTCCTTACAACTGGTAGTTACACGTAAGAAAATATCCTCAAGTGATGAGTCGCTATCTCCAATAAACTCCCTCAATTCTACTAAAGTACCCTCAACCAATAACTCTCCATGAGAAATCATCCCCACCCTATCACATAGTTTTTCAGCTATTTCAAGTACATGTGACGTAAATAGAATTGAGGATCCTTCATCTGCACACTTTCTAAACAAATCTTTCGCTATTCTAGCACTTGCTGCATCAAGCCCATTTGTCGGTTCATCAAGAAGGACAACTGCAGGGCTGTGCATAAGAGCAGCGCAAATGGTGATTTTCTTACGCATACCTTGTGAGTATGTTCCTATAAGCTTATCGACATCCTTTATCATTTGAAACTCTTCAAGAAGCCAGTTCATTCTTTCTTTTATTCTGCGACTCTTGTCATTCACATAAACATCTGCCAACACCTCTATAAACTCTCTACCAGTAAGTTTGTTATATAAGTAGGGGTTTTCTGGAACATACCCAAAATTCATCTTAGCTTCTATAGGGTTAGTAGCAATATCATAATCACCTATTCTGATGAATCCTGAAGTTGGTTTTAGAAGACCTGTGCATGCTTTAATAGTAGTGCTCTTGCCTGCTCCATTAGGACCTAAAAACCCATAAATCTCCCCCTTAGCTACTCTAAGACTAACCTCTTTTACTGCCTCTTTTTTTCCATAGTTCTTAATAAGCTTACTAATCTCTAACAATTTTCTTTCTCCTCTTGCTGATTCAATGTACTTAGATAATCCCATAAGATTGGCTTTTTACTTACCCTTTAAATGTTTCTTTTTTCCCATATACTAAGTACAACCCTGTATAACAAGAAAAGTAGTATAGTAGTAACAAAACTTACAACAAATCCAAGTATGATACGTTGTAAATCTATTCCCACTTTCAAAATCACAGCTGCACTTGTGAGTACTCCAGTTAACAATGGAACTATAAAAACATAATAATACTGCTCTTTACTACTCATTGAGATAGGGTAAGTAATTGGTATACCCTTTAAAGCAAGAGTAAAAAATTGCACTAAAGATGCGACAAACCAAATAAAGAAAAAATCAAATGTTTCCAAAAAAGTTTGCTCTAGCATAAACCATCTGTAAAGCAAAACTATAAAGATTCCAATCCAAAAAACCATATAACCAACACTTTTTGCTATATTAACATCAGCAATTACTCTTTCATCTTTTTTCATCATCACACCTCCTCATACCAAAATAACTGATCAAGAGACTTATCAAGTGCCTTAGATAACTTAAGTGCTAAAGCTATTGTTGGATTATATTTTTCCTTCTCAATAAGTCCTATCGTTTGTCTTGTTACTTCAACCATTTCTGCAAGCTCTTCTTGAGTGAGTTGTTTTTCATAACGACTCTCTCTTACACTATTCTTAACAATATAAATCACCTCTTTTAGTATATGTAATATATATGTTACATTGTAATGTAATATATATGTTACATGTTGTCAAGCCCTCCTCGGGAAAGATTTATATACTGTCATGATTTTAATCTTAATACTTAGCGCTCTATAGGCATCAAGTATTTTATGTCACATTAAGCTTTATTAAGTTTTCTCCTTTACAATAATATAGAAATTTATGTATTATAAAATCACAAGTAGATTCTTATTGAAACTAACAGACTAATGATTCAGAATAATTAGCTACACCCTTTCTATTAGGATATCTACTAATAATTAAGAAGAGAGGAAAGAAGAATGATTATTCAAAAAAAAATGATTTGCAAAGTGAAAGCTTTATGTCAAAATGACCCCAAACTGAAACACGCCTTGATGTATGGCTCATTTGCAAAAAAGAAAGGAGATGCATACTCTGATATTGAGTTTGCATTCTTTATTGATGACGATTTCTTTGACAGACTTGATTATTGTCAATGGCTATCACAAATAGATGATATTGAGATATGCTTTAAGAATATGTTTGGTATTCAAACTGTTATTTTTTCAAATCTTGTTCGCGGAGAGTTTCACTTTTACAAAGCTAGCACTATTAGTACTATAAGTACGTGGAAAAACACTGACTGGTTTGAAAGTATAGAAGACTGTCTTATAACTGATAAGACTGGAGAACTTAAAAAATACTTAGGAGAACTCATTGGTGGACCACCTATAGAAGCATTTGTCAGCAATCTTCAGAACTATATTGATTCATTCTATAACTGGTCTATGTTTGGGGCAAATCTTCTAGCAAGAGGAGAGTTTGCGAGAGCTCTAGATATTTTATGGTGGGTTCAAAAAGACCTCTTACATATCAAAAGGATAAATGATCAGATATTTGAAAACTTTGGAACTCCCTCAAAAGAACTAGAGAATGATTTAACAGAGTCAGATTATGTGAAGTATGTATCTTGCACTTCTAACTTAGAAGAATCTAATCTTATAGAAGCTTATCTTAACTCATTGAAATTTATAGAGATGATTCTTACCAACCTAAATAGTAAATACCAAATAGAGTATCGTAAAAATGTGCATAATGGAATTAATAACATATTAAATAATGCTATATAGCTATTTGCTAACTTTATCGAACATAAATGCTCAAAATGGTTTGTTTTATTATTTAATCCTTTATATAATTGAAATAGACTTTATGATCTAAACAAATATTTATTATGAGGTGATTATTTTGAGGAAATTTATAGCACATGCAATGGTTTTAATGACGATATTATCTTTACTTTCTATGTCATCACTAGCACAAAGCTCAGAGATACCTGTTTATTTAAATGGAGAAAAACTAATACTAGCCGACCCTCCTTTGATAAAAGAGGGAAGCACTCTTGCTCCCATGAGAGGTCTTTTTGAAGCATTAGGAGCTGAAGTTTTATGGGAGCAAGCATCCCAAACGGCCATAGGAAAAAGAGACGGAATAATTGTAAGAATTCCAATAGGAAGCACTTCTCCCACTATTGATGGAGTAACTAAGACAATTCCTGTTGCAGCAGAAATTATTAATGGACGAACTTATATTCCTTTGCGCTTTGTAGGAGAAGCATTTGGTGATATTGTAAATTGGGTCTCAAACACAAGAAGTGTTGAAATAAATAGAAAAGTGATAGAACCCCCAGTTAAGATTTATCAACCATATTCAACAGTAAACGCAGAAAACATACATTATGTTCCTTCAGACTTTGCAACGATTCAACAAGCAATATTTGCTGCAAGAAACGGAGATGCAATTGTAGTTGATGAAGGCATGTATGAAGAGAATATTGATTTTCTGGGAAAAGACATTATCCTTACTTCTAACAAAGGCCCTGAGAAAACTGTAATTCATGGAGGGTATGAAGGGATTGTTATTAGACTGCATAGTGGAGAAAATGAAAACACTATTTTACATGGATTTACAATTACTAAAGGCACTGCTGGATTAAGCAAAGACGGTGATGATTCTTTGATATATCCTCGTGGTGGAGGCGTATCAATTCTAAATAGTAGTCCTATAATAAGTGGATGTATAATTACAAAGAATGCAGCAACTGACTTTGGTGGTGGCATTAGTATTACAGGGAGCGAATCATCCCCTATAATTGAAAACAACGTTATAACAGAAAATATCTCACATTATCAAGGTGCTGGAATAAGTATAAATGATGGAGCATCTCCTACTATAAGAGGAAATACAATCTCTAGAAACTTTGCTGAGGCAGCATCAGGAATAGTAGCTGCAGGAAACTCCTCTGCTGTAATTGAGAACAATGTGATTATTGATAACATTGCAGGATATGACACTACACCAGATATAATCTTTGATTATTTGCATAAGAATCCCGACTTTTACAACTGGGTTAAAGAATGGGGGCAACACCCTGCTTTCCCAAGTGGAATTTTAGCATCTCAACACTCTAACTTGAATATCAAAGATAATGAGATTATTGGCAATGATGGTGGTGGCGTAGGAGCACTTCATGGTTCTCAATTAATCTTAGAAAACAATATAATCAGAAATAATGGAAATTTGAACTTAGGTGCTATTACTGGAGGAGTTATGGCAGCTTATGACTCAAAACTAATATTAACAGCAAATTCAATTAATAATAATATTGGACCAGCTGTCTGGATAGATAATAGAGATTCTAATATATATTCTAACTTAACATCTGTTATTAATTTGCCAAATGGCTCAAGTAGCACCCCTATTAGAAACAACAGCGTTAGTGGAATAATTGTATCATGGCCTTATGAAAGACCAGAAGTAAGCATGGCCAGTAATCCAAGAACAATTCTTGTACCAAGCGATTTCACTTCAATTCAAGAAGCTATAAATCATGCTAATAATGGAGATACAATAGAAATTGCTCCTGGAGTATATAATCAGAGTATCGACTTTAAAGGTAAACATATAACAGTAAGGAGTCAGGATCCAACTGATGAGAATATTGTAAGAAATACAATCTTACAAGGTGGAGATCCTAACGCACCTGATGGTGGACAAGGGCCTATTGCAGTATTTATAAATGGCGAAGGTAACGAAGCTAGAATAGAAGGGTTAACACTCAAAAACAGAAACGAGAACTATTTTAATATGTCAGCAGTATATATTGAAAGCGCAAGTCCTACAATAAGGAACAATCTAATTACAAGTAAGAACGGCACTGCTGTTTTAATGAACTGGGCTTATACAAACTTATATATAAACGAAAACCGAGAAGAAGCTGGAAGATTCACTTCTGTTGAAGGGTACGAAACTGCCCCAATTTTTGAAAACAATACTGTCTATGATAATAAAGTTGGTGGTGGCATGTGGTATTATTATGCATCTCCTATAATTAAAAATAATATATTCATCAACAATAATGGTCCTTTATCAGGTGCCATTCATAACTGGTTCTCAAACGCAGTAATCGAAAATAATCAGTTCATATATAACTCTGGGGAGGTTGGTGGTGCACTACACTTTGAAAACTTTGCAATTGTAGATGTTTCTGGCAACATTTTTGAGGGCAACTACGCAAATGGAGGTGCTGCTATACATATCGACAGCCCTACATATGGATTAGTAGAAAGCAATGTGTTTACTAATAACCGAGTTGACCTTAACAGCATAGGTAGTGCTGCATCTATTGGAATGTTAGCAGAAGTAACATTTACGAATAATCTTATAAATGAAAACTATGGTTGGTCTATATATGCAGGCGGGGCAAAAGCCACGCTAATCAATAACACTCTAGCAAACAACTGGAAAGATGATAGTAGAACTGATTCCCAAGGTGTTTTTGCTATGGGTCATGGAGTAATTGATGGGTACAATAATATCTTTTACCATAGCGCCCTTGATGAGTATAGAGATGATGGAAAAGGCTTTATCACTATTAAAAATAGTTTGTTCTATGATACAGAACAAAGATTTTGGACAGGAGATGGCAATTTTTCTGCAAACCCAAGATTTATTGGACCCACAGATTTCAGGCTTAGTTCAAACTCACCCGCCAGAAATAAAGGGATAGATGTAGATTTCAGCACAGATATACTTGGTAATTCTAGACCAAAAGGTAGTGGAGTTGATTTAGGTGCATATGAATACCAAGAATAAACAAACCCTTTGAAACAAAGGAAACTTTAGCAGATAGTATTCTTGAGGTTTTTTGACTATATTGCAGTTAATAACTTAAGGTGCTTGGTAGATTCATTTTCTACTAAGCACCTTTAATTATTCTTTTTCTATATACACAACACTATACTTTCACTAGGTAATTAAAATTGTGTAGATTCATAATCCTTTCAAAGCAATTGTCTAATCTACTTGTATATTTTGACTTATCTATATTTGGCTCCCACCAAATATTTTCAACCCTAAGTACTTTATTATCTTTATCTTTTCTAACTTCTACCCTAGAAATGAATTTATCACCAGAAATCACAGGCAACACATAATAACCGTACTTTCTTTTTTTTGCAGGAGTGTACACCTCCCACCTATATTCAAAATTAAACAACTCTTGTATGAGATTTCTATCCCACATCATATTATCAAGGGGTGCTATTAGCTCTGTTCTTTTACCTGAGCAATTTAGCTTATCTAAAATATTGATATCTTTATTCGTAACATAAAACATATCTTTTATACCCTTTATTGTTATAGGAACTATCTCCCCTTCTTCGACCAGTTCTTTAAATGCCACTTTTCTTTGCTTGGACTTAAAACCAACGATACCAAGAAAAGCATCACTTGACTTGTTCCACAGCATCCCAACTGCTCTAATTCTCCTGAGAACCATCCACTTGTAATAATCAATATCATCCTGATTCGGATCAACACTATTGAATATCTGTTCAGGTATATGCCGCTTTGACAAATCATAAAACTTTCTTGTATTATTTTTATGATGAATAATTAGTTTTCCTTCAAAATAAAGTGCATCAAGAGCATCTCTTGAGAGGCTAGTTCTTGACCACGACCAATCAACTTTTTTCCCAAAGTCTATATCACTAGAAGACACTGGCCCTTGTTCTTTTATTACATTCACAACTTCATCTTTAACCGCTAGTATTTCCTCCTCACTTCTCCTCAGAGTTTTTGATTTCTCTCTTCGTCTTTCAAAATATGGCCAATCCTCTATGCTAAGAATAGCCATATTCTTATCAAAATAATCAATCAGTAATCTATCTTTATATAAAAGATCATATAGCATTTTTTTTCGAAAGCCATTCACCCTTGAATGCAGTGTTATTTCATGTGTTTTTCCACAAACATCTATCGGGTCATACTGGACACAGCCTACTCGCTTTATAAAATCCCTAACACCTTGTTTTCCCTCATATACATGCTCACCTAATAAACCTTGAGTAGCTAGAATGAATCTCATTGCCTCTTCTTTGTTGATTATCATCTTATCTTCCTCTCTAGACAGATAAATACAGCCTGATGCCCTTTTAAATAGGTATTTTTTCAACTTCTATTATATTTCCCTTTAATATGCAAATCAATCTTTTGCATTCTACATAATAAAGCATACATCATTGAAGTTCATTTCTCTAATTTCACTGCTAACTTAAATATATGATTTTAACATATTCCGTTTGTCAAATTAAACTAGAAAGAATTAATCTTTCTTAACGTATTCCAGAAACACCTCAAGAGGTGTCTTGTAGTTTAGTGATTTTCTTGGTATTCTGTTTCTTTTGTCAGCTACTGAATTA
>Ga0334892_1003120_pt1 | contig 11098 bp, 11 predicted proteins | sample GraSluR3_MG_4_FD_207213 | JGI IMG/M metagenome (GOLD analysis project Ga0334892, IMG submission 207213) | Sludge microbial communities from methane-producing bioreactor in Wageningen University, Netherlands - Granular Sludge_15_04-R3 | ecosystem: Engineered > Bioreactor > Anaerobic >... | reverse complement strand
AACCATTCGAGACTTTCGTAGTGCCTAAGGATGTGAAATTCAAGGTGAAACTTGAACAGGACTGCTCATACAGGTGTTTCTATAAATAAGTGGTATCGGGTATCGGGTATCGGGTATCAGGTATCGGGTATCAGGTACCGGGTATCGGGTATCGGGTATCGGGTATGCGGCTCAGTGCCGGCCGCACACCGCACACCGCATACCGCATACGGCACACCGCACACCGTAAATCATAAATCACCATGGCCGGTCCGAAGGGTTCCAAATATTACGACATATTCCTCAACTACAATGTATGGCTTGAGACCAGGGGAGAGGATGTGGTTGTCAGTGCCGAGGGACTTGACCTGTTGAGGGAAGTCTCTCGCAGTGAGTCTATTGTCAAATCTGCGCAGAATATGAAGATAAGCTACAGGAAGGCCTGGGGCCTTCTTAAAGAGGTTGAGGATCTGCTGGGTTTCAGACTGATAGAGAAGCACCGTGGCGGAGCTTCCGGTGGCAAGACAGTACTTACCATCGAGGGAAAAGCGCTGGTGAGTGCTTATGACGACCTGAACAGTGAGATTGATGTTGCCTTGAAGGACATAGCCAAGAGATTCTTCAGGCGGATAAATGATATATCTGAAAAATGAGAAGCAGATTCCTGTTGATTCTGGTTTTTCCGGCTGTTATACTACTGACTTTATGCACCGGACGTCACGATAACCATGTCATTGTGTTTCATGCCGGCAGCCTTGCAGTACCCATGTCACGACTGGCAGAAGCTTACGAGGCTGAAAATCGTGATGTCAGAATTGTTACCGAAGCTGCCGGGAGCCTGGTCAGTGCACGCAAAATCACAGAGTTGGGAAAACCATGTGATATAATGGCGTCAGCCGATTATATAATCATCGATGAACTGTTGATTCCTGAATTTGCAGACTGGAACCTTGGTTTTGCGACAAATGAGATAGTAATAGCGTATAAAGATAATTCCGGTTTCAGTAATACTATTGACAGTCTGAACTGGATTGAGATTCTTTTACGCAGCGATGTTTACTTCGGCCGCTCCGATCCTGATTCTGATCCATGTGGTTACCGTACTCTTATGATGCTTAAGCTTGCCGAAGAGTATTATGACAAACCCGGTCTGAGGGAGTCATTTGAGAATAAGGACAGAACCTTTATCCGGCCCAAGGAGATCGATCTTACCGCGTTACTCGAAGCCGGTGCTATCGATTACGTGTTTCAGTACAGGTCAGTGGCGGTGCAGCATGGCCTTAAATTTATTGAGTTACCTGCTGAAATTAATCTTGGCAGCATTAACCACTCAGAGAACTACAGGTCAGTATCTCAGGAAGTTGTCGGCAGCCGCCCGGGTGAAACCATAACAATGAAGGGAGACTATATTATGTATGGTATCACAGTTCTCAGAGACGCCCCCAACCGGGAGGAGGCTGAACGTTTTCTTGCATTTATTGCAGGAGAGAAGGGACGACAGATAATCCTTGAGACCGGGCAGAATCCGATATCTCCTCCCATAATTACGGGAGTAGGAGCGGTACCCCAAATAATAATGAACGCACTGAAAAGTAACTGAAACAAACATGTTCAGAGGCAAGGGCGATTTATTCAGGTGGACTATAATGGTGCTTTCAGCACTGGTGCTGCTTTTCATAGTTGCTCCTCTGGCAAGTATGGCCCTTAATACGGGCAAGAGTGAATTCTTTTCAACTGTTGCAGATCCTGATGTCAGGGAGAGTGTCTGGTTTACACTCAGGATATCCTTTCTGTCTACACTTTTCTTTGCAGCAGGAGCTATACCGCTTGCATGGGTTATGGCCCGTAAGCAGTTTCCCGGCAAGAAGATAATCCAGGGCATTATTGACCTTCCTGTTGTGATTCCACATACAGCTGCAGGTATTGCACTTTTGGGACTGATATCACGTGAGGGAGTGATCGGCAAGGCCGCCGGTGCGGTAGGGCTGAACCTGATAAATAACCCTGTCGGCACAGCTCTTGCCATGGCTTTTGTCAGCCTTCCATTCCTTATTAATTCTGCCCGTGACGGGTTTGCCTCGGTTCCTGAAAAACTTGAAAAGGCAGCTCTGAGTCTTGGTGCAGGCAGGAGCAGGGTCTTTTTTTCCATATCGGTGCCTCTGGCATGGAGAAGTATCATTTCAGGATTTGTAATGATGTTTGCCCGGGGAATGAGTGAATTCGGGGCAGTGGTGATTGTTGCGTATCACCCGATGACAGCTCCGGTGATGATATATGAAAGGTTCAGTGCGTTTGGTCTGACCTATGCGCGGCCACTTTCAGTGCTTTTTGTGCTTGTGGCTCTGGTGATTTTCGTGTTGTTCAGGATGATATCAGTTGAGAGAAAAGTCAGACAAATACCTGATGCCAATGCTTAGTGTAAGTAACCTGAGCAGGAGATTTGGCTCATTCAGCCTTAAAGGTATAACCTTCGATGTGGCAGAGGGGGAATATTTTGTGCTTCTCGGAAGGTCGGGTTCAGGTAAGACAAAACTGCTTGAGCTTCTGGCGGGTCTTGAATATCCCGATAGTGGCAATATTTACGTTGATGGTGTTGATAAAACACGGGAAAGGCCGCAGGATCGCAATGTGGGGCTTGTTTTTCAGGATTATGCGGTTTTTCCGCATATGACGACATATGACAATATAGCCTTTCCGTTACGTGTCAGGCACGTCTCTGAAGCAGAAATAAGGAATAAGGTAACTGCAATAGCGGCCAGGATGAACATTGTAAGCATACTGAGCAGGCGAACTCATAATCTTTCAGGGGGGGAATTGCAAAGGACTGCCCTGGCCCGCACTCTTGTGGTATCGCCTCGTCTTCTGCTGCTTGACGAACCACTGGCCTCAATTGACGCAAGCCTGAAGGATGATATTGCAAGGCTGCTGCGCTCTTTGAACAGAGCAGGCCAGACCATTATTCATGTAACACATGATTTTGCGGAAGCAATAGGTATGGCAACACGTGTCGGGGTTATTCATAACGGCAGGCTTATTCAGACAGGTACACCGTCGGAGGTCTTCGATCACCCTGTCAACAGGTTTGTTGCCAGGTATACAGGAGTAAGGAATATCTTCAGGGCCCGTTTCAAAAAGGAGGGAGCGACATGGATTGCGACAACAGAAAAGGGACTCAGGCTTATTCTTGAAGCCTCTGAGTATCCTGACGCAGGCATGCTTATTATAAGGAGCAGGAATGTGAAGCTGTTTACAGGCATCGGGAATACGGATAAACAGAATCTTATTACAGGCATTGTGGTTGAGATAGTGGCCACGCCATCAGGAATCGATATTGAAATTCTGGCCGGGGAACGTATCTTTGCATCCATAACTGATGGTGAGCATCTGCCGGAAGATTTGAGGGAAGGGTCAGAAGTAAGGTTTTCAATGGATCCTGCCGACCTGGTATTTATTAAGAGGACAGGATCTGATGATTCAGAATGATTTTATATTCAATGGGGAACAGAGGAATGATAAAATATGAGGAGGGTCTTGCTATTGTGCTTGATCATGCCATCTTTACAGGGACCGAAACAGTCTCGTTTATTGCATCTGCAGGCAGGGTTCTTGCTTCCGATGTGATCAGCGATATAGATATGCCTCCATTCAACAAGGCGGCAGTTGATGGATATGCATGCAGGAAAGAGGATCTTAAGACGGAGATGAAGGTTCTTGAGGTGATAAATGCAGGGAAGACGCCTCAGAAGAAGATTACCAGTGGTACCTGTTCAAAGATCATGACAGGGGCTCCGGTTCCTGAAGGTTCTGATTTTGTGTTTATGGTTGAGGATTCGCAGACAGGTATTGATGGTATGGTAACATTTACCGGTAGCAGCAATAAGGATAATATAGCCAGAGTGGGTGAGGATGTAAGGTCTGGTGATCGTGTTCTCAGGAAGGGTAAGATAATAAGGCCGCAGGATGTTGCAGTAATGGCATCTGTAGGATGCACCCTGGTTACGGTGAGTCGCATGCCCCGGATAGGCATTATAAGTACCGGCAGCGAACTGGTGGAACCATCTTCCCGTCCGGCTATGTCTCAGATCAGGAACAGCAATGCATATCAGCTGCTTGCACAGTCTGAAAGGGCAGGGGCTACCGGAAGATATTACGGTATTGCAATAGATGATGAAGAGATAACTTTCAGGATGCTGAGCAAGGCTCTTGAAGAGAATGACCTGGTACTGATGACAGGGGGTGTTTCGATGGGCGATTTTGACTTTGTGCCGGAAGTACTGCAACGTACAGGTGTCGAGATTATCTTTGACCGTATGGCAGTACAGCCTGGAAAACCAACCACTTTTGGGGTGAGGAAGGATAATGTTGTATTCGGACTGCCGGGTAATCCGGTATCCAGTTTTATACAGTTTGAGATACTCGTAAGGCCCCTGCTGATGAAAATGATGGGTTGTGAATGGCATCCTGTCCAGTGGGAGCTGCCTCTGGGAACCGTTTACAGCAGGAAGCGGGTTTCAAGAATGGGCTGGATACCTGTTAAAATAACAGCCAATGGTGAAGCTGTCCCCGTTGAATATCACGGATCGGCTCATATATCGGCATTGCCCGATGCAGATGGTATTATGCCGATACCGGTAGGAGTCAGTAAAATAGAAAAAGGAACCATGGTGAATGTTAGACAGATTTAACAGGAATATTAACTATCTAAGGATATCGGTAACTGACAGGTGCAACCTGCGCTGTGTTTACTGCATGCCTGAAGAGGGAGTTACCCTCTTGAGCCACAGCGATATTCTGAGCTATGATGAGATAACCTCGTTCACGCGGGTTGCTGTTGCTCATGGTATAGACAAGGTAAGAATAACCGGAGGAGAACCTCTTGTCAGGAAGAATATAGTACAACTGGTACAGATGATTGCATCAATAGAAGGTATCAGGGATCTCTCAATGACAACCAACGGAACCCTGCTGGCACAGTATGCTGCTGGTCTGAAAGAAGCAGGTTTGAACAGGGTTAATATCAGCCTTGATACTCTCGATCGTGACCGGTTCAGGTCGATAACCAGGGTTGGCAATATCGATGACGTATTTGAAGGAATAGAGGCTGCCCGTACGGTCGGTCTGCTACCTTTAAAAGTGAACTGCGTTATTAAAGAGTCTGAAAATGAGCCTGATGCGTTAATGGTAGCAGAATACTGCAGAAAAAACGGCCTTGAGGTCAGGTTCATTGAGCAGATGAGCCTCAAGGGAGGCAGGTTTTCAGTTGTTCATGGCGGCGAGGGAGGCAACTGTGCTTTGTGTAACAGGTTGCGGCTTACAGCTAACGGAAAATTAAGGCCCTGCCTGTTCAGCGACATAGAGATCGATATCAGAGAGACAAACTATGATGAAGCTATCAAAAGGGCTGTTGATCTTAAGCCGTCGTGCGGAACAATAAGTGAAAATGGCAGTTTTTACAATATAGGAGGGTAACAATGAAAAAGCTGACACATGTCGATGATAAGGGCAAAGCCACGATGGTGGATGTAGGCGGTAAACCTGTTTCATACCGGGTTGCAAGGGCATCAGGTCATATAACACTTGAGGCCCCGACAATCAGATTGATAAACACAAACACACTAAGCAAGGGTGATGTGCTTACGGTTGCCCAGATTGCAGGCATAAATGCCGCCAAACAAACATCTTCGCTGATACCGTTGTGCCATAATATAGTTATTGATAATGTAAAGGTTGTAGCAGAAACTGACTCAACCGGAGTATCAGTCAACAGTGAAGTTGTGTGCACAGGCAGGACAGGTGTAGAGATGGAAGCATTGACAGCGGTGTCAGTGGCACTGCTTACGGTTTATGATATGTGCAAGGCAGTCGATAAAAAAATGAGTATCGATTTTATCAGACTCGATAAAAAGGAAAAACATGAAATTGCCTGATATATTCAGAATACTGATAATCACTCTTAGTGACAGAGCGGCGAGGGGTGATTATGAGGACCTTAGCGGGCCGGCAATTGCTGAAAGGGTAGCCGTGCAGATGAAGCTTACAGGGTGGCAGTCAGAGATAAGACTTGATGTGATACCTGATGACAGAAATATGCTCACCCAACTGCTGTCTGCCGAAGCAGGTAATTATAATCTGATAATTACTACCGGAGGCACAGGAATAGGACCGCGCGACATAACAGTCGACACAGTTAAACCGATGCTGAGATTTGAAATACCGGGTATTATGGAGCTCATAAGGGTGAAGTACGGAAGCGGCAAACCAAATGCACTTCTTAGCCGCGGCGTCGCAGGCCTGATAGGTGATGCTCTCATCTTTACTCTTCCCGGATCGGTCAGGGCCGTAGGAGAGTATATGGACGTTATACTTCCCCTGCTGGAACATACTGTTTACATGCAGTATGGAATTGATGTTCACGGAAAACCCCCGAAATAACGATTCAAATTCAGGCTGCCGGGTGTCTTACGCTGAAAGAACCTACAAGTCTGTCGTAGCGGCTGTTTCTTGCCCTGTAGTAGACGAGTACCAGGTATTCATTTTCAGTCTCAAAGTGACTGCCCTCAAACCATGTTCTGTTTTCAGCATTCTCCTTGTCAGGCAGATAAAGGAATTCGTAGTTATACCACCCCTGCTTCAGAAAAAGTGAACCCTCATACTGCTGCTCTTCGAAGTTGTACTGCATAATATTTTCAGGCAGTGCCTGCCACAGAGTCATTTCACCTGCAATATACATATTGCCTCCCTCAACCTTAAGTGGTGCCGGAAGGGTAAAATATACCCAGGCGTAATCTGAATCGGTCGCCGGATTGACACCCTCCTGAACGCCTATCATATATTTACCGTTAAAGTCATTCCTGAAAAAGTAGGGTCTGAACTCACGGTTTTCCGAAACCTGGAGATTCACATGATGAAACCGTCCGTCGTAAGTGATATCCCTCACAAATTCTGTCTGGTACCTGAAACTTCTTATATCGAATTGCCTGAACTCATTTCCTCCTTTGAAAAGATTGCCCTCACCCAGCGACGTATATCTTAATTCAGTAGGCGACACAAAATCGGCAGCAAGATTGGTGACGGCATTATCCCACCTTCCGTTCTGCAGTACTGCAGTGAATACTTCGTTTCTGGGATCGGCAACCCTCAGCCGCGTGAGAGACACTGCAACATCTAACTGCTGGTGAGTATCGCGGAATGCACTCATATCAGCCCTCTTTACCCTTGCCGATATACCTGTCAGGTTCTCCACAACCATGAATCTCCTGGTGAAAAGAGGTATCTGAGGCTCCCCCGGGCGATGCACAACAATAATAAAATTCCCGGAAACAGAAAGTTTTACACTTTCATTCGGGAACGCAAGAGTGTAATGAACATAATCAACAGTCGTATTGAAAGAGAAGGCATACTCTTCAATCTGGTTTTCGTGGAACCCGTCAAGATAGTCTGTGGGGAAAAGTCCTGATGGCTCCCAGTCCTTGTTACAGTGAATAAATGAGTAATAGAGGTTCTCGATGTTCGATCCGAGCATGTCAAATTCCAGAACAAGCTTCTGGTCTCCGCCGATCTCAATAAGCGGGTGAGACAGGTTCCATCCTTCACGATACAGCATTACGGTTTTAATTCTCTCATCGAAGATAACATCAGACTTTATGTTGCTCTGATCTGCTTTCAGCGTTGATGTTACCATCGGCAGAACAAATGCCAGGGTAAAAATTAACTTTACTGCGTCACTCATATTTTTGTTATTACAAAAATGTTGCCGGTTAAACAGAACCGGTCATATTTTCCAATAAGGCCCATCTTCCCTGCAAAAATCAGGAATTGTTAAGATGAAATAAAGATAATAATATGTACTTTAACGTGCTGAAATTTGAAAAAGTACAAATCAATATGATAATTGTCACACGCAGGCTGTTAAGAGTTCTATAACGGATACTTTTGCAGCTTTGCAGCTTGTAATCATTTTTACCATATGTCGGAGATAATAAGATTTAAAAAAGGGTTGAACATAAAGCTTAAAGGAGCAGCCGAGAAGATACTTATTCCAGGCACTCCTGCAGGTCGTTATGCAGTAAAACCCATTGATTTCCCCGGGCTGGTGCCAAAACTTCTGGTAAAACCGGGTGATGAAGTAAAGGCAGGCTCTTCCCTGTTTTTTGACAAGAACGCAGCTGAGATTAAGTTCGCCTCGCCGGTCAGTGGGAAGGTAGTTGATGTTGTCAGGGGAGAGCGTCGGCGTATTCTTGAGGTAATAATTGAGGAGCAGGGTCGCGAATATGTAAATTTTGGAGCCGCCAAACCAGACTCCCTTTCCGCTGAAGAGATTAAAGCCAGGTTGCTTGACTCAGGACTATGGCCTGTCATCAGGCAAAGACCATACCATATCGTAGCTATACCCGGGCAGGAACCAAAGTCAATATTTATCTCAGGTTTTGACACTTCACCACTTGCTCCCGACTATGATTTTGTGATGCATAACAGCGACATGAAGGAGTTCCAGCTTGGAATTGATGTTCTGGGAAGGCTTACAAATGGCAAGGTTAACCTCGTTCTTGATGCCACAAATATTTCAGGAAGTGTCATGAGAGGTGTAAACGGGGTTGTGACGCATTATGTAAAAGGTCCTCATCCTGCCGGTAACGTGGGAGTGCAGATACACCATATCGACCCTGTCAACAAGGGTGAAGTGGTATGGTATGTCAACCTTCAGGATGTTTCAGCAATTGGCCGTCTTTTCAGCGAGGGTGTTTACCGTCACGACAGAATAATAGCTTTGGCGGGCAGCGAGGTTTTGAAACCATCTTATCACCGTATAAGGTCAGGGGCTTCGATATCATCAACTATAACCGGCAACATCAGACCTGGTGATGTTAGGTACATAAGCGGAAACGTTCTTACGGGTACCACTGTCACAGACAAGGGGTTCCTCGGTTTTTATGATAATATGATAACTGTAATACCTGAAGGCAAATATCATGAGTTCTTCGGATGGATCAGTCCCGGCTTCAGTAAATTCAGCTTTACAAGAGCATTCGGTTCATCAATTCTTCCACGCAAAGAGTATGTGCTTGACACGAATATGCATGGTGGCGAAAGAGCTTTTGTGCTTACAGGTATGTATGAGAAGGTATTGCCGATGGACATCTATCCGATGCAGTTGCTGAAATCTATACTTGTGAACGATATAGATATGATGGAGAATCTCGGGATATATGAAGTTGCAGAAGAAGATTTTGCACTCTGCGAGTATATATGTCCGTCCAAAATTGAGATTCAGGCCCTGATTCGCAAGGGGCTGGATCTGATGATCAGGGAAATGAATTAGCAACAAAAGCCGTATTACTATAATGAAATTTCTTAGAAAACAGTTAGACCGCATCAAACCTCATTTCCATAAGGGAGGCCGCTTCAGTGCCTTCCAGTCGGTCTTCGAGGGCTTCGAAACTTTCATGTTCGTGCCCGACACCGTTACATCGAAAGGCTCGCATGTCCGCGACCCTATTGATCTTAAAAGATCAATGTTCATGGTAATTATCGCCCTGATGCCGGCTCTCATTTTTGGTTGTTACAATATCGGATTGCAGCATTTCAGGGCCTACGGTCCGGTTTTATCGGGGCTTGATGGTTCCTTGCCCGGCCTCTTCTGGTTTGGACTGCTGAGGGTGCTGCCACTAATCGTCGTGAGCTATGGTGTCGGACTGGGAATAGAGTTTTTCACTGCCCAGAAAAGGGGCCATGAAATTAATGAAGGCTTTCTGGTATCGGGCATGCTCATACCGCTGATCGTACCCGTTGATATACCCCTCTGGATGCTGGCCATTGCCACAGCTTTCGCGGTCATTATCGGTAAAGAGGTTTTTGGCGGAACCGGAATGAATATCCTGAATCCGGCACTTACCGCAAGAGCATTCCTTTTCTTCAGCTACCCTGCCTGGATGTCGGGAGATAAAGTCTGGATCAAAGGAATGATGACCAATCCTGACGTTATTGACGGTTTCTCAGGAGCAACACCTCTTGCTCTGGCGGCTGCCAATGAAACGGGAAGCATGCCATCAGCCATGGAGATGTTTATAGGAACCATCCCGGGATCGGTGGGAGAAACATCTACGGTCGCCATCCTTATAGGAGCCCTGATACTGCTTGCAACAGGCATAGGAAGCTGGAAGATAATGCTAAGTGTGACATTGGGAGGTCTGGGCATGGGACTCCTTATGAATCTTGTTGCTGTTAACCCGTACATGGAAATGCCGGCATACTATCATCTCATCAGTGGCGGTTTTGCGTTCGGTACTGTTTTCATGGCTACAGACCCTGTTACGGCAACACAAACAGAAAGGGGCAAGTGGATCTATGGGTTCCTTATAGGCGTTCTGGCAGTACTGATAAGAGTACTTAACCCTGCCTACCCTGAAGGCATGATGCTTGCCATACTATTGATGAACGTATTTGCTCCGCTTATCGATCATTATATTGTGCAGGCAAATATCAGAAGACGTTTGAAGAGAGCATCAGTACAAAAAGCATATTGATATGAAGGATTTTAGCAACAGATATATTTTTATCTTCTCAGTGGTAATGGTAGCAATTGTCGCTGCTCTCCTTTCATCTGCCGCAATGCTGCTCCAGCCACTCCAGGAAAGAAATCGCGTAATTGAGAAAAAGAAGAACATACTCGCCTCGGTAAGGGTAGAAGCCACCAAGGAAAATGCTGCCGAACTATATGAAAAAGTTATCGAAAGCAGCATGGTACTCGACAAAAACGGAGAGACTGTGGATAATATCGATCCCTTTAACATCGATCTCAGGGCTGAGCAGCGTAAACCACTCGATCAGCAGAATCTGCCTCTCTTTGTTGCAAAACCCAACGACACCCTTAAGGTAGTAATAATACCGGTTGAGGGCAGAGGGTTGTGGGGTCCGATTTTTGGCTATATCTCACTCGAGGCTGACATGAATACAGTGTATGGTGTAAACTTTGACCATGTCTCAGAGACTCCCGGCCTTGGAGCTGAAATAAATACATCATGGTTCGGTGAATATTTCAAAGGTAAAAAGATATTCGACGGCAACAGATTCGTATCCATAAAAGTCATCAAGGGCGGAGCCCGCGATGATGATCCGCATG
>Ga0334892_1003119_pt1 | contig 11098 bp, 5 predicted proteins | sample GraSluR3_MG_4_FD_207213 | JGI IMG/M metagenome (GOLD analysis project Ga0334892, IMG submission 207213) | Sludge microbial communities from methane-producing bioreactor in Wageningen University, Netherlands - Granular Sludge_15_04-R3 | ecosystem: Engineered > Bioreactor > Anaerobic > Unclassified... | reverse complement strand
GGATCTTGGCCACAGTCGCCGTGGGCGCATAAAGGGCCGCGCCCGCTACCAGTAGCACCAGCCCGGCGGTCCACCAGCCGCGCGCTCGGCTGGACCACAAGCTCCGGCGCTGTGCGATGGCCGCCAGTCCCACAGCCGAGGCCACCCCCCACAGCACCCAAGCTTGCAGGGAGAACTTGAACACGGTGTTCATGCGCCCGATGTCACCCTGGAGCACCACATACTCGATGCCCACGGTCAACGCCGCGCCCACCGCCACCAGCGCCACGGCCACCCGGTCGCGCTCTCGCAAGGCAGGATCGACCAGCAGCAGCAGCGCCAACACCAGCAACGGCAGCCCGAACACCAACGCCCCCAGCCCCACGATGATCCCCGCCAGCCAGATGACCCCCAAGGCCACCAACAGCGCCCAACTTACCTGGTATCCCACCGTCTGGCCGAAAACCAGCGCGCGATAGAGCCGCCTGAACCGCACAGGCCGTCGCAGGAAGGCGCGCATGGCGCGTACGGTCGGCAGTCGCGTGCGCCGCTCCCGCGCCAACGTGCCCAGATAGGCATACAGGACGTACAAGAACAGGACGTGAATCCACAGGTACTCGCTCACACTGGTCTGCGCACCGTCCCATAGCCGCACGCTGGTATAGCCAGCGCCATAGTTGGCGTGATAGGGCCACGTCAGCAGATAGCCCGCCGCCAGTGTGAACAGCAGCCATCCGAGAGCCCGGGTCAGGCCGCCCAAGCCCAGAGATCTCTGTCGAGTCCACTCGGCCGCCAGAAAGGCCAGTCCCGCCAGCCCGGCATAGGTGGGCAGATCCCAGGTATTGCTGCCCCACAGGTAGCCCAGCACCAGCCCCAACGCCAGCCCCTCGCCGATGCGCGCCCAGGGCAGCCCACCCAAGATGCGTCGCCAGCGCGGCGCCGCAGATGCAACCTGCGTTGGTGCCGAGCGACGCCGCCATACCACACTCACCATCAGGCCCAACGCCAAAAGCGCATAGGGCAACGCCGTCATATGGGCGTGCAGGTCAGCGTATAGGAAGGTAAAGAAGGGGAATTCGTTGATCTCGCCGTGCCCCATGATGCGGGAGGCGTTCCAGTACCACCACTCGGGACGAAAGGCCAGCGCCTGCCCCTCGAACAGCCAGCGCCACAGCCCCGTGACCCCACTCGTCAGGCTGCGCAGCGTGGCCGAGCCGGCGCTGGCCATGGCACCAGCCCCCAGCGCCTTCCAGCCCTCCCACAACAGCTTGACCTGGCCCAGGTTGCCCAGCAGGACGATGGCGACGGTCCCCGCGAGCCCGTATCCCCACGCCCGAGACCACCACCCGCCCTCCTCATCGCTGGCCAGCAGGCCATACACCACCGAGCAGGCTCCCGTTCCCGTCAGCGCAAACAGGGTCGGCACGGCCAGGTTGTAGGCAGTGGTCGGCACGATGCCCGTGAGTTTGATCAGCGACGCCACCTGCGCCAGCCCCAGATAGTAATAGTTGATATAGCCGCCGGCGAACCACGGATCATACGGCGGGAACCAGCGGCTGCGTAGGATGGCGTTCAGGTAGGCCAGGTCCATGGGCTTTTCGCCACCCATCACCGGGTGCCACAGATCCGGATTGGCGTAGCGTATCGCCACGAACAAACAAAAGAGCGCCAGGAACAGCACCTCGCTGCGCAGCAGCCAACGCCACCGCAGCCGAAAAAAGGACCGCAAGGCATGGCGCTGGAGGTAGGCGGCCACCGCGCCCGCGCCCACCACCAAGCCGGCACAGGCCCACATCACCCCCGTGGTGTTGGGCGCCACCCGCAGGCTGGGCAGAACCCAAGCCAGATAGCCGAACAGGAGCAGCCCCAACGCTTTGCTCAACAGATACCCCCGGTCGGGCAGGCCGCGCAGCAGCCCGAACGCCAACGGAAAGGCGCCGAAACCGAGAGCATACAGCGCCAGCAGCCAGGCCAACACAGGCCAGCGGTTGGACCAGCTCCCCGGCGCAAACATCTCTCGCCAGGTGCCAGAGGCTTGCTGCTCGGCCCAGGTCTCTTGTTCCAGCATGAGCTGGTTGGGCGCGCTGGCGGCGTCCTTGGGTTTGGCGCGCACCACCCGCTCGAGCTCGATGTCGTCAAACAGCGCCCGGACTCGATCCAGGTCAAAGTCAGCGCGCTTGCGAAAAATGGTTACCTTGGGATGGTCATAGACAGTCCACGACTCATCGGCGTTGTCGTCGTTGATGGGGATGCCCAGCACCCGCGGGTGCGAGGTGAACTCGGCCACCTGCTCAAAGCCCAGCTCGCCCGCGAATAACGCCTCGTAGAAGCGGGTAGTCATGGGATACCGGTCGGGCAAGCGCGGGATCGAGCCATAGAGCCGATTGCTCGATAGGGCGATGTACTCGACCTCGGTCAGCCAACGGTAGAGCTGTTCGCGCTTTTCCGGCACGTCCTCCCAGTAGAGGTCCATCTGGATCATGCGGTATTCCAGTCCCGCCGCATGGCCGTCGATGCTCAGAGGCAGCGCGTCGTCCCAGAGCTCGTTCGAGATAGCCGAGCCGGGCGGGATGTACGCATAGATCCAGCGCGATGCCTCCACCCGGGTGACCGGCCGCGTATAGATGCCAGCCACCGCCGTCCCCCAGAGCAAAGCCCCTACCAGGGGCACGACGGCGCCACCCAGCGCCGCCCAGCCACGCCAACCCAGCTCGCCGGCTCGGCGCCGCCGCCGGAACGCATCGCACAGCCGCACCACCAGATAGCCCGCCATCAGCGCCATGGTCGGGTAGATGGGCAGCAGGTACCGGATGGTCTTGACGAACTGGATGCTCTGGTAGCCAAAGGTAAACGTCACCCAGATCCAGGGCAGCAGGTACGTCCACCGGCGGTGCTTCCAAACCTCCCAGCCCATCAGCCCCCAGCCGGCCCACGCGGCCAGCCCCAGTGGCAACCCCTGGCCCCAAAGCAGCATGTTCTTGAGCATGTACCAGACCGGCGCGCGCGCGGCCCACTGATGGCTGGGGGGATAGTCGATCTCTCCCGAGACCAGCTTCTGGATGTACTTCATGTCATCCAACCAGCGGGGGTTGAGCCGCAAGCCGAAAACACCCGGCCCCATAAAGGCCTGCGGCTGCACAAAGCGGAACACGGCGAACGCCACCAGCAGGAGCGTCGCCCCGGCAGCCAAAGCCCAGCCGATCTGTGACACCCAGGGCAGTAGTCGTTGCCCTTGGTCGTCGTCGGCGTCCAGCCGCAACGAGACCCGCAGCCCCGCAACGCGGCCCTGCGATACCACGCCGGCCGGCGCGCCACGGCGGGCGATGCCGCTCATCCGCACGAGAAAGGCCGCCGCGATCACCAGGCCAAAGGTCAACGCGCTGATCTTGGCTGACACGGCCAGGCCGAACGCTACCCCCAGCCCGACGACGCTCCCCCAGCCCTCGCCTTGAGCCACCCGCACCGCAAAGTACAGGGCCAGTGTCACGAACAAGGTGGTGGTGGTATCGACGGTGAAAAAGTGCGACTGCTGGATATTCAGCGCCGTGACCGCCAGCAAAAAGGCGCCAGCCAGGCCAACCCGCTCATCGTACAGCCGGCGACCAATCAGAAAGACGATCAGCACGCTGATCAGGTCCATCCCGCCGGCCATGGCGCGGCCCACCAAGTAGATGCCGTGATACCCCGTGAGCCCGGTCAGCCCGCCCAAGAACTTGGCCAGCACCAACGGGAACAGCCCATAGACATACGTCCCGTGGGGAGTGTTGTAGGGGTTGAGCGGGTTGATGCTGGACTCTAGGTACTCGGCCAGGCTGGACGGCCACCAGAGGCTGTTCTCCACCATGGTGAGGAAACGCTCGTCAGGATGGAGATGCTGGCCGTCGTCCCAGTCCAGCCCCACAAAGCGCAGGCTGGCTCCCAAAGCCAGCACCAACAGCAGCGCCAGCCAGGTCAGCAGCACCCGACGGTCGGGTCGCATCAGCGCTTGCCAGGTTGTGCGTGCAGCCTGCCAGAGGGAGCCCCAATCCGTGGCCACATCAGGGGTCGGCGTCGCGCCGTCGACCGGATCGCCTATGCTATCCAAGCTACTGTTCTCCATAGAAAGCGACAAAGGTTGCTCGGCCGTACCCATCCACATAGGTCAACGCAATACCTCGATGGAACGCCTGTTGCAGCCGCGTCAGCGACGCTACGTCCTCGGGCGCCAGGATGATCATGCGCATGCCCGGTTGGTCATCCAGCGGCGGCTGCCCGCCGACCAGCTCGGCCAGCTCGTGCGCCGTTGGCAACGACCCCTGCGCTAGCTGAGCCCGCACCGCATTGCCATCATAGTGATGCGGCCAGACCACAGTATACACGTTTCCCTGGTGGGCAAAGGCATCGATGGCGGCCGCCATCTGCCGCGAGATGGAATGGTTGCCGGCCGGCAGGTTGGCCCGATAGTCGCGGAAATACACGCGCCATGAGGCGACCACCTCGCCTCCCAGCATGGCCATCACCAGCGCCACAGGAGCCAGCGCCGTCAGCCATCGCCCGTCGCCCAGCCGCTCCAGCAACCTCCGCAGACTCCCTCGCAGCTCTGCCAAGACCACCGCGGCCAGGAGCAAGGCCGGCACCAGGGCTCCCACCGCCCGGCCTGCGTTGGGCACCTCTTGTGGAAAGGCCAGCGACAACACCGTTGGCGCCAGCATTACCGGCAGTGTGACCAGCAGAGCAAGCCCTTCCGCCCGTCGCCAACGCCGCAGCGCCCAGGCCATTCCCAATGGAAAGAGCGCCGCTGGCAGATAGCCCAACTGCCGCAGCTCGGGCACGTTGCTGGTGGCGATGAGATCGCCCCGAACGTTGAACATGCCCACCGTGCGCCAGGCATTCTGCAGCAGAATCCAGGCCGGTCGCCCCGGCAGCGGCACCTCCTCGGCGGTCATGCGGGTAGCTACCCGGAACAGATAGCTCGCCGGCTGCGCGGCCGCATAGACGGCCAGCGGCAACGCCACATAGGCCATCACCACCACGAGGAGCGCCAGGCCAGGCAGACTGCCCCGCAAACGCGCGCCCCGCCCAGCAACCCACTCACCCGCCAGCAGCAGCAGAATCCAGAAAGGAGCCACTATAAAGGCATTGTAGCTGTGCAGCCCCAGGCCCAGCGCCAGCCCGCACAACCCATAGTAAGCACGGTTTCCCGTGCGCACCGCCCGCAGCCAGGCCCACAGCGCCACCGCCACCAAAAGGGGCATCACGCTCAGGCGGTAGCCGATGCGGGTCAGGATCACGTGCCAATGCGCCACAGCCATGAACGCCGCTGCGTACAGGCCGACCTCACGGCTGTGCACCTCGCGCCCCAGCAGGTAGGCCGCCGGCAGCGTCGCCAACCCCAAGAGGGCGCTGGCGACCTTGATGCTGGTATGGCTCAACCCCAAGAGACGGGCCGGCAGCGCTGCCAGGTAAAAGTAGAGCCCCTCGCGCCCCGGCCACGATACAAAGAACACCGGATACTGGCCGGATAGAATCTGCTGGATATTCCCGTGAATATGCGGCAAGTCGCAGCCCATCTCGGCCGGCAGGTCTGCCAGCTCGTAAAAGCGAAAGGCCGCCCCCACCGCCACGATCGCCAACAGGCCCGCGCCGGCCCATGATAGCCGCAGGCCATCAGCATCGACGCGCCACCGCCGAGGGATCCGCACCCCATCGGGCCAGGCAGCCCAAGTCAACAACGCCAAGCCCCCTAGCCACATGATTCCTGCCAGCGGCGTGACCCGGTTGGCCGCAAAGGCCGGCATGCCGATCAAGCCCGCCCCCCAGGCAGCCAGCACCAACCACCACGATCTCGCCCCTCCCGCTGGCCGCGGCAAAGCTCCGGGAATCGAGCGCTCTGGTGAGGGGGGCGAGCTCCACCCGTAAGCGACCGCACCAGCCACCAAGAGCGCCACGCCCAGCCCTGTGCCGCGTCCCGAATCCAGCAACCGTTGGCCCAGAGCGCCGACAGAGGCCGCCGCCAGAGGCAGCACCAGCGGCGCCCATGATCGGCTTGTGCGCTCGGCGCCCATCACGGCCTAGCCCCCCAGCAGGTAACTGACAAACAAGAGTTCACCCGATCCATCGTAATGCCGTGTCAAGGCCCCATCAGGGTAACGCACCTGGATGACATCCAGCTCCCATTGCCTCTCTGGCAGCAACACAAACAGTGCGCGCCCCTCGATATCCGGCACCCCATCGGCGTTCTCAAGAGGCTCTAACAGGTCTGCCCCCTGGACGGCTGGGTTCAGATAGGGGATGGTGGCGAACCCGTAATAGATCCTGGGAGCGCCCACCATATAGCAGGTCAGGGGTGCCGGCAGCGTCTGCAGGTGCCGCGCGATGCCGTGAGCCACCTGGGTATTGGGGCCGCCATAGATATCCAGCGGGGTATAGATCCGGAAATAGTAGCGGGCGCTGGCAGTCGCCAAGCCCGCCGAGAGCAGGAGCGCGACCGCGGCTGAAGCGGCCGCAGGCAGGTCCACCAGGGCGCCCATACGCTGCGTCAGGTCGTCCAGCCCCAGCGCCACCAGCATCACCGCCGCCGGAATGGCGATCACATAGCGCGGGCTGGAGGGGGGGTTCTCCAAGAGGGCGCCGCCCAGCAGCACCACCGCGCCGATCCACACCAATAGCAAGGCCGCGCCGCTCTCGCGCCATCGCCATGCAGCCACCACCAACCCCAGCACAAAGCAAACGGCGCTCCCCACCCCCAGCAGCGGGATCGTCGCGCCATAGTGAAAGGTGGGATCCGTGTATAGCACCCAGCCCAATGCCGCCTGGCGTAACTGCCCCAGGAAGACCACCGCCTCGCCAACCCCGCGACGGACCGCCTCCTCAGCCATCCAACCCGACGGGCCGATGGCCAGCATGTTCCAGCGAGCTACCATGTCTGCTGGGTGGGCGCGCCAGAACATGAGCAGAGGCATCGCCGCCACCGCCGCGCCCACGCCGACAAGCGCCAGCACGGGAACCGCTCTCCCCCAGTAGCCCGCCCGTCCTCTCGAAGACAACAGGACATACAAAACCAATAGAATCGGCACCATGCGAGCGCCCATGTAAAAGTAGGCTCCCAGGCCGAGGCAGACCCCACCCAGCAGCGACCATGCCGCGCTCTGGCGTTCGAGCCCGCGGTCGGTGGCATAGAGCGCCCCCAGGGCCAACGCCGGATCCCAAGTGTTGTTCATGCCCAGCCGCCCAAAGTGGATGGCAAAGTGGTAGCCCGCCAGGAACACGGTTGCCAGCAGGGCCACCCGTCGCCCGAACCAGCGCCGCGCCATCAGATAGAGCAGAGGCACTGTGATGGTGGACACGAGGGCCGAGCTGATCCTCAGAGCCGTCACCGTGCGGCCGAACCAGTGCACCAAGGGCGCCTGCAGGAAAAAGTAGAGGGTTGGGTGTGAGAGCCATCCGGTCGCAAAGGGGTTGGTCAGCGTGCCAGCCAGCACGCCGGCGGCCTCCAGCCCCATGGAGGCCTCGTCGCCGGATAGCACCGTGGGGATACTTTCCAGCGCCCATAGGCGCAATAGTCCGCCCATCAGCGATGCAAGGACGACCGCGAGCAGCTCTGGCGTCGGCCGGCGGAGCCTGCGCCAGAGTACCGACACACGGCTGGGCAAGGCCCGCCAGCGGACGACCGCGGCCAGCGCCAGGAGCACGGCCGCTGCCCAGCCGGCCAGCAGATCCCACTGCGCCTCTCCAGGTGCTCGGCGCAGTGCCGCGCCGCCCACCAGCATACTGCCGACCAGGGCCCCCGCAAGGCATACGGTTCGCAACCATGAGCGGCCCAGCAGCTCCCACCATCGCGCCAGAAGCTGCTTCAGCCAGCCAGACCCTTTTCCCTCTCGTCGCAGCGCTACCAGATAGAGGATCAGAGCCGTGCCCCAGAGGATCGCCCCCGTGGCTAGACCTTGGTCGCCACGGCTCCAGGCGAGCTGCGCCGCCACCCCCAAGAGGAGCGCCGCCGCCACCAGCCATAAAGTCCCTCGTGACCGTCTCGGGGCCATGGTTGTCTAGTCCTTGATCGCCAGCAGAGCCAGGTTCACAAAGGTGCGCGGCCGGCGCATCAGGCGCGGGTTCTCGTTCCAGCCATCCACCCACTCCATCAGACCCAACACCCAGGTCATCGGGTTCCAGAGGCTGCGTGGGTTCTCGTCTCCGCGAAAGCGGTCGGTCGACCGCGCCAACCCATCGGGGAGCAGACCTCGCTGCAGCAGGGTCTTGCCCAACGTATAGACGATGAACTGGGTGCCGGGGAAGCAATAGTGGGTAAGCTGAGCCTGCTCCAGGATGCGAAAGCCGTGCCCCTGGACGATCCCAGCCAACTCCTGTTCGTCGTACAGCCGCACATGGTTGGCCCAGATGCCCGCCAAGGGGCCGCGCCGCACCGGCGGGAGGCGCAGGCTGGTCAACGCGCGATTGAGCGGATCGAACCATCCCGAGAACGCCGCCGGCGGCACCGTGATGGCCATCAACCCGCCGGGGCGGAGCACCCGTCGCACCTCGGCCAACCCGGCGGCATCGTCGTCGAGATGCTCCAACACCTCGGAGAGGATCACCCGATCAAAGGTCGAATCGGCAAAGGGGAGATGCTCCAGCCGTGCCCGTGCCAGCGTCGCCCGCCCGCCCAGATGACCATGGGCATAGCCCAGGGGCTGTGGATCCAGATCCACTCCGGCCAGGCGCAGACCCGGCGTCACCGTCTCTAGCGCTTTGAGGTAGAACCCCATGCCGGTGCCGCCATCGAGGATGGCCTGCCCCGGCTGAGGCGAGAGGCGACGCAGCACCCAGCGCACCCGCCGCTTGTAGGCGGTGTCGCTCTCGTTGCGGAGCAGCGCATCCAGCCGGCGCTCCTGCTCGGTGGATAGCCCTTGTGCTAGCGACATATCGGCCTTCACCGCCCCTAGATCAGGCTCTGCAACAGCTCCTCATACTCTGTGATCGCGCGCTCTACGCTGAACACCGCCTCGATCTCTTCCCGTGGGCGCACAAAAGCCTCGCGATGTTCGATGACGCGCACGATCCCCTCGGCCAGCGCGGCCGGGTCTTGCGGCGCCACCAGCGCGCCCATGCCCGAAAGCTGGACCACTTGGCGCGCGCCGGGGATATTCGTCGCCACCACCGGCGTGCCGCTGAGCATCGCCTCCACCTGGACGCTGGCAAAGCAGTCGGTGCGGCTGGGCAGGCAAAAGACATCGCACATGGCATAGAACCGCGCCAGCGCCGCCGGCTCGCGGATCAGCCCCAGCATCACCAGATGCTCGCGGTGCCGCTCCAGCAACGGGCGACAGCACTCATAAAACCGCTCATAGGCCACTCGGTGCTCGCCCGCAAAGACAAACTTGGCCTGAGGGAGCTGCTCGAGCACCAATGGGATCGCCTGCAGCAAATAGTCAAAGCCCTTTTCGTGGACGAACCGCCCCGCAAAACCGATCAGAGGGCAGCCCTCCAAGCCCAGCTCGTGCCGCCAGGCGGCCGGGTCGCCGTCGGGCGACGGAAAGACCACCGGCGGCAGGATCGACGCCGTCTTGGCCGCGTGTGGCCGCAAAAAGGCCGAATGCTGCACATAATCATCGGTATAGGTGCTGATCCGATCAGCCTCGGCGGCGCCCCAGTCGAGCAGCGCGCCCACAACCCGCTGCACCACCTGATCCCATGGCGACCGGGGCATCACCAGGTCGCCGTGGTGCGTCATCAGCACCTTGCGCCCCGCTCGGTGCGCCAGCCAGGCGACCACCCCGGCCTCCAGCATGGGCGTGTGCACCTGAAGCACGTCATGCTCCCGGATCAATCGCCACACCTGTGACGGGTATGCAGGCATCACCTGGCCACGGCTCAGACGGAACCAGGCCGGCACGCGCACGATGCGCACACCTCGGTACGTCTCCTCGGACGACAGCTCGCTGCTGTAGCGCGAAGTGACCACCGTGACCTGATGCCCACGCGCAGCCAACCCTTCGGCGATGCGTTGCGCAAAGGCGGTGAGTCCGGTCCAGTGCGGATAGTAGTAGGTTAGCGCCGTCAGAATCCTCAACGTTCGTCCGGCTCCTCTGGCTCATCAGCCGGGGAAGCGTTCACCTGCGCCCCGGCCAGCTCGCGCGCTGCGCCCAGGCTCAGGCCCTCCTGCGTCAGGCCCACCAGTCCCAGCACGATCATTGCCAACATGGTATAGATATGCAGCCCCAAGGCGTATCCAGCCCCTTCGCTCTGGCCCACGCCAAACACCAGCAGCGCCTGGACAGCGGCCCATTCGAACACCCCCAGGCCGCCGGGCGAGGCGGGGATGGCCATGCCAAAACCCGTCGCGACCAGCACCATGGCCGCGGCGCTAAAGGGCAGGTGCGCCAACCCAAACACCGCCATCATAATATAGTTGAACAGCGCATAGCCCGCCCAAATCAGCGCCGATGAGACCAGCAGGCCGGGCACCAGGCGCCAGTCGAGCAATACCTCAAAGCCACCAACCAGGTTGGCCACCCCCGCCCGCACCTTGGGGCTGCCAACCAGAGGAACCCGCCCTACGATGCGCCACAGCAGCTCCATGCCTCGCTCTCCATGGCGAGCCAACACCAGCATGCCCACCACCCCCACCGCGGCGATCGTTCCCAACGTCACCGCAGCTTTCGTGGCCCAGCTTGGGAACTCGACGAACGGCAGCAGCAGTACCAGCATGATCACCACGGTGAGCATATCCACGATGCGCTCCATCAGCACAGTGGATAGCCCGCGGCCGACCCCGCCAGCCGCCCGGCGGCCCACCAAGACGCCCCGAACGATCTCCCCGGCCTTGGCGGGAAAGATATTATTCATCAAGTAGCCGATGTTCACCAGGCGGAACAGCCACATCAGCGAGAGCGGGGCGTCGCCATCGAGGAGCAGGCCCCAACGGTAAGCTCTCACCAGGTTGATAACAACCACCACCAGCGTGGCAGGCACCAGGTAGATGTACCGCGCGCTGGCGAACAGCCGCCAGAGCTCATCCCAATCCAGGTCGCGGAGGACCAGGTAGAGGAACAGCAGGCTAATGGCCACCCCGATGGCGACTTGCACCCGACGCTTGCGCATGTGAGCTCCGTGCAGTATAGAGACGGCCCCTCATCTGGGGCCA
>Ga0334892_1003118_pt1 | contig 11098 bp, 9 predicted proteins | sample GraSluR3_MG_4_FD_207213 | JGI IMG/M metagenome (GOLD analysis project Ga0334892, IMG submission 207213) | Sludge microbial communities from methane-producing bioreactor in Wageningen University, Netherlands - Granular Sludge_15_04-R3 | ecosystem: Engineered > Bioreactor > Anaerobic > Unclassified... | reverse complement strand
TTACGGGATAACGGCGGGAAGAAAGGCCAAATACCGGGGTGTTTGGGTCGGTGACAAAAAAATCGCGGCCATAGGTATTTCCGTCCACAAGTGGATCACCATGCACGGCCTTGCCTTTAACGTAAAAATAAACAAGGACCACTTCAGGCTTATAAACCCCTGCGGAATAAAAGAATTTTCCGTAGCTTCCCTGGATGACTTTGTGCCCGAAGTCGGGTTCGGGCATGTCGTAAAAAGCGTCAGGGAAAAATTCTCAACGGTCTTTGGTACCGACTTCAAAGAGCTACCCGAAAAGATGCTGTAAAGAATTAGTTGTACAGCCAGATAAACCGGCCTGTACAGGACTCCGGAACTGTATTAACACAAAAGGCTAATTTCAGGCCGGGCCCTAAAATGGATGGTCAAAATTGACTGATTGGGTTTAATTTTCAAAAGGAGATACTGTGAAACCTCCTGTTATGTATAAGCAGCATATTAAATAAAAACCACGAGTGTCATTGTTCTTGCGTTGATTTTTATGGTAATATTTTAACAATAAAGATTCTAATGCAGACTTGTCCAAAATAGCTTTTTGTAGAAATTAAAAGTGCCTCCCGCAACCTAACGAACATCGCCCAGGTGAACTCTTTGAGGATCTTTTCCGGGACCTTCCGGGCAAGTTCAGAACATCGGGCAAGCTGGGAAACATAAACAAGACCAGGTTCCGGTTCAAGAACAAGCTGCTCTCTTTCGACTCGACGACGATAACGCTCTGTCTGTCCCTTTTCCCGTGGGCCGACTTCCGGCTTCACAAGGGAGGAGTCAAGGTATACGTTCTTCTCGATCACGGCGACTACATGCTTTCTTTCGAACTTGTCCAATATGGTCTCCTGAACTCTTACCATTACAGGGTCATGTTTTCAATTTTCTGATGTTTTGGACAGCGGTGTTTTAGAATAATCGCATGCACCTGAAGTTCATCGTTACTTATTTCCTGAATTTTTAGGAGGCTTCATGCAGGAAAACATGGAATATGATAATTCCAGTATCTGGGGCAAGAAAGACAAAACGGAAGGGCATACGCGTCCATTGCTTTATCACATGATCGATGTTGCAAGTGTTGTCGAAGCGATATGGGAATCTGTTTTGCACCGTGATGCGCAAAAACACTTCACGATGGCTTTGGGGCTTTGCGACAATATCTCGCGAACAAAACAATATATTAGCTTTTGGGCCGGACTTCATGACATAGGCAAGGCATTTCCCGAGTTCCAGGAACAACGAAGAAGTCTTAAGAAAACACCGCACGGAGTGGTAACCGCGAAATCCCTGATTGAATTGCTGCAAGCAAGATTTGGATATTCCCGGGAATTAGCCCGTCACTTGGCAACCACAGTTGGAGGACACCATGGCGTCTTTCCTCCCAGTAAAGAAATCCTGGACCTTTCCTCTAACAAAACAGGCGATCCGAACTGGGCGAAGATAAGGGAGGATCTCGCAGAGAACTTGCGCCGAATCCTGAGTGCGCCTGCGGAGCCCCCTCCTGCTCAAGAAATTGAACAGCCTTTTTTCATGGCTCTGGCAGGAATTGTTTCCGTTGCAGACTGGATTGCCTCAAATAGCGAATTTTTCCCATTTGGAGAGGAAACCCTTACGCCGGAACTGTATCGAGCGAGCGCAGTCAGAAAGGCCGAGGCAGCACTGAAATCCTTGTATTGGGCTGGTTGGGCCCCGCCTGCAAACATTTCGCAAATGACAGAAATATTCCCGGTAATTAAAAAATATGGCGCAAATGACCTGCAACGGTCTGTTGCCCATATCGCGGAAGTCATGCAAAGCCCGGGCCTCGTAATCATTGAAGCGCCAATGGGGGAAGGAAAAACTGAAGCAGCCATGTATCTTGCTGATTGTTGGGCAGCGAGGCTGGGACAGAGAGGGTGTTATTTTGCCCTCCCCACACAGGCCACCAGCAACCAGATGTTTAGCCGCATACGCGAATTTCTTGCCTGCCGCTACCCTGAGAGCCAAATAAACCTGATGCTGCTTCATGGACATGCTTCACTATCTGCTGAATTCGGGACACTGAAGGAGAATTTCAAGAGGCTTGTTGCTTTTGAAGGAATAGGGACCGATGAACAGAGCACCAGTGCCGGGGCTTCAGGTAACGTGCTCGCTGCGGAATGGTTTACACACCGCAAGCGCGGACTGCTGGCTCCGTTTGGTGTCGGAACGATAGATCAAATTCTACTCTCCGTCCTGCAGACGAAACACGTATTTGTGAGGCTTTTCGGCCTTTCTCACAAGACGGTAATTGTCGATGAGGTCCACGCCTACGACGCTTACATGATAACGCTGCTGGAGCGTCTTTTGGAATGGCTTGGGGCCCTAAGGTGTTCCGTAGTTCTTCTTTCGGCAACCCTTCCGAAGGAAAGAACCGCTGTCCTTATGGCTTCCTATGCAAAAGGGGCGAAGATTGAATCAGAATCCTGGGAAGTGTTGCTGCATGAAAAACCCTATCCAAGAGTGACGTGGTTATCCCATGACAGCCGAGGCGCAAGAACAGTTGAAACCTCCCCGAGATCCGCCAAGAATTTGCATATTGAATGGACAGACGGCCGATTGCCTGTATCAGAGGAAGAACCATTCGAGCTTGGACAAAGACTTAGAGAAGTCCTGTGCGAAGGAGGATGCGCTGCAATAGTCTGTAGCACTGTCGGAAGAGCTCAAAACATTTATCAGGCACTTCAACCCTATTTCCCTTGCGAAGATGCTGGTGACGGATTCCCCGAACTTGACCTTTTGCATGCCAGATACCTCTTCAAAGACAGGGAAGCGAGAGAAAGGAGGGCGCTCCTGCGCTTCGGAAAACCCGGTGGTATGGTTGATTACGGGGAAGATGGACTGAAGCCGGTGGTCCGACCTCATCGAGCCGTGCTTGTTTCAACACAAATTATTGAACAGAGCCTCGATCTCGATTTCGACATCATGGTGACTGATATGGCGCCGATAGATCTCTTGATTCAGCGCGCAGGGAGAATCCATCGTCATATGCGGGAAAACCGACCTGAAAAGCTTGAAAAGCCCAAACTCTGGGTTTGCAGGCCTGAGAACGATGATCGGGAAGCTCCCGCTTTCGATAAGGGGACGGAAACGATATATGGGGGAGATTGGAAATACATTCTTTTGCTATCATGGCTTGCTCTTCGCGACCTTCAAGAATTTAAAATCCCGAACGATGTTGAAGAAGCCATCGAGTTTGTTTATGGGAAAAGACCTCAAATCAATTCTGATTTCTCGAATGCTGGAAAAGAGGTTCAGACAGCGAAAGAAAAGCTGACAAACAAGATTGACGAATACGCCTACATGGCAATGAGCAATCGCATTTTAGGCCCCGATGACGAAAGCCTTTTAGAAGATTTCAATAGGGGACTTGAGGAAGATAATCCTGAAATCCATGAGACCTTGCGTGCTCTTACTAGACCGAACGAGTTACCCAGTTTGGATTGTATTTTCCTATTCCAAAAGGATGGCGAACACTTTTTTGACCCGGAGTGTTCTTTACCTGCCGATAAAAACCTTGAATCTGGAAACTTCAACCCAGTTCATTTCTTGAGGAACTCGGTAAGACTTTCTCATCGCGCTCTCGTCCCAAATCTGATTGAAAAGGGGGAAAAACCTTCTTGTTGGAACAAAAACCCTTTCTTGCGCCATCACCGATTACTTAGCCTCGATGCGCGAGAACGGACAGTGGACTTTGCGGGGTATAAGGTAAGACTCGATCCAGATTTAGGGGTGCTAATTGACAAAAGAAAGGAGGAAGGCTGATGGGGTCTTTCAATCTTGTTGACGAACCTTGGATCCCCTGCACGAAAAAAAATGGGGAGATTGAGTATCTTGGATTGAAGCAAGTCCTTCAAGATGCTCATTTCTACAAGGATATTTCAGACCCTTCTCCGATCGTTACCGTTGCTCTATTCAGGTTGTTGTTGGCCATTCTTCACAGGCTCTTTGGCCCAGCCAATTCAGAAGAATGGATCACTCTTTGGGAGAGGAGGTGTTTCCCACCTGAAAAGTTGGAGGACTATTTCCGGGAATGGCATCACAGATTCTATTTGTTTGATGAAAAACGACCTTTCTACCAGACAATTCTTGATGAAGGCATAACTCATTCCCCCCAGTTGCTTGCACTTGAAGCTGCGGCGGGGAATAATGCCACCCTTTTTGACCACAGTACCGATATTGCAGGCGAAAAAATGGATCCCGCTGTTGCGGCAAGATATCTTGTTACCAGGCAAGCTTATTCTATAGGATTTGGGAAAAGCTCTCCTTTTTACTTTAGTGATTCGACTTTAATAAGAGGTCTTTGCCTGCTGCTGATGGGGACTAATTTGTTCGAATCTCTTCTCTTAAACATGGTTCGTTACACGGACGAAAGGCCAATTCCCCAGAAAAGAGGTGAATGCGATGAACCATCTTGGGAGCAGGATATCCCGCGCGCTCCACGCAGTAAGGGGAATGTGCCTAAAGGCTATCTGGATTATCTGACTTGGCAAAGCAGGAGGATTTACTTGATACAAGACGAGAATGCTAACTCGGTGTCCGGATGCAAGATACTCCAAAACCTGAAACTGCCCGATCCGCCTCCATTGGATCCTTTCAAATGCTATGAAGTTATGGAAAAAAGGGGGTTCGTCTCGAAAGGTTTCAGAGAAGAGAAGGCATTATGGCGCGATTACCATGTGTTGCTTCAGACAGGAGTTGAATCCTCGAAGCGGCCAGAAGTTTTAGACTGGGTTGCAGAACTTGCGGCAAGAAAGCCGGAAGATTTCTCTACAGAGTATTCTTTCAGGGTTGTCGGACTTGCGACAGATAAAGGAAAAGCAGCGAGTCTCAATTTTTGGCGCCAGGAGATATTGCCACTTCCCCTCGAATATCTTTCACAAAAGGATCTTTTCGAAACCTTGAAGTCTTTCCTGTTGTTAGCGGAGACGACGGGGAGAGAATTGGAATCCGCTGTATGGTATTTCATCCGTCTCTTCCTTTTCCCGGATGAGAGCCAAGAGCCTGGTGAGGAAAGGAAAAACAAAATCCAGGAAATACTCAAAGAGACAGCTCCAACAAGATCTTTTTGGTCATGCCTCGAAACTCCCTTTAAAGAAATCATTGAAAAGCTGCCTGATGATTACTCCGAGGATCCAGACGGCACTCTGGGGTATGGCGGCGAATGTTATCCACAGTGGTGTGACCTTCTTTGGGAAACAGCCGGATATTCCTTCAATCTTGCCGTTACATCTTTCGGAAACTCTGCACGCGCACTCAAGGCAAGGGCAAAGGCGGAGACAAATTTTCTCGGTGCCCTAAAGAATGTCTTACAAAACCAGGAAGGAACTCAGCAAAAGGAGGGTAGCATGAGGCCATGAAGGAACAACAAACAACAAGAAATACCTTTTGCGAAAGATTTATTAAAACACTTGAGGCTCTCGTGGAAACAGGAGATCACGGCTCTTTGGCAATGCTAAGACGCGGGCTCGGTAAAAGCTGGGTTCCTGAAGCATTCCGTTTTATGCCTTTTGATGGTGGCAAGAGTCTGGAAGAGGCTGCCCTGATAATCGCACCGCTTTTCGCCTTTTGGCACCAGGGGCAGGAAAGTATGAAGCATGTAGAGGGAAATTTTGGTAGCTCTATGCGCGCCCTTGTTTTAGAGATGGTTCGAGAAGGAACGGACCGAGAAGACGCGATGAGGCGTGTAGAAAGAAGATTCATCGCTCTTCTCAATTGTAGCGAGGAAGAACTGCCTTTCCATTTGAGATACTCGGTTTCTCTTCTTAAAGCAAAAGCCGTTCCGGTCGATTGGACTCAGCTCATGAAAGATGTGCAGGCATGGAATAGCGAGTATCAGTTTGTACAACGACGTTGGGCTCGGTCTTTCTGGGTTTCTGGTACCAGTGCTGAAGAAGTGGAAACAAAATCACTCTGACAAGCATCGGTTCCCAAATCTGTTGGCAGTGTGCAATGGTTTGGAATAACGAAAAGAAAGGATGAGGAGGATGTTTGTAGAAATTCACATGATTCAGAATTTTGCCCCGTCTAATCTGAATCGCGACGACACAGGCGCCCCGAAGGATTGCATTTTTGGTGGCGTGCGCCGAGCCAGGATATCAAGCCAATGTCTTAAACGGTCAATTCGAGAGGATTTTAAAAGGAAAGCGTCACAAACCAAGGATGTAACCCTTTTCAAAGAAGCAGAATTAGCGTTTAGAACCAAAGCTCTTGTCAAGGAAATCGTTGGAGGTCTTGTAAAAGACGGGAAAGATCCAGAGGAAGCAAGAAATGCGGTTGCGATTCTTCTAAGGGGTGCGGGCCTTGGTGTAAAAGAAACGAAGGCGGGAACAGGCAATTTGAAAGAATTCAAGACGGAATATTTACTTTTTCTTGGCAAGAGCGCAATTCAGAAATTTGTGGAACTCTGTTCAGAGCATTGGGACCTTTTAACAGGAGAAGCAGCCTCTGATCAAGGCGAAAAGGAAGTAGACAGAAAAAAACGGAAAAAGATTTCGCAATCGATGATTCCCAAGGAAATTCGAGACAAGGTCATTGAGATTCTGGATGGTTCCAAGGCGGCGGATCTGGCGTTGTTTGGCCGGATGCTGGCGGACCTTCCGGACAGGAATATCGACGCGGCTTCTCAGGTGGCTCATGCAATCTCTACCCACAAAGTCGCAATGGAATTTGACTTCTATACTGCTGTTGACGATTTGCAACCTAAAGAAGAGACAGGTGCCGGTATGATGGGGACTGTAGAGTTCAACTCGGCCTGCTTCTACCGATATGCAAATATTGATACGGAGCAGCTTCTTGAAAACCTTGGCAATGACTGGGACTTGGCCGCCCGGACGGTAAAGGCCTTCCTTCATGCGTCAAAGGATGCAATCCCTACAGGAAAACAGAACTCGTTTGCCGCCTTGAACCCACCAGCCTTCATCCTGGTGGTGGTAAGAAATGAAGGGTTCCCTGTGAATCTTGCTAATGCTTTCGAGCGGCCTGTTGCCGTGGGGAGACAAACGGGATTGGTTGCTCCTTCGATAGAAGCGCTTGATCGCCATTGGGCTGAATATCAAAAGGTTTATGGCGACAGTGGCATTAAGTTTCTCGCCGCAAGTCGCATAGGAAGTGAACCGGAACTCAAAGGATTGAGAGAAACGAAAGGTTTTGTCGAATGTTCCTTCCCCGAGTTGGTGAAAAACGTCATGGAAGCAGTTGAATTCCCGAAGGGGGTCTAGTCATGGCTGTCCTGCTCTTGCGACTTTGCGGGCCTATGCAAGCGTGGGGCACGCAAAGCCGATTCAGGGTTCGCGACACCGGGCTCGAGCCCTCGAAGTCAGGTGTTTTGGGACTCGTTTGCTCTGCTCTGGGGCGTTGCCGGTTCGAAACAGTGGATGACCTTGCTTCTCTCCGCATGGGAGTGCGTGTCGACCAGGAAGGTGTGGTAAGACGCGATTACCAGACTGCAGGAGGTGCTCATCGAAAAGGTGAAGAATACGGAGTTGTTACTGCCGATGGGAAAATGGGAGGCACCGTAACATCAAACCGTTACTACCTTTCCGATGCGGACTTCATCATAGGGCTAGAAGGAAAAACCCAAGCCGATGTCGAATTATTGCTCACCATTGACGAAGCTCTCCGAAATCCACGCTGGCAGGTTTTTTTGGGAAGAAAGTCCTATCCACCCGCGGTCCCCGTTTATTTGCCAAAAGAAGAGAGCCTTGTAAAAAACTCAACCCTTGTGGAAGCTCTGATCTCCTATCCATGGCCCCGTCACGGGAAACAGGTTCCCGCGGAAAGTAAGCGACCCTCTCAATTGCGATTCGTCGTCGAAACGGACTATGGCCTGGGTACAGAAACAAGATATGATCAACCAGAGGGCTTGGCCTTCCTCACTCGAAGATTTTTGCCCCGTTCCGTGGAAACGTTCTTCAGAAAGCTTGACGAAGTCATTCCAGTCCGAAGGGAGGGATAAGCATGTACCTTTCAAGGCTTATTCTGAATCCTTCTACCAAACGGGTACAACGAGAATTGCATCATCCTTACGAAATGCACAGGACTTTGATGAAAGCCTTCCCGGATGAAAGAAGCGACGCATCACGGAGTTTTCGGGAAAAACACAATATACTTTTCCGTGCCGATATCGATGAACAAACGGATTGGGTCATTGTTTACGTGCAATCTGATCTTTTGCCCGACTGGTCCTTTCTTGGCCATATCAAAAATTATCTGGTTGAAGAGTCCTCCCTGGATGAAACGAAGCTGCCCAACCCGGCAACACGGTCTCTGGACAAAATGCTCTCATCCATTAGAGAGGGCATGGAATTAGCCTTTAGAATTCGCGCAAACCCCACAAAGCGTGTGGCACGGAAAAATGATCCGCTGTACGGGAAAAGGGTTGGACTTCTGAAAGAAGATGAACAAATCGGGTGGTTGATCCGAAAGGGGCGAGAACGAGAGAGAGAAAAGCCCGGGGGGTTCGAAATTCTTATGACTGAAGTTTCGGGTCCTCAAGGGAAAGTGCAGCTTGTTCCGCGCGTAGACGTGTACCTGGAGGGCAACATGAAAGGCAGGAAGAAAGAACGAGATAATCTGTTGGAAATGACTCATACGGCTGTTAGATTTGAAGGTGCTATGCGCGTGACAAATGCCGACGCCTTCCGTGAAACCCTACGGAAGGGTATTGGCAGTGGCAAAGCCTATGGGTTTGGACTTCTTTCAATAGCTCCTGTCCGGAAATAAGTTTTTGGAGGCATTCCGAATGAGGGTACAAGATCTCCACGTGTTGCCGAAGTTCAGGGACGGATGGAGCTACTTATATGTTGAACATTGCAAAATTGACCAGGAATCGAAGGCTATAGCAATTCATGATGCTGAGGGCAAAGTCCCTGTCCCGTGTGCCAATCTCGCTTTGCTAATGCTTGGCCCGGGTGTTTCGATCACTCATGCCGCGATTTCGGTTCTTGCAGATCACGGTTGCCTCGTCGCATGGACCGGTGAGTGTGGCGTCCGTTTTTATGCTGTTGGCATGGGAGAAACAAGGAGTGCGGCGAATTTCCTTCACCAGGCAAAGATGTGGTCTGATCCGGAATCAAGGTTGCAAGTGGTGCGTTCTCTCTACCAGCTGAGGTTTTCCGAAAAACTGGATCCTTCGCTCACTCTTCGTCAAATACGTGGTATGGAAGGTGTCAGAGTCAGGCAAGCATATGCAGAGGCTTCTCGGGAAACAGGAATTCCATGGAAGGGGAGAAATTACCGCCGTGATTCCTGGTCGGACGCTGACCCGGTGAACCGGGCCTTGTCTACAGCTAATTCGTGTCTTTATGGAATTTGCCACGCAGCTATTGTATCAGCAGGTTTCTCTCCCGCCCTGGGGTTCATTCACACGGGGAAAATGCTTTCTTTTGTATACGACATAGCGGATCTCTACAAAACGGAAATAACTATCCCTGTTGCTTTCTATGCTACGGCTACGGAAGGGAAAGGGGGCCTTGAGAGGAGGGTTCGTCTAGCCTGCAGGGACATGTTTGTGGAAACCCGCCTTCTGGCGCGGATAATTCCTGACATTCAATCGGCTCTCTCTATAGAATTATCAGATTCGGGACCAAACGGTGAAAAGTTTGATCGAGACTTGGCCGCGCCCGGGGGATTATGGGATCCAGAAGAGGGAGTAGTTGAAGGAGGGAAAATTTATAATCCAGAAAGGGAGGAGGGGCCTTGAGAGATGGTTGTTCTGATACTTGAGAGGGTTCCGCCTGGCTTGCGCGGAGAATTGACGAGATGGCTCCTTGAGCCGAAAGCAGGCGTTTTTGTTGGTAGAGTCTCAGCCTTGGTGCGCGACAAGCTCTGGGAAAAGGCATGCAAAAATGCCAAAGATGGCGGTTGTTTGATGATTCACACTACCAATAACGAACAGGGGTTTCAAATGAAAAGCTGGGGAAGAACAGCTAGGGTGATTGAAGACTTCGACGGCCTTTCCTTGGTAAGAATGCCGTAACAGCGGTCATTTTTTTAGTGTTGTCCCCACGCACGTGGGGGTGAACCGTCCCATTGCGCAATTTCAAAAAGAAACAAACAGTTGTCCCCACGCACGTGGGGGTGAACCGGGTGCCACCGCCTCCGGGCCGCTCAGATCCTCGTTGTCCCCACGCACGTGGGGGTGAACCGTGAAACAGAAATACTTCACTGGAAATTGCACCGTTGTCCCCACGCACGTGGGGGTGAACCGCATGAGGAGGCGCCTTCATTTACATCATACTTGTTGTCCCCACGCACGTGGGGGTGAACCGAAAAAGGGAGGGGAAGGAAATGACCGCACGTGGTTGTCCCCACGCACGTGGGGGTGAACCGTTGAGGAGTGTGCCACCATATGAAAGTGAACCGTTGTCCCCACGCACGTGGGGGTGAACCGTAGCTGAAATACTACGCGTAAATTTCCGAACCGTTGTCCCCACGCACGTGGGGGTGAACCGCAGCGAGCCGGGAGGCCCGGGAAGCAGGTGACGTTGTCCCCACGCACGTGGGGGTGAACCGAAACGATGGTGGTGGAAGAAGGAGGATCAGCGGTTGTCCCCACGCACGTGGGGGTGAACCGCACAGCAGCACCTGGACGATTGGCTGGCGGCCGTTGTCCCCACGCACGTGGGGGTGAACCGGAGGGTTTTTAATGGAACAGGCAACAGGAATTGTTGTCCCCACGCACGTGGGGGTGAACCGTTAATGCGATTCTCGATGCTCTCAAGGATGTCGTTGTCCCCACGCACGTGGGGGTGAACCGTTAATGCGATTCTCGATGCTCTCAAGGATGTCGTTGTCCCCACGCACGTGGGGGTGAACCGCAAGTATACGTTGCGGCCATGAACCCGTACGTGTTGTCCCCACGCACGTGGGGGTGAACCGATAAAAGAGATCCGTATTGTTCCTAAATATAAGTTGTCCCCACGCACGTGGGGGTGAACCGTATTCTACAACCTCGGCCATTTGCTCTTCTATGTTGTCCCCACGCACGTGGGGGTGAACCAGGTGGAGAATTTCAGGGGATTCATTTGTGGACGTTGTCCCCACGCACGTGGGGGTG
>Ga0334892_1003117_pt1 | contig 11100 bp, 8 predicted proteins | sample GraSluR3_MG_4_FD_207213 | JGI IMG/M metagenome (GOLD analysis project Ga0334892, IMG submission 207213) | Sludge microbial communities from methane-producing bioreactor in Wageningen University, Netherlands - Granular Sludge_15_04-R3 | ecosystem: Engineered > Bioreactor > Anaerobic > Unclassified... | reverse complement strand
GAGATCTGGGTTATTTCCCCAGAGGCAAGCTCTTCCCTGAGATTGATGAAGTAGCTTTTTCGCTTCAGCAAGGTGAAATCTCCCAGCCTTTTAAGAGCCCTGAAGGATACCACATTCTCATGCTCACTGATCGCAAATGTGCATCCGCCATCCCATTTTCAGAGATCAAAGATAGCCTTTCGGAACACATCATCCAGATGGAGCGAGAATATTTTCTTATGCGCCACATCAGCGATCTCTACGAGGAGTTCAAGCATCAGATCTTGATCTACGACGATGCCCTCAAATAGACTGTCCAAAGTATTCGGAATCAGCACATTTGGAGAATCTCACGGACCCGCCATAGGTGTATTGATCGACAGCCCTTTGCCAAACATCGACTTCCCCACAACGGATTTGGAGCAAGCGCTCAGGCGCAGAGCTCTAAAATCAAGCTATACCACTACCCGCAACGATGAGCCATGCTTTGAAGTGCTCAGTGGCGTCTTTGAAGGCAAGACGACCGGCATGCCGCTGTGCATCATCGTCCGCAATTCAGACGCGAGATCCCTTGATTATGAAGCCTTTAGGGATGTCTTCCGCCCCGGCCATGCAGATTTCTCATGGTTCACCAAGTTTGGCATCCATGACTTTCGCGGTGGCGGCAGATCTTCGGGAAGAGAGACACTCGCTCGCCTCATCGCGGCAGATAATGTCAAAGGCGTTTTGGGTGATATCCAGATACGGGTCGTGACCAAGAGCATTGGCAAACTGGATGCTGACATAAAGAGCTATGATAGCCAAAACCCCTTCCACTGGCCGGATCATCAGAGCTATGACGAGCTTCAGAGATATCTCCAAGACACAAAAGACGCCAAGGATTCTCTGGGCGGCGTCCTCAGAATCCGTGTCTCAAATCTCCCTGCCGGCCTGGGGGATCCCATCTATGAAAAACTCTCTGCCAAAATCGCCAAAGCCATGTTTTCGATCGGAACTGTGCGTGGCATTCTCTTTGGCGATGGCATGCGCCTTGCCAGGGATCCGGGGAGCAGAGTAAATGATGTCTTCAAAGACGCAAAGCCCATCACAAACTACCATGGTGGCATCATAGGCGGAGTATCCACCGGCGCAGATATAGAGTTTGATCTCATCATTCGCCCCATATCATCGATCGGACACGAGCAAGAGACAGTGGACAAAGCCGGCAATCCCCGCAAGATCAAGATCTCAGGGCGCCATGACTCCTGCCACATCCCCCGCCTGATCCCCGTGGTCGAAGCCATGCTATCTTTATGTTTGGCAGATGCCATCCAATATCAGAAGCTCATCTCATCCGACAAGCCAGAGCTTGCTTCCTATCGCGAGAGCCTTGACAAACTCGATGAAGATTTGCTCCTGCTGCTTTGGAAGAGACGCCAGATCGTATCCCAAGTTAAGCTTTACAAAGAGCAAAACAATCTCCCGCCCAAAGACTTAGAGCGCGAGCAAGAGATCTTTGAAAGAGCCAAAACCATCGCCCAAGAGCTGGATCTCGATCCCGAGCTTTGCGCACGCATTCTTGAAATCTCTCTGAAAATCTCTGCCAAATGAAGATTCTGACTATGCCCAATGTGAGATCCCGGCTCGCATCCGCTGCCCGTATCGGAGACCTCCAAGAGTATCGGCTTGATCTCTCATCTGACTGGGATGCTGACACTTTCAGCCACTTTCCTGCTTCAGCCATCTTGACTGCCAGAGATAGCGCGCTCACACCTGATCTTCTTAGGCTCATGACCCAAAGCAAGGCCTTCGTGGATCTTGATATCGAAGATTACCGCCGCTTTCCCGACGTAGTCCCAAGCTCGCGCCTGATTCTCTCCATACATCTTGCCGCCTTTGATGAAGATAGGATCAGAGACTTTCTCGCGCTTCGGATCGCCGCCGTATACTACAAGGTCATCTTTCATTGCGAGCAGTTCTTAGATATCCTAAAGACTCGTAAGATTATCCAAGATAGCAAAAGAGACAATGTGCTCTTCAACGTTATGGGCAGATGGGACATCCTACAAAGGTCGATGTATGAAGACTTTGGCTCGATAGGATACTACGCCGCCCATGAAGATGTCCTAGTCAAAGAGCAAGCTCCCGATAGCGCGATCTCCCCCATCCGCGCAAAACCAAGAGATCGCCACACAAAGCTTTTTGCCATCGTGGGTGATAGCAATGTCAATAGCAGCTTGAGCCTCAGACGCTACAACGAGTTCTTCGCTGCATCCCGCACAAATGCCATCTTTCTGCCCATTCCTGCCCAAGATGTGGATGAGCTACTGCTTGCCCTGCGTTTTTTCTTTGAACGCTACCGCCCCGGGGGCTTGGTCATCACCAGTCCTTTCAAAAAGATTTTGGCAGAATACTTTAACAGCGAGCTCTGCGCGATCAATAGCGTCAGATTCGACAGCTGCTCACTGCCTGATAACCACTACCACTTTGATCTGGGGCTTTATGTCGCATGCGCAAATACTGATCTTGATGCCCTTGATCAATCCATGAAGGTATTGGGTATAGGCACGCACGACACGATCGCCATCTATGGCTCTGGTGCTTGCGCTGAGATCTTTGCCCGCCACCTTATCGCAAAAGGCTATACACAGCTGTGGATCTTTGCCAGAAACCCCCGTAAATCATACCTGCTGAACTTAAAGCTAAAGCTCGATCCATTCCCCAAGCGAGATAAATATAAGCTCTTGATCAATGCCAGCTTCACGGGGCAAAGTGGACACTACTTTCATGAATGTCATCTGCCCTATGAGTCTTTGATAGATCTCCCCTATAATGCCAATGGCATGCCCTGCTCGATGATTCTCGACGCGATCTCAGCCGGCATTCCCTTTGTGGATGGACATCTATTTTGGCTATATCAGTTCGCTCATCAAAGAGTTTTTTTGCTTCCCGAAAGCCCGCCTTGCTGATTTTTTCCACAAGCATCATCCCTGCAATGCGCTGTTATATAGCCCTTTAGCAGGGCTCCTCACCCCTTGCTCACCGGTCGCTCACCGGTCAGGACTGCAAGGGATGAGAAGATAAGGACTTACGCGCTTGGGATTTTCAGCAATATACCCCAGCCGGATCCCCGGATTTCAAGCTCGCAAGAAGCGCGCACAAAACATTTGACAAAGACTCCCACTCGTCAATCGTTGCTCAATCAGATAATAAAGCTATGACTCGCTAAAAAAGGAGACACCATGAGACGATTCCATTTCCTTATTTTGATCTCTGCCATGTTTTTGGCAGCGTCTTCCCTATATGCCCAGCTTGATTACAAGCAGATGGGGTGGCAAGAGTTCCCCATCGCGGCTATTGACAATCTCTTCATCCCATATTCCAATCCTTCCCTTTTGGCGACAGGTAATGCCGATGGATTTGGCATTGTCCACATGATGGATGAAGAGCAGTTTGTAAAGCGCTATTGGCTAATGCTCAATTTAGGTGGCGGCGGCTATGCCTTTGAAAGAGATCATGGCACAAACTACCATATGTTTTCCTTGGGAACCGAGCTGTTTCCGGCAAACATTCTGCCCAATCTCTATGCAGGCACAAACTACCGTTTCAGCGAAGGCAATTTTGACAGCGGTGTCTTTAGATCCGCTGTGAGCTATCGTCCCACAAACTACGCTTCTCTGGCTTTCACATGGGACAACCCCATGAACGACAAGCCCTTCTACCGCTTTGGTGCGGCACTGCGTCCCTTTGCCTTTACTCCAAACATCAAAGATCATCGCCTTGAGCTTTCGGTGGATGTGAACTACTCCAAGGTCTTAGGTGGCGATTATGAGATGGGGGATCCCATCATCGGTGTCGGCACCCAGATCCTTGATGGACTCAAGATCTCGGGGACTTACAATCTCGAAGAAGAGACCGCCTTTCTCTGCTTTAGTCTCAGCCAAAAGAAAGCCGAGATCGGCAGCATGGCAAGAGTCACCGATGGCGACAACTATGGCTATGCCTATGCCCATCTCACGAACCAAGCCTTCCGTCCCTTCATGGGGCTGACAAGGCCGACCTGGTATCAGATGCGTGCAGATTCCAAGCTGGTCTCATATCGTAGTCACACTCACCAAATCGGACCCATCAAGCTCTTTGACAAAAACACCAGAAGCATCGAAGATGTAGTCAAAGAACTGGAAAAAGCTGCAGCCGATCCGTCCATTGAAGGCATCCTTTTGATCAATCCGTCCTTTGCTGCCAGCATGCCCATCAGAGAAGAGCTCATTTCTGCCTTTGACGCATTCCGTGATGGCGGCAAACAAGTCAGCATCTATTTTGACAATATCTCCAATGCCGGCTACGTCCTTGCAGCGGCAATAGCGGACAAGATCTATCTCAATCCCATGGGCACCATAGATCTAAGGGGAGTATCGCTCACCAGTCCCTATCTCAAAGAACTTTTGGATAGCCTGGGCATCGAAGTGCTAAACTTCAAGAGTCACCAATACAAAAATGCCGGCAATATGTTCAGCGAAACAGAGATGACCCCCGCCGAACGCGAGGTCTATGAATCGCTGCTTAATAGCTTATTTGATAATTTAGTAAGCCTGGTCGAAAGAAGATCCGAAAAGATCCAAATGCCCGTGCGTGAAGCCATCCTTGATGGACCGTATTTCTCCGCACAACAGGCATTTGATGTCGGCTTGGTCGATGAGATCATCTACCAAGATCAGCTCAATGACAAGCTCAAAGAAGACTTCAGCTACACTGCGAAGACCCGCAATCTCGAAGACTATCGCAGCTACGACTGGGCGAAGCCCAAAGAGCAGCACATCGCCGTGATCTATGCCTCAGGCAATATCGTCATGGGCAAAGGCAGCCCCGGGCAGAAGATCGCCCACCAAACCACGGTCGACCTCATCCGCAAAGCACGTAAGGACAAAAACAACAAAGGCATCATCCTGCGCGTTGATAGCGGTGGCGGCAGCGCTCAAGCCAGCGACATCATCCTGCGAGAATTGGAGCTTGCCAAGACGGAAAACAATCTCCCCGTCGTCGTATCCATGAGCTCCGTTGCTGCCAGCGGGGGATACTATATCTCAGCAAATGCAGATCGCATCATCGCCCAGCCCACCACCATCACCGGCTCCATCGGAGTCATAGGCATGGCGTTTAATGCCACTGAGCTCATGCAAAAGATCAAGGTAAATTGGAGCACTGTCAAGATCGGCGAGAGAAGCGATATGTTCTCCCTGTTTCGTCCTTGGACAGACGACGAGAAGAGCCGCTTGACCGGCTATATCGAAATGACCTACAATGATTTTGTCGAGATCGTGGCAAGGGGTCGCAAAGATCTCTCCGTCGCAGATGTCCACGAGATCGCCCAAGGCAGAATATGGACTGGAGATCAAGCTTTGGCAAATGGACTGATCGACGACCTGGGCGGAATGAAGACAGCTGTGGCTCACATGCGCGAGCTCACCGGCATCACAGGCGCGATCAAGCTCGTCGACGCCACCACCAAAGAAGGTGGGATCTCAATCGAGATCGAAAACAAATCCTTTCTGCCCTTCATGAAGCTCGAAGCGCTCGAAGCGCTGAACCAAGAATATATCCAAGTCTATGAGTTTTGGAAGGATTTTGGGGATGAGAAAGCGCTCATGCTCAGCCCTGTCATGATGCAAGACATGCTCTATTAAACTATACAAAGCACAGAATATGGGTGGAAGCTTCGGCATCCACCCCCTTTTTTTTTGTCCCGATTCTTTAGCGTCAAGCTAAATGCCGACTCCACAGTCTCAAACAAATAGTTTGCCTGATACCCCAAATCACCTATAATGTTTGTAGGACATAATAAATTGTTACTACAAGGTGGTATAAGATGCTAAATAAGAAAACACTAGATAAATATCATCCTCGCCATGATGCTGCCTATCAGCTCATAGACGACGACGGTAAGCCCCAAAGCAAGACATGGAAGCCCTCCATGACCGATGAGCAGATCCTAAACTCCTATCGCGATCTGCTCTTTGAACGCACGGCAGATCTCATGGCAGTGAGCTATCAACGCCAGGGAAGAATGTATACCTATCCCCCCAACATCGGGCAAGAAGCCATCCACATCGCCAGTGGCTTGGTGATACGAGAGCAAGATTGGTTGGTGCCCGCCTTTCGTGAATTGGGCGCTTGGCTTGCCAAGGGAGTGAGCCTAAGAGAGATCTTCCTATATTTTAAGGGCAATGAAGACGGCTCTCGCTTTGAAAAGGCAAACAGAGTGCTCCCCGTTTCCGTGCCGATTGCATCCCAATTGGTGCATGCATCAGGGCTGGGCTATGCGATCAACTATCACAAAGAAAAGGACACCGCTGTCTTCGCCTATGTAGGCGATGGTGGCACATCCGAAGGCGACTTTCATGAAGCGCTAAACTTTGCCGCTGTGTGGAATGCCCCAGTGGTCTTTGTCGTGCAAAACAACCAGTTTGCCATCTCAGTTCCGCTGAAAATGCAGACCAAATCCATCAATCTCGCCATCAAGGGAGAAGCCTATGGCATCCCATCCCTTCTGGTGGATGGCAACGATATCTTCGCTATGCACGAAGCTCTATCCTATGCCCGCCAGCAAGCGGTCGAAGGTCATGGTCCCTTCCTCATCGAAGCCAGAACCTATCGCGTGGGAGCCCACACCACATCCGATGATCCCAGCAAATATCGCAGCAAGGAAGAAGAAGAGCTGTGGGCGAAGAAAGACCCACTAAAACGCCTTAAGGGCTACATCGCCCATGCTCAGCTTGATCCCCTAAAAGATGAAGAAGAGCTGATTGCGGGCTATAAAAGGCAGATCGACAGCGAGTTTGAGGCAGCGGAAAATCATCCTGAATACAAAGTCGAAGACGTCTTCTCATATATGTATCATGAAATGCCCGACGAGCTCAAACGTCAGAAGAATAACTATGAGAACTACCTGCGAGGTGCAAAATGAAGGTGATGACATTAGTACAAGCGATCAATGATGCCCTTGATATCAAGCTCAAAGAAGACAAAGAAGTCGTGGTCTATGGTGAAGACGTCGGCGTCGAAGGCGGCGTGTTTCGCGTTACGGAAGGTCTGCAGGTCAAGCATGGTGTTGCTCGAGTCTTTGACAGTCCTTTGGCAGAATCCGGCATTGCCGGCAGCGCCTTGGGCATGGCGATCTCAGGGATGAAGCCCGTCATCGAGATGCAGTTTGACGGCTTTTCCTATCCCGCTTTCAATCAGATCCTCAGCCACATCTCTCGTTTTCGCAATCGCACCCGCGGCAAATTCACTGTACCGTTGGTAATTCGCATCCCCTATGGCGGCGGCATCAATGCTTTGGAGCATCACAGCGAGAGTCCTGAAGCATATTTTGGACACACGCCGGGGCTGAAGGTCGTGATCCCTTCCACGCCATATGATGCCAAGGGACTCTTGATCTCAGCCATCGAAGATCCTGATCCTGTGATCTTTATGGAGCCCAAGCGTATCTACAGAGCGATCAAGCAAGAAGTTCCCGCTGAGGCCTACCGCATTCCCCTAGGCAAAGCCAAAGTGCTGCAAGCAGGACAAGACATCTCCGTCATCGCCTATGGAGCAATGATCCGTGAAGCCCAGAAGGCGAGCGCCATGCTCAAGTCCAAAGGCCACTCTGTGGAGCTCATTGATCTGCGCAGCATCTGGCCGATTGATCGCGAGACGATCGCCAAATCCGTGCGTAAGACGGGGCGTGCCTTGGTGGTGACCGAAGCGCCCCAGAGCTATGGCCCCGCGGCTGAAATCATCAGCGTGATCAATGAAGAAGCCTTTCTTTCTTTGGAAGCGCCCCCACGTCGTTTGACTGGTTTTGACACGGTGATTCCCTTGCCGATGGGTGAGAAACACTATATGATCAGTCCCGAGCGCATTGCCGCTGAGATTGAGCGGCTGATAAGTTATTAAAGGAGTCAAGCATGCGTTATATCTTCAAGTTTCCCGATATCGGTGAAGGCCTTGATGAAGGCAAGATCATCGAGTGGTATATAGAAAAAGGACAAAGCATTCAGAGCGGAGACGCTTTGGTCAAGATGGAGACAGACAAGGTCGTCACGGACATCCCGTCGCCAAAGAGCGGGGTGATTTCTGCGCGCTATGGCTCCATCGGAGACAGCATCAAGGTCGGCTCTGCCCTAGTGGAGATCGACATCGAAGGCGCTGAGGGCGATCAAGCCCAAGCCATCGCCAAGGAAGAACCCCAAAAAGCCGTCACAGAATCCGTGGATGAAGAAGGCTTTGGCGGAGTCGTGGGCACGATCGAGCTTGCCGGAGACGGAGCCTATCTCCCTGCGGGGGATGAAGGAATCTCTGCGCCTGATCAGCCCAAAGCTCGCAAGAAAGCCCTTGCCACACCCGTTGCCAGAGCAATCGCAAAGGATCTCGGCATCGACATCAACCATGTAGTGGGCACAGGCCCCGCGGGCAGAGTCACAAAGAAGGATATCGAGTCCCATCGTCCGCCTACCCCACAAGCTCCTGCCTCATCCACCGAGACTCCCCGCCAGCGCACAGAGCCGCTATCTCAGATCCGCAAGACGATCGCCAAAAACATGCTGCGCAGCACGCAAAATACCGCTCATATGGCGATCATGGAAGAAGTCGAAGTCAGTTCCCTGATCGCCGCAAGATCTCGTCTCAATGAAGCCCTTATGCCCGATGAGATCAAGCTAAGCTATCTGCCCTTCATCATCCAAGCCATAGCTCGCGCCCTGAAGAAACACCCTGTGCTCAATGCCGAGCTCGACATGGAAAATGAGCGCATCATCTACAAAGACTATCTCAATCTCGGCATCGCCATGGATACCGATGATGGACTGGTGGTCCCCGTGATCCATGATGCCGACAAAAAGTCGCTGACTCAGCTGGCACGTGATATCAAAAGCTTGGCAGACAAAGCTCGCGATCGCAAGCTCACTCTTGATGATCTCAGAGGCGGCACCTTCAGCATCACATCCTATGGTTCGATCGGCGGCTACTTCGCCGTCCCCGTGATTGCCTATCCCCAAGTGGCGATTTTTGGCATCGGCCGCATAACCCAAAAGCCTGTGGTCAAGGGCGCTGAGATCGTCATCGGCAATCTCATGCCGATCAGCATGAGCGTGGATCATCGCATTGTGGACGGAGCGGAAGTCAGCAGATTCGTAAACGATGTGCTGGGCTATCTCAATGATCCCATTTTGCTCTTGGCATAAGGAGGAAAACATGAAATATGATCTCATCATCATCGGCAGCGGTCCCGCTGGATACGTTGCTGCCATCAAAGCCGGACAGCGCGGACTCAAAACCTTGGTCATCGACAAGAAATACATAGGCGGAATGTGTCTAAACTGGGGTTGCATCCCCACCAAAAGCATCTTGGAATCCGCCAAGGCATATCAGAAAGTCCTGCATGCCGCAGATTTTGGGGTGACGGGCATTGATCCCGCCAAGCTGGGCTTTGATTGGTCTCAAGCTCTTTCGCGCAGCTTTGGGATCGTGAACAAACTCAGCCGCGGCATCGAGTTCCTATGGAAGAAAAACGGCGTGGATTTTCTGAGGGCAGAAGCAATGATCATCTCCCCCACAGAGGTGGAAGCGGATAAACGCGTCTTTGAGACGAAGAACATACTCATCGCCACAGGCTCAAGACCTGCCCCGCGTGAAGATTTCCCTGACGCGCTCAGCTTGGAAGATCTCTATGCCCTGCCTAGCCTGCCCGAGAAGCCGCTTTTGGTGGGCAGAGGCGCCAATCTCGTGGAGCTGGCACAGTTTTTCCAAATGATCGGCAAAGCTCCCATCATCTTGGCTGATGACTTGCCCCTAATGCCCGCGCTGGATGCCTCGCTCGAAACTTTCGTCCACAAGAAACTGAGCAAGGCAAAGATCCCGCTCATCCCCGTCATTGATGCTCAGATCAAGGACAAATCCGTCTCCTACAAAGACAAGGACTATCCCTTTGACATGGTGATAAATGCAAGCTTCAGAGCTGCTGTGCTCCCTCAGATTAAGCCTCAGATCAAGCTCGAAGATGGGTTCATTGCGACGGATCGGCGGCATATGAGCTCCATCCATGGCATCTATGCAGCGGGTGATGTCAATGGCAAAGGCTATCTGGCGCACGTGGCAAGCGCGCAAGCCTTGGAAGTCATCGACAGCATCATGGGCGTGGACCTGCCTGATGAAGAGCGCCGCTATCCGCTCAATATCTACACCGACCCCGAGCTTGCGCAGATCGGCATGACAGAGGCGCAGATCAAGGCGCAGGGCATCGATTATCAGGTGAAGCAGTATTCCATGTCCGCTAATGGCAAAGCGCTCACAGAAGGGACATCAGAAGGCTTTATCCGCATCATCCATGAAACAAAATACATGCAAGTTCTGGGCGTGCAGATGGTCTCAGCAAATGCCACAGACCTGATCAGCGAAGCTGCCATACTCATGGAGATGGAAGGCACGACATATGAGCTGACACGCACCATCCATGCCCATCCCACCGTCTCCGAGATCTATATGGACGCGGGGGGGATGGACGGCTGATTTTGCTTATTTGCTGATTTTAGCTTTGGGGCTGTGTGGTGAGCACAGCCCCTGTCGCTGAATCGGGTCTTAACAAAGTTTGCTGCTATATCCCAGCTTGAGCTGTTTCTTGACGATTGCCACAGCCTCTTGCAAGCCATCCGCTTCTGCTTTGGCAAAAAGACGTCTGATGGCAGCGTATTGTCTGCGATATGCGCGTCTGATCTCATCACTATGGTTCTTGATGCTCCCATTGGGTTTTGTGCATTCTTTGAGGTATCTAACAAGCCCCGCTATCTCATGGTCATAGGGGCAGATTTTACAGCCGCGATTGCGGGCATACTCTGCCTTTAGCTCCACCAAGCGGTTCAATCTCTTTTTGGTGTCTTGCGAAGTTTTGCTATCCGTCAGTGGGATCCCCAGCGGTTGATAGTGCCTCTGTGTGGCATATTCCATGCTACAGCCTGAAAGCCCCATCTCGATAGTTGTGCTGATGATTGGGACTCCACGTGCGTCTGCCAAAAGCTTGAGTATCTTGCTCCCTTCGAGTGTGGGATAGCTGTCTATGATAAGCTTCAGTTCCATAGCGTTGTCCTACAATTTAAGCATTTGCCA
>Ga0334892_1003116_pt1 | contig 11101 bp, 10 predicted proteins | sample GraSluR3_MG_4_FD_207213 | JGI IMG/M metagenome (GOLD analysis project Ga0334892, IMG submission 207213) | Sludge microbial communities from methane-producing bioreactor in Wageningen University, Netherlands - Granular Sludge_15_04-R3 | ecosystem: Engineered > Bioreactor > Anaerobic >... | reverse complement strand
TTTCAACCTACTTGAAATAGAAACATGTCTAGAAATGGTCTGAAAAGAGACCAATAAAATAATAGAAAATTAAGAATACTTCGTCATAATCCATGTCAAGGTTACATAAAACTGAAATAAAATGTTGATTATATGGTTGTAACGTAGTAAAATAGATAACAATAGAAAAAAACAAAACGAAGAACCATACTATATTAATTCACAAGGAGCCTACCATGCAGAAATCGACTTTAAAAATTGGAGAATTGCTACTATATGCAGGTAAGATATCATCCCAGGAACTTAAGGAGGGTCTAAAGGCACAGGAGGGCACCACAAGAAAGCTGGGAGAGGTTCTGGTTGAATTGGGCTATGTAACCCAGGATGACATTGTTGAGGTTCTTGAGTTCCAGCTTGGCTTTCCGAGAATAGACCTGAACAGGTACGACATCAACCAATCCGTGGTTAATCTCCTGCCTGAGAGCATAGTAAAAAAATACAAGGTAATACCCATTGACAAGAGAGACGGCAAGTTGATTGTAGCAATGGTGGACCCTCTGAACTTTTTTGCTGTTGATGATATTAAGCTCTACACAAAGATGGATCTTGAATCAGTTCTGGCAACCAGTGAAGACATTGATAAGGTAATTGAGAGATACTACACAGGCTCAAAGACCAACAAGGTTATACAGGAATTTACCGAAGGGGCATTGTATGAGGATGATTACGAGGAAGTGGAGGATGAAGAGGTTGCATCCGCTCCCATTGTCAGATTGATCAACTCCCTCTTCGAGCAGGCTGTAAGGTCCAAGGCCTCTGACATCCACATTGAGCCCTATGCAGATGAGCTTAGGGTCAGGTTCAGGATAGACGGTGACCTTTGGGAAATTACATCCCTGCCAAAGTCAAACCTGTCAGCTGTAGTTACCAGGATAAAGATAATCGGTAAGATGAACATAGCAGAGAAAAGGGTTCCCCAGGATGGACGTGTTGAAACCAGGATACAGGATCGTGAAATCGACATGCGTATCTCAACACTACCCACCGTTTATGGAGAGAAGATAGTGCTTCGTCTCCTGGACAAGACCAGCTTCAACTTCACCAAGGAAGGTCTTGGTCTGAGTGACCACAACCTTCAGCTCTTCGACAATATACTGAAATCACCCTATGGGATGATTCTGGTTACAGGCCCTACTGGAAGTGGAAAGACAACAACCCTCTATACAGTCCTGAGAGAGCTGAACCAGATTGAAAAGAACATCATCACGGTTGAGGATCCCGTTGAATACAGACTTGGAGGAATAAACCAGGTTCAGGTAAATGTAAAGACAGGACTGACCTTTGCATCAGGACTTAGATCCATCCTGAGACAGGACCCGGATATTGTAATGGTTGGAGAGATACGTGATGGAGAAACAGCAGAGATTGCAGTACGTGCAGCCATCACTGGCCACCTTGTGCTGTCAACCCTCCATACTAATGATTCACCCTCCACCATAGCCAGACTTGTGGATATGGGAGTTGAGCCCTATATAGTTTCTTCGGCAGTTGTGGGAATAGTATCACAAAGACTTGTCAAGACCCTTTGCAACGAATGCAAGGAGGCCTATGAAATAGACCACAAGGAAAAAAGAATGCTTGGGCTGGATGAAAATGAGACAATGGTCCTCCACAGGGCCGTTGGGTGCAATGCCTGCAACGCAGGATATTCGGGAAGAGCAGCAGTTCATGAGATAATGCCGGTAAATGAGGGTATAAGAAAGTTAATAGATGCTGGAGAGACAACTGACCTAATCAGAAAGAAAGCCCTTGACCAGGGAATGACCACCCTGTTCCAGTCAGCTCTGGATCTGGCGGTTCAAGGGAAGACAAGCTTTGAGGAAGTGATGAGAGTAGGCTATACTCTCGGATAAGGGGTGATATGGATGCGTATTGAAGACATTGTCAACGAAGGAAGTGCCAGAAAAGCATCGGATATCCATATAACAGTTGGAATTCCACCTACATTCAGAGTAAACGGGGAGCTTGTTCCATACACGGACGAGAACCTGTCTCCGGATGAAACTGAAAATCTGGTAAGGCAGACCATGTCTGAGGACCAGTTTAAGATGCTGATGGAAAAAGGGGAGTATGACTTCTCCTATTCAAGCCCGGGAAAGGGAAGATACAGGGTCAATGCCTACACCCAAAGGGGAAGCCTGGGAATGGCACTAAGGATCATACCACTGGAGATACCCACAATGCAGCAGCTTGGGTTGCCGGCGGTGATTTCAGACCTGGCAAGGCTGCCAAGGGGTCTGATACTTGTAACAGGACCCACGGGAAGCGGCAAGTCAACAACCCTTGCAACAATGATAGACCAGATAAACAAGGAGAGAAAGGTTCACATCCTGACACTTGAAGACCCCATTGAGTACCTCCACTCCCATAAGAGGTCCATAGTTAACCAAAGGGAGATAGGGTCTGACTCAAGGAGCTTCACAAGCGCCCTTAGGGGAGCACTTCGTGAGGACCCGGATGTCATACTTGTTGGAGAGATGAGGGACCTGGATACAATATCAATTGCCATAACAGCAGCGGAAACCGGTCACCTTGTACTTTCAACACTCCACACCCTGGGATCGGCCAAGACCATAGACCGGATAATAGACGTATTCCCACCCCACCAGCAGCAGCAGGTAAGGGTACAGCTATCCTCGGTCATACAAGCTGTGGTTTCCCAGCAGCTTCTTCCAAAAGCCGATGGAAAGGGAAGGGTTGCAGCTCATGAGATAATGATATCCACACCGGCAATCAGAAACCTGATTCGTGAGGACAAGGTCCACCAGATTGACACAGCTATACAGACCGGTGGCAAGTTCAGGATGCATACCATGGATTCATCCATGGTCAATCTTTACAACAGGGGACTCATAAGCAGGGATGTTGCTTTGACCCAGTCGATCAACCATGAAGAGATGAAAAAATATATTGTGTAGGTGAGGCCCATGAAATACAGATACAAGGCGATTAATAAAAGCGGACGCATGATCGAGGGTGTATTTGATGCAACCAGCGAGGGCGAAGTCATTGCCATGATCAAGGGAAACAACTACCTTGCTGTGGATGTTAAGCGAGACATTGAAACAGAGGCCCAGATTGAACTCTTTTCACCCAGGGTCAAGAAGAAGGACCTGGCTATATTCTGCCGTCAGTTCTTCACCATGATCGAGGCAGGCCTTGGCATAGTAAAGTGCCTAGACATTCTGGAGCTACAGACCGAGAACAAGACTCTTAAGGTGGCAATTGGAGAGGCCACGGAGGATGTCCAGAAGGGCTTGACCCTTTCAGAGGCAATGAGCAAGCATCCAAGGATATTCCCATCAATTCTCCTGAGCATGATAGAGGCAGGAGAGGTCTCCGGTAATCTGGATGAGATCCTTGAAAGGATGGCCATCCACTTTGAGAAGGAAAACAAGATCGAGAACAAGATAAAGGGTTCAATGATTTATCCCATTGCCCTGATGGTTGTAAGTATAGCGGTTGTGGTTTTCATGCTGGTCTTTGTAATGCCTACCTTCACAGGTATGTTTGCCAGCAGTGGGACTGAGCTGCCAGGACCCACAAGGGCGCTTCTTGGAATCAGCGAGTCCCTTCAAACCTACTGGTACATCTATCTTGCGGCAATTGGCCTGATAATATTTGGGATAAGGGCCTACATCCTCACTGAGGATGGAAGGCGAAACTTTGACAGCTTGAAATTGAAGTTGCCAATAGTAAGGGACACAACCGCCAAGGTTATAACATCAAGGTTCACAAGGACAATGTCAACGCTAATGGACTCAGGAATACCTCTGATAAAGTCCATGGAAGTTGTCTCAAGGGTTGTCAGCAACAAGGTAATAGAGGAAAGGCTGACGGCAAGCATTGAGGAAATCAGAAAGGGTGTTCCGCTTTCAAGGTCCGTAAGGGACATTGGGGTCTTTCCTCCAATGGTTGACTCAATGATCAAGATCGGCGAGGAATCAGGTTCCCTGGATGAAATATTGTTGAAGACGGCAGACTTCTACGACGAAGAGGTTGAGGTGGCACTTACAAGACTTACCACCCTGCTTGAGCCCCTACTGATAGTTGGAATGGCACTCGTTATAGGATTTATAGTAATAGCAATGTATCTGCCAATGTTTGATATGATGCAGACGATTTAAAATTCACGATTCACAGTTCACAGTTCACAATTGAAAAGAATAAAAATTGTGTTATTATCAACATTAGAATGGGTATTACTGAAAAGTCAGCATTATACTTATTTATCAGAAAGATAAATATATGGAAGTAATTAGTAATTCACTAGTCGCATCACAAGAATTCAAATGACCTGTAAGAAAGACCTTGATAATTGTGAATTGTGCATTGTGATCTGTGAATTGTATTTTCTCGGCTTTAATAAATTTATATATATTTAAAGCATAGTAAGTGTGGGGAAAATAAAAAAACAAGGAGGAATTAAAATGATTCAATGGTTTAACAAGAAAATGAGCAAGAAGAGGAAAGGGTTCACCCTTATTGAACTGATTGTTGTAATTGCTATTTTGGGTATTTTGGCTGCTATAGCGATTCCGAGATTGGGAGCTTTTAGAGAAACTGCTCAAAAATCAGCTAATGATGCTACAGCTGCAGTAGTCGGCAAAGCTACAGAGGCTCATTTAGCTTCTGTTACACAAACTGAATTTGATGCTTATATTACTGCGGGTAGTGTGGATTTAGCTGATGTAAGTGGTTATCTTGATGCAGCTACTCAAGCTTTAACTGATGTTACAATAACTGTTGATGCAGATGGAAATGTTTCTGTAGCTGGTCCGGGTACTGGAGATGTAGTAGGAGAGTACCCTGTTGCACCATAATTTGGTATAGCAATATTTGGCTGGTTACTGAATTTTTTAACGGAAAACAAGACAAGGGGACACAGGGATATCGTCTCATAAGATTGTCTCATTAGTAAAGTGCAACAATTAAATTAGAACCAACAAGGAGGCTTGGAATCATTTGATTCTGAGCCTTTGGTGTTATTGCGGGGCTTTGGTTATTTGGGGTTGTGGTATACTGAGATTAGTGTAAATCTGGAGCGCTCAATTACTGTGGCAGAAATGATTAAAAAAATGTGTAAACAAATGAATATATGCATTCCTCAAATTACTAGACGCATTTGTTAAACTCCACAGATTTTCAACATTAATTTTAAACGGTAAATGCATACTTCGGAGGATTTAGAAGCCATTGTGGAGATACTGGATTTTAGGTTTAAGCAGGCATTTATTTTATCCGATTGTTTTGAAATAAGGACAGGCAATAAATCAAAATTACATTACCAATAGTGAATACAAGGAGGAAATGTCATGGGAAAAAATTTCAGTAACTACTTGTCTAGTGCGGGAAGCTTTTTAATCGATGCTACAAGAGAGGCTGTACATAGGCATGAAGATGATGCTGTTCAAGAGGAAAGATTTAATGGGGCCGTGATTCTTACTGAAGCATTGCTTGAAGCAAGAGTAAAAGACGATGAGATTATCCGTTTGGTTCAGAAATATTACTTCTTAAGTGAAGAAGAATCCGAGTGGTTAATGATATCTGAAAAGACCGTAAATTTACCATGTAAAGAATTAGAGGCATACCTTGTACGTTCAGAAGGGTATACGAGAGATGAAGCTGTTGATTTTATATTTGAAAAAGGTATCCCAGACGTCCTAAGAGAAAACAAAGGATATTGGAAGCTATCTCCGGGACAGTTGCTATCAAAAATACAATAATGAAAACAATAAATACAGGAATTGGTATAAGATACTAGCAAACCTATACAGCCAAGCAGGTGATAAGGAAAAGGTTCAAGACCAGGTGAATCAGTTGATTGAGCTAAAAGAAGAGTATCCATTTTTGGAGAAGTATTTTAAGTAGAAAAATATAAAAAAGGGGGGGTTTGTTGAGAAACAAGTACAGAGAGCAATTTGAAGATCATAAGTATTTATTTCACTACACAACGGTTGAAAGTTTGCTATTCATTCTAGTTAATAAGGTGTTGAAATTTAACAAAGTTGACAATTTTAATGATTTATCTGAATCTATTAGAAATGTATATGTGAAATTTTTCGCGAGTTGTTTGACTTATTCTGCGGAAGAATCTATACCCCTCTGGCACATCTATGCAAATAAAGAAAATGGAATTAGAATTGGATTTCCTAATAAAGAAATTTTTAATGGAGACTTTTACTTTTTTAATGATAATGGGGAAAAAGAAGAAGTTGATTTTAAAAGTATTGGTAAGGTTTTATATGGTCAGGTTGAATACAACGACGAATTAGTGCTTAAGAGTCCATCAGAAGGAACTGATTCTGTAAGGCTAACCAATGTGTATCATATGGCATGTCAAAAAAGAAAAGTGTGGGCATATGAAGAAGAGCTAAGATTTTTTGTTGTTGACAATGAGCAGTACAGCAAAAATGCCAAATGCTTATATTTCAAGTTGAACAATGATTTTTTTGATAGCCTCACAATAACTTTTAATCCATTTATGCCAGAGTATAAGAAAAGTGTGATCAAGGAATTTGTAAGAAGTTTAAACTTAAATAATATAAAATTTGAAGAAAGTTCGCTAAAGGGAACTATTAGATAAACACATTAATAAAATTCATTATACTCAAATCTGAGTATAACCTCTTGCTTATTAACCGCTCAAATTTGAGCCACCAATCCTAACCCTCAGGGGTGGTGTAATCCCTACAACCCTTTCAAATGGTGACCGCGTCAGGGTCACGTGTGAAAAATCGCGAAATTAAATAGGGGGGATACCCCCAGAGTGTTTTAATAATAGCCACAAGGCTGTAATGTACTGATAATAGTTCATTTACAAGTCCTGTGGCTATTTTTGTTTCGTCCAAATAGTTTGATTTTCATGCAAAAAAGGCACAAGAACTGTATAAATAACTTGCTAAAATACCCTGTTTGAGTGATTAATGTAATAGGGAAATTTTAAGGAGGTGCAAGATGCGGGCATTATTTGGAAGAAAAATCGAGAACATCATCAAGTTAAGAGAAGCCACAGAGCGCTCTAGGAAGATAGGTATGAAAGGAACGGTCTATACGGTGGACAGGGAGGTGGAAATGAACGACGAGGCATTCAGGGAGTTTGGAAAAGACTTTCTTAAGGACCAGCCCTGGATACTGAAAACCGATGGTGGTTACAACGATAAGGGGGAGTACAGGTGCATCAGGGTCAGGAATGTGGACACAGGTGAAAGGCTGTTGATTTCATCAGAGGGCTTCGACTATCCCCGGTATATTAGAATCGAGCTTGATGATGAGATGGAGGAAGATTAGCTGAGATGGCCAATTACCAAATTGGCAATAAGGGAAAGGGTATAGGCGATTACCATATTTACGATCTACTTAAATAAAATCCATAAGGAAGGATGGTGTCAGATGGAACTCAATTACAATGTCAAAGGTGACAGACGTAAGCAGCTGGTGAAGGCTTTAGAAGATATTCTCGGTACTAAATCAGTGTACATGGGCGTACCAACATTTGCTTATCGTATAGGTGGGGTTATTGTAGACAGGGATGGAACGATCACCAGCGAAGGCACATCAACAGAGGTGTTTAAGAATATTGCCATAGCTCTTAGCCTAAGAGGTTTTGAACCAGAGGGTGGTCTTGAGCAGGCTGATGTAGGAGTTGAAGGAGATGCAGTGACAATCACAGATTCAGCAGCTACTAGCACTAATGAGGTGGATCTTCTAGAGATTCAAATGCCTAGAGAAATGTTTACTGAAAGAGGGATTGAGAATCTAAAAAAGCTCATCCTTGCCAAAGGCGATCTTATTAAGAAGGCCATCGGTACTGATGAGCTGCATTTGAATATAGAAGAGGAGACAATTGGCTTTCCCTGGTTTCCGCTTAAGGGTGATGCAGATGAAGTAGAGCACCACGAGAAGTTCATCGAAGCACTCTGCCGCATGGCCATCAATCAAAAGCGGGTAACTGCCAAAGCGGTAAATAGCGAAAACGAGAAGTACGATTTCAGGTGCTTTCTCTTAAGACTTGGCTTCATAGGGGATGAACACAGGGCTTTCAGACGCTACTATCTTAAAAACCTTTCAGGGAACGCGGCCTTTAAGCGTGTGAAGTCCTGAGTCTGGATAAGTTCAAAGTCTAAAATGAACTAAAACGGATAGATGGGATGCAGGGTCCACAGGTCTATCCGTTTTGCCATTTCAGTTATCTATAAAATTCAGATTTGGTTATTAATGTGTACCCATTATCATCTCGCTTGATGTAAATTTGTATTAACTGCTAAGTGGGTTTTGCCATTTCCGCTTGGTGCAGTAGCTAGTCATGTCCCTTAGGGTTTTGAAATAATAGCCGCTGCCTCTATACTGAAGGCACCAGAGGTCTCTTCCTTCAGAACGCTTATCACGCATCACGATGACCGGGTAGAAGTGTCCTAAACTCATCACACGAATGATGTCAAAGTGTTCTGTATCAAGACCGGCTTTAATGCTTCTTGGAATTTTCATCATGTGTTTCAGCTCCTTTCCTATTCCCTCGTTTGAATCTGCGTTTTTTTACACGAAGCCCCAGCCCGCTGTCCGTATTGAAAAGGACCAGGGATAAACATACCCCTATCCCATTCTAATTAGCTTTACTGCTTCTGGAACTATTAATCTTCCATCAAGTCTTTCAAATCCCAGAAATCCAGTTTCATAATTGACAGCATACAGCTCTGTTAACCTGGCGATTGTAAGGGGCTGACGCTGTATGATCCAGTAGAAGCTAAAGTCTCCAAAGGCAATGGGTGATGTACCGCTCTCAATATTAGGCATATAGTTTGAGTAATAAACAGGTTTACCTAGAATGGTATCATCCACACTATTGTAAAGATAGTTCCCATTGGCATCTTTTAACGTTCTAAGGTAAAGGGCAGTTTCATCATTCATAAGCCATACAGCATTTCTCCTGTGTTCAGGCTTTAGAGAGAAGTATAGTTTGATTACATCATCATAGCTTAGGTTGACACCTTCCTCAATAGTTACACCAACTTCACCACCACCTGTGGCATGTAGTATTCCAGTAGGAGCATCAATGCCTGTGCCATTAATAAAGGCATCCTCTTCAGCTCTGCCAAATCTTCTGGAAAACTCGTTCTCAAGATAAGCTTCAATGTTGAAGTTGTTATCACCTACAAAGCTATTCTTGATCTTAGATATGGCAGCCAGTTTATAGGAATTTGCAGGCATTTGGATAAATCCATCTGCGCTTTCAGGTATGGCTGTCATTTCCTTTATCCACTGGGCACTTCCTATGGAAGTAATGACATTGATGGTTCCTTCGCTGGTAGAAGAATCAATTGTAGTGGCTAATCTCCTAAATACATTTTCCTTCTCTAAAGTCTTAAGATACCTATCATTGAAATCGCTGGGAACAACGTATCCTGAAGAATTCCCACCTTCTCTCATATCAGCGGGTCTATCGTGTTTTCCCCTCATCGTGTTCCAAAATGCATAGTTGTAAGTTGCTGTAGTTTTCATTTAAAAATCCTCCTTTTAATTTGAGGGCAGTTCATTTTTGAGCACCCTGGTAATCTTTCCTTGCTGTAGTTTTGACTGGATTAAGCTCATTATCTTAACCAGATAATAGTATAAAGCTATTCATTTTTCTTTTCCTCCTTTCTGCGTCTTGTAATCAAATAAGGGTAGAGTGGGGGGGGAAGCTTAATCTGCTCTAGGATTAGTGTATTAGGGTAGAGAGGCCACTCTGATAAACACAATTGCCGGTGGTAATGATGATTTTTATTTTGGGGCAGTATGTGGCAGGTTTTTAGGTAAGTTTCTCGCGTGACTAAAGAAATTTAAAACCTACTGAAATTCCTGCCACAAGCTGCCCCATTGTGGATTTAGTCAAGGAATTCAATTCCTCTTAGGAGTTTATAGCCAACAAAGACTGTAGTTTTCTCGCCACCGCTTCTTGGTCTTTTCCTTACGATTTCTCCCACGTTGGAAAGGGCTGCCTTAAAGTTCCTGGCATTTTCTGCGTAGTAGCCATTTTCCCTGCACCAGCTCTGGTAGGCAAAATATATGTCAGAGGTTCGTTCTTCACAGGTGCCATCTTCAATTAGGCGTTCTTCTATGAAAAGCCCAACCTTGTCATTCTCTCTGTGATAGGCGAGAGTGGCATCCTGTACAGACTGTGGCATATCAAGACCAGTCTTACAAAGCTTCTGGTAGCCTTCCAGAACCCAGTTTAGAATACCGCTGAGGTTCTCCTGACGGAAGAACTCGTGCTTTAGACCATGGTCCCTTTCATGAGGTTCAAAGTGTCTTTCAAAGGGGATGATCTTAACACGTCCACTGGTGAGAAGGGTAAGGTCTGTCACCGTTGGCAGGTGATTGGTGTTGGTGAAGATCTTAAATTGCGGTTTGAAGTCAAAGCTGTTTTCATGTAGAAATCTGGCATTGATGGTATCACTGCCTGTCAGGGTCTTTAGAAGAGCAGCACTTAAGGTCAGCTTCTTATCAGGCTCACTGATATTTACAAATCTTGCACCAGCAAGTCTTGCTACATCCTCTGAAGGAGCTGAGCCGTTGCCATTTGATTTGATACCTATGGTCTCAGGTCTTGAGGTCCTGCCATAATCACCACAGATGCGAAGGAAGGTCTCCATGGAGGTTCCCTTGCCATTACGGGTAGTAGCACCAAAGAGGATGAACATAGCTTCATATCTTGTATCACCAGTTAGGGAATAGCCAAGACTCTTTTGAAAGAAGTCCGCCTTTTCCTGATCTCCACTCATAACTTCGTCAATAAACTTCTCCCACCTAGGACACTTGGCGGATGGATCATAATGGGCACCTGCGATTTTGGTAATGTAGTCCTCAGCCCTGTGGTCATAAAACTCACCTGTCTTAAGATGGAGAGTCCCATTTTGGCAGTTCAGTAGATAGATGTCTTTATCAAAGGCGCTGATAGAGAGGGGATGAACGTCCTGGGCATCCTTTAGAATGGTTTCTCTTAGCCTTCTGGATTGCCACCTGGATACAAACTCGATGTATTGCTTTCTAAGCTGCTCTTCTTCGATTGTTAGGGCATATATCA
>Ga0334892_1003114_pt1 | contig 11105 bp, 6 predicted proteins | sample GraSluR3_MG_4_FD_207213 | JGI IMG/M metagenome (GOLD analysis project Ga0334892, IMG submission 207213) | Sludge microbial communities from methane-producing bioreactor in Wageningen University, Netherlands - Granular Sludge_15_04-R3 | ecosystem: Engineered > Bioreactor > Anaerobic > Unclassified... | reverse complement strand
GTCAACAATTCGAACTTTTTCGCCCGGCTTGTAAGTGACCATGATCGTTGGCGCTTCAGCCTCCATCCGCTTCAAGATCTGCGAAACTTCTTCGGGGCGCAGCGGGATAGGATCATTACCCATACCCACAAAACCAGTCACGCCAGGTGTGTTGCGAACAACATACCAGCTTTCCTCGCTCATCCGCATGTTCACCAAAACATAGCCGGGAAAAACATGCCGCTCGATGGAGCGTCGTTTACCATCGCGCACTTCGATCTCTTCCTGTGTGGGAATGACCACATCAAAAATCTCATCCTTCATTCCCATCGACTCAATGCGCTGCTCCAGGTTATGACGAACTTTGTTCTCATACCCCGAATAGCAATGAATCACAAACCAGGCGCTATCTTCATCTTCATCTGCTTCAGCCATCCCCCCATCAGAGGCAGCTTCGCCCATCGGTTCAGCAGCATCCTCCACAGACGCGGCCAGTTCTTCCGTCTCTGAAACGGGTTGTTCTTGTTCTTCTGACGGAACTTTTTCTTCTGGTTTCTCTGTTGCTGCCATATCTACCTTACCAAACTCCACGCAGGCTGACCAAAACTATAGGGTCACCAGGAAGGAAATGAATTGTGAAAACACAAAATCTAACACGCCAAGCAGCATGGCCATGATGACCATCACAATCATAACAAGGCGCGTCATTTTCCAGGCTTCCTTCGGTGTTGGCCAGGTCACTTTTCTTAATTCACCGATGGTCTCTCGCCAAAATCGCTGAATCTTCTGAATGATGTTTAATTTCTTTTTCTTAGCCGTCACAAGCATCTCCTTGCTTACGCCTAAACGCCGCCCAATAAGACGGCGTTGAAAAATTCCAGGCAGGCCAGGTAGGACTTGAACCCACAACCCCCGCTTTTGGAGAGCGGTGCTCTGCCAAATTGAGCTACTGGCCTGTGAACGTTGAGAAACCGGTTATCAGATCGATAACCTTAACTCAACAGGATTACTTTACCTCGCGATGCAATGTATGGTTCTTGCATCGGGAACAATACTTTTTCAATTCCATCCGGCCAGGATCATTTCGACGATTTTTCTCAGTCGTGTAGTTGCGCTCGTGGCACTCTGTACATTCTAATGTGATGACCGGGCGGATACCTTTTTTCTTCGCCATTTTTCACTCAATCACGGCTGCCCCGACGTTCGGGTTTGAGCTTCAGGGCAGCCATGCTATCCTTCCTAAAGAATTAATTACGCAATAATCTTGGTGATCACACCAGCGCCAACCGTCAGGCCGCCCTCACGGATTGCAAACTGTGAACCATTTTCCAACGCCACTGGCACGATCAGCTCCACTGAGATTGTCACCCGGTCTCCCGGTAACACCATCTCAACACCTTCCGGCAGCGTCACCGTCCCCGTCACGTCCATCGTCCGAATGAAGAATTGTGGCCGATAGCCGCTGAAGAACGCACTGTGCCGTCCTCCCTCTTCTCGGGTCAGCACATACACTTCGCCTTCAAACTTCGTGTGCGGTGTGATGCTCCCCGGTTTCGCCACAACCATCCCGCGCTCCACATCTTCTCGACCAATACCGCGCAGCAGCAGTCCGACATTGTCCCCTGCCATGCCCTCATCCAACAGTTTATGGAACATCTCCACGCCTGTCACCACTGAGTTCAGGCTCTTTTCCTGCAAGCCCACGATCTCAACCGGGTCACCGGTGTGGATTATGCCGCGGTCGATACGTCCTGTCACCACTGTCCCGCGTCCCTTGATCGAGAACACGTCTTCAATCGGCATCATGAACGGCTTGTCCGTCTCGCGCACGGGCTCCGGTACATATTCATCCACGGCTTTCATCAGCTCATTGATGCATTCGTATTCCGGCGCATTCGGGTCGGTTGACTCTGATTCCAATGCCTTCAACGCACTCCCATGGATGATCGGAATGTCGTCCCCGGGGAAACCATAACCGCTCAACATCTCCCGCAGTTCCATCTCCACCAGTTCCAACAACTCTGGATCGTCCATCATGTCCACTTTGTTCAGGAACACCACGATGCTCGGCACTTCCACCTGGCGCGCCAGCAACACGTGCTCTCGCGTCTGCGGCATGGCACCATCTGGCGCTGCCACCACCAGGATCGCTCCATCCACCTGCGCTGCACCCGTGATCATGTTCTTGATGTAGTCACGGTGACCAGGCATGTCCACATGCGCATAGTGCCGGTTCTCGGTCTGATATTCAACATGTGAAATGTTGATCGTGATCCCGCGCTCTTTCTCTTCCGGCGCATTGTCAATGCTGTCAAACGCCCGAAAATCGCCTAACCCCTTCATCCCTTGCACTTTCGTGATCGCCGCTGTCAACGTGGTCTTCCCATGGTCAATATGTCCCATCGTCCCGACGTTCAGATGCGGTTTATTTCGTTCAAACTTCTCCTTGGCCATTTTTACAAATACTCCTCAATCTAAAAATAACTAATTTCTAATTACCTGTGATTTTTTTCATAACTGCTTCAGAGACCGGTGCGTAATGATCAAACTCCATGGTGAACACACCACGTCCCTTGGTGAATGAACGCAACTCCGTTGCATATCCAAACATTTCTGCCAAGGGCACCTCTGCGCGAATGGCGTGGGCTTTTCCAGGACGTGGGTCCATGCCCAACACGCTCCCATGACGAGAATTGATCTGACCCAGAACATCACCGGTGTGATCCTCTGGAATGATCACTTCCACTTTCATGATCGGTTCAAGTAATACAGGCCTTCCCTTTGGCGCACCTTCTCGGAAGGCAAAAATCGCTGCCATTCTAAAAGCCATATCACTGGAATCAACCTCATGATAAGAGCCATCCAGCAGCGTCACTTTGATATCCGTCATCGGATAACCTGAAACCACGCCACTATCAACAGCTTCAATCACGCCTTTTTCAACAGCCGGGATATATTCCTTGGGTATCGACCCACCGCGAGTTTCATCTACGAAAACAAACCCCGAGCCGCTGTCCATGGGCTCCAACCGCAGGACGACATGCCCATACTGCCCATGACCACCCGTCTGCTTGACAAATTTATATTCCACTTCGGGAACCGTTCGGGTGATTGTCTCATGATATGCCACACGCGGATTGCCAACATTCGCTTCAACCCTGAATTCCCGCAGCATGCGATCCACCAGGATATCGAGATGGAGCTCGCCCATGCCCGAAATGATTGTTTGCCCGGTCTCCTCATCCTGCCGAACACGGAAAGTGGGATCCTCTTCGGAGAGTTTTTGCAGGGCAATGCCCATCTTGTCCTGGTCTGCAACAGTTTTGGGCTCGATAGCCACAGAAATCACCGGATCGGGGAAGGTGATCGACTCCAACACCACCAGGTCCGACATATCCGAAAGCGTATCACCAGTGTAGGATTCCTTTAAACCCAGGATGGCACCGATATCACCTGCGCCGATCTCATCAACATCTTCACGACGATCAGCATACATGCGCAGCAACCTGCCCACACGCTCTTTCTTCCCCTGTGTGGTGTTCTGATAGCTGTTGCCCTTTTTGATTTTTCCGGAATACACTCGAAAATAAGCCAGGCGACCTACATAGGGATCCGTCACGATCTTGAAGACCAGTGCCGACATAGGCGCATTGTCATCCGGCGGGCGGGTCACTTCCTCACCCGTTTTAGGATGAGTTCCCACCACATCAGGGACATCCAGCGGTGAGGGCAAGTAGTCCACCACGGCATCCAGTAAGGGTTGCACGCCCTTATTCTTTAATGAGGAGCCGCAAAATACTGGGGCAACCTTGTTTTCCAGGACGCCCTTTCGCAGCGCCACCTTCAGCTCGTCATTAGTAAGAAACTCACCTTCAAGGTATTTCATGGTCAGATCATCATCCAGCTCGGCGATTCTCTCCACCATGTTTTGCCGTTCTGCGTGCGCAACCTCGACCATATTTTCTGGAATTTCGGCATAGCGTGGCTCGTTGGTCACATCATCATCGAAATAAATCGCCCGTTCTGTCAACAGATCCACAACCCCGGTAAAAGAGTCTTCAGCCCCAATCGGCAGCTGCATCGCCAAGGGATTTGCGCCCAAACGTTCTTGAATGGATTCAATTGTCCGCGTAAAAGATGCGCCCACCCGGTCCATTTTGTTGGCAAAGCAAATGCGAGGCACAGCAAAACGGTTGGCTTGCCGCCAGACGGTTTCACTCTGGGGCTCAACACCCTGAACCGCGTCAAAAACCACCACACCGCCATCCAGCACACGTAAGGAACGCTGAACTTCAGCTGTGAAGTCAATATGACCGGGCGTATCAATCAGATTGATCTTATGATCTTTCCAGTGGGTGGTCACAGCTGCCGAAACAATGGTAATACCACGCTCGCGCTCCTGCTCCATCCAGTCCGTCACTGTGGTGCCTTCATCCACATTGCCGAGGCGATAGGTGCGACCGGTATAGAACAGAATCCGCTCAGTCGTCGTGGTCTTACCGGCATCAATATGCGCGATAATACCAATATTGCGGCATCTTTCTAATGGATAGTATTGGTCAGACATGCAAAATCATCCAATCCGGTCGACAGCAGACAAATTTGATTAGAGGCGGAAATGTGAAAAAGCGCGGTTGGCTTCTGCCATACGGTGCGCTTCTTCGCGACGGCGGAATGCAGCCCCAGAAAACTCGGCAGCATCCAGCAGTTCGCCTGCTAATTTTTCAGCAAAAGATTTACCCGAGCGCGCACGTGAGGCAGTGATGATCCAGCGCATCGCCAGGTTCTTGCGGCGGCTGGGTTCCACTTCCATTGGCACCTGATAGGTTGCACCACCCACACGGCGTGGGCGCACTTCCATCATCGGTGAAACGTTCTTCAGTGCGGTTTCAAAAGTCTCGATGGGGTCTTTGCCAGTTCTTTTCTCAATCAAGTCAAGGGCATCATACATCAGCCTTGTTGCTGTGCTTTTCTTGCCCTTAATCATGATTCGATTAATCATCTCCTGAAGATCAAGGCTGTTGTACTTGATATCAGGGGAGATCTCTCGTTTTTCTGGTTTATATCTACGCGCCATTCTTACTCCTTACAACTACAAAATTAAAATAGGGCAAAGCATCTTTACAATCCCCTAAAGACCGATAGAAATGCTTCGCCCTAAATAAATACGATTCGCTGATTATTTCGGTTTCTTAGCGCCGTACTTCGAGCGACCGCGCGCGCGATCTTCCACACCCGTTGAATCCAGGGTGCCGCGAACCACATGATAACGAACGCCAGGCAGGTCCTTTACACGACCACCGCGCACAAGCACCACAGAGTGCTCCTGCAGCTGGTGTCCTTCACCAGGAATATATGCCGTGACTTCCATGTGATTGGTCAAGCGCACACGGGCAATCTTCCGCAAAGCGGAGTTCGGTTTTTTAGGGGTCATTGTACGCACAACCGTGCATACACCGCGTTTCTGCGGTGCGCCCTTGGGCTGTCGAACACGTTTCTGCTTCTGCGAGTTATACGTGTATTGCAGTGCAGGTGACTTGCTCTTCTTAGCCTTTGTCTTGCGGCCGTTGCGTATCAATTGATTGATCGTTGGCACATTTGCCTCCAAAATCTACTAAAAATTTATATCTTCTTCCAGTAATGGAGGCCATCATCATCTTTCAAGATGGCCTCAATGCTAACCAATTTTACCTCTAAAGTCTGACCGGTATTTTAGGGCCAGCCCAAAGGTGACGAGGCATGATTCTACCATGTGCGCAAGAGGGCGTCAAGATGACTCTGACAGATGACTCTGCCACCCATTTCACTTGCTGTTTAGATATCCCTGCCAATGCTGATCAACCCTGTGGGTATATTAGGCGCCTTGGCTTTGTCTTCGTCTTTGCCGAAACTGATCACTTCACCAGTATCCAAAACACCTTCGATTGCCAGGCCAAGGCTTTGCATTTCTTTCACCAGGACTCTGAAGGCTGCGGGGATGCCGGGGTCTTCAATCGGTTCACCCTTAACAATCGATTCGTAGGTGGCAACACGCCCCACGACATCATCCGATTTGACCGTTAACATTTCCTGCAAGGTATGGGCTGCGCCGTAAGCTTCAAGCGCCCAAACTTCCATTTCGCCGAAGCGCTGACCGCCAAATTGCGCCTTACCGCCCAGGGGTTGCTGGGTGACCAGGCTGTATGGGCCAGTTGAACGGGCATGCACTTTGTCTTCCACCAGGTGGTGCAGCTTCAGTACCGTCATTAAACCAACCGTTACCGGGTGATCATAATAATCACCTGTTTTACCATCGCGCAGCTTTTGCTTGCCCAGGGTCGGCATGGGTTTATCAACTTCTTCCATCACCTCACGCGCCTTCTCGCGAAGTGCATCTCCCGTCAGTTCCTTCTTGCCCTTATAGCCCATGTCACGCATCCAAAGCTGCAAGCAGGCTTCAATTGCCTGCGTGTCGCGATCCCGCAGTTCTGAGAAGGGAATCACCTCATCCTCAAAGGTTGTGATCAGGTCCGGGTCATAGCCTTCATCACGCAGCCATTCCTTCATGTTACTGCGTCGAGCATAATTTTGATTCGCACCCAGCTCATACACGTCATAACCGCGCTCGCCCAGCCGTTCTTCCAGGTAAAGCAAGCGGACCTCATCATCATCCTGGAACATTTCAGGATCATAGGTCTGTTCCTTCAACCAGTCCCAGGCTTTTTCCGCAGCTCTGTCCCAGGCATAGTCAATCAGCCAGGCACGCGCCAGCTCTGCTTCAATCTCATACTCCGTTGCCCCATCGAATACCGGGGTCACCGCACGAAAACCGAGACGCTCAGCCGCCCATCCCAAATGGACTTCCAGCAGCTGCCCAAGGTTCATACGTCCAGGCACACTCAACGGATTCAAGATCACATCCACCGGTCGACCGTTATCCAGGAAAGGCATATCCTCGATCGGCACAACCATTGAAATCACGCCCTTGTTACCGTGACGGCCTGCCATCTTGTCGCCTTCAGTCACTTTACGGCGCTGGGCGACAGAAATGCGTACCATTGTATCCACGCCGGCTTTCAAGTCCGAGTTCTCTTCCCGCGTGAACACTTTCACATCCACCACGGTCCCCTTTTCACCATGGGGCATACGCAGCGATGTGTCTTTGACATCGCGAGATTTCTCACCAAAAATGGCTCTCAGCAGCCGTTCTTCTGGTGTCAGCTCTTTCTCACCCTTTGGTGTGATTTTGCCAACCAGGATATCATTGGGACCCACTTCAGCGCCAATGCGGATGATGCCGTGTTCATCCAGGTTGCGAATGGTCTCTTCACCGACGTTGGGAATATCACGGGTGATTTCTTCGGGTCCCAACTTTGTGTCCCGCGCTTCAACCTCATGCTTTTCAATATGGACGGAGGTGTAGCTATCTTCCTGAACCAGTTTTTCTGAGAGCAAAATTGCATCCTCGAAGTTGCCGCCCTCCCAGGAGACAAAGGCAATCAAAACGTTTTGTCCCAGGGCAAGGTTGCCGTTCACAGAGGAGGATGAATCACCAATGATCTGGCCTTTCTTCACCTGCTGTCCTTTGATCACTGCCGGGCGCTGATCAATACAGGTGGATTGGTTTGATCTGCGGTATTTTTGCAGGTTATACGTGTGAATATTGCCGCTTTTCTCTCTGATCTGAATGGCTCGTCCGGTCACAGAGACCACTTCACCATCCTCATCAGCGACAACTAGCTGACCTGAGTCGATGGACGCATAGGGCTCCATACCCGTTGAGACAATCGGGATTTCCGGGCGTACCAACGGCACAGCCTGCGCCATCATGTTCGAGCCCATCAGAGCGCGGTTAGCATCATCATGCTCAAGGAACGGGATTAGCGCGGCGCTCACGCCCACAATTTGCTGCGGGGCGACATCCATGTAATCAATCCGTTCCTCATCACTCAGAATGAAACCGGAATGGAAACGACAGGAAACACGCCGTGTGAACTCATTATGCTCGTTCAGGGGGGCATTCGCCTGCGCGATCACAAATTTATCTTCACGATCGGCAGAAAGATATTCATAAATATCAGAAACAAAGGGCTTGACCAGGACAACATCCGGATTCAGTTTGGCAATCTTCTTTGCCATCACCTCTGTGATGCGCTCACCCTTCTGCGCAATCACTTCGTCCGTCTTAGGGTCCTTGATATCCTCACGCAGCTCACGACCCACCAAATCATCTTTAGGCTTCAAGGATTTGATCACCCGGCGATAGGGGGTTTCAATGAAACCATACTCATTCACCGTGGCATAGGTCGCCATGCGACCGATCAGACCAATGTTTGGTCCTTCAGGTGTTTCAATCGGGCAGATCCTGCCGTAGTGGGTGTGGTGAACGTCGCGGACATCAAAGCCAGCGCGCTCTCGCCTCAGGCCACCAGGACCTAATGCCGACAGCGTTCGTTTGTGACGAAGCTCAGCCAGGGGGTTCGTTTCTTCCATGAATTGTGAGAGCTGAGAAGAGCCAAAAAACTCTCGCAGCGATGCGACCACCGGGCGAATATTGACAAGATTGGTCGGGGAGGCTTGATCTTGATCACGGATGGACATTCGCTCACGAATAACGCGTTCCATACGGCGCAGACCGACGCGCAGTTTGTTCTGGATCAGCTCTCCTACGGTTTTCACGCGGCGATTCCCCAGGTGATCAATGTCATCGCCAGGTTCCACACCATTGTTGATCAGGATCATACGCTTGATGATGCACACAATGTCCCACTTGGTGATTGTGCGATGATCAATCGGAATTTCCTGATCCAGTTTCTGGTTCAGCTTATAACGACCCACACGTTCAAGATCATAACGCCGCTGGTCAAAAAGCTGTTCCTCAAGGAACTGTTTCGCATTTTCAAGCGTTGGTGGATCACCCGGTCGCAGGCGCTTGAAGAATTCAATCAGCGCAGCCTGGGCAACGGTTTCGCCTTCCTTCAGCTCCCAATCGGGTTCCTGGCTGATGGAAGAAGGGATGAACAGACGGTCTTCATTGGTATCCACATCGGCAAAGAGATCAATCAACTCTGCATCAGAACCCGTTTTGATGGGACTGTCTTCTTCGCCCATGCCGTCGTCAACAGCTGCCAGAGCGCGCAGAAAAACCGTGATCGGTGTGGTGCGTTTCCGGTTGAATTTAATGATGATGTAATCGTGTTTGCGGGTTTCAAACTCCATCCACGCACCACGATCGGGGATCATCTTGGCTGTTGAAAGGTAGCGGCCGGTGGAACGATCCAGTTCCCGCTCAAAATACACCCCAGGAGAGCGAATCAGCTGGCTGACAACCACGCGTTCAGTGCCGTTTATAATGAAGGTGCCCTTCGGGGTCATTTCTGGGAAATCGCCCAGGAAAAGGTCTGATGTGATCGGTTCAGGCACTTCCTTACCTTTTAACAGCACCCTCACATACAACGGGCTGGCGTAGGTCAGATCCCGCTCAAGACATTCCTCGATCGAATTCTTGGGTTCCTCGTACCAGTACTTCAGATCCCATTCTTTTGAAAGGGCATCACCGGTGGGGAAATATAACTGCATTCCCTCGTTATATGATTCAATTGGTGAAATTTCTGCAAAAAGGCCGTAGAAGCCATCTCGCTTGAGGCGCTGGAAGGAATCCATCTGAACTTGAATAAGGGGAGGCAATTCCAACCCCACGGGGATACGTCTGTATGATTTGATGGGCAATAAATTTGCCATTAAACACTCCTGGAAAGCTATTGTTGCCGGAACTTAACCAAAAAAATGGCTCCTGCTTAAATGCACAATTTTGCGCAAAGCGCAAGTTATCATTATAACAATTGGGGGATCAAGAGTCAAGCGCGCCGATCCACGCGCCGATCCATTTGCCCTGTGCGGCGATCATTCATTCCCGGCTTTCACGTCAATTATCAAATTTTTTCGCAACATTATAATTATACCCGGTAATTTAATTGATGCAGCCGATTATTTAGCCAGATTAACAACAATCTCGTCACATGCGGCAGACTCTGCGGATATCACACTCAAACTGTCAGTTTGCCCGAGGTCAAAACCTGCACTATAATCATTTTATTCATGCCAAAATCATGACGCGGAAAAACCATGTCGAATCGAAAATTTTATTATGGGTGGGTCATCGTCTTTACCTCTTTCCTGATCTTCTTTGTGGTCATTGGGGTGAGCGTTTCTCCCAGCAGTCTGTTCATTGTGCCTGTGACCGATCATTTTGGATTCAGCCGGGGGGATTTCTCGATCACGCTAACGTTGTCAACCATCATCAATGTACTCCTTCAACTGTTTTTCGGATCGCTCCTCAAATGGCTTGGCATTCGAAAACTGATCATTATCGGCGTTCTGATGGCTCCCATTGCCTTCCTCATCTCTTACTTCTCAAACACCCTGGTAGGTTTTTACGCTGCCAGCTTTTTAACCGGAATTTGCCTCGCCCTGGCTTCCATCACCTCCATCTCCCTGTTGCTGAACAACTGGTTCACCACCAGGCAAGGCTTGCTGCTCGGCTTGATTGCATCAGGCAGCGGTTTCGGGGGCAGTTTGTTCTCAATCATCATCGGGAATCAGATTGCGCAAAACGGCTTCAAATCAGCCTATCTGCTATCTGCGATCCTCGTGGCGTTTGCAGCACTGCCTGTCATCTTCCTGATCCGCTCCCATCCTAAAAAAGATCCGGCAGGCTCAGAAAATCGGCATATCGATTACTCCCCAAGCCTGGAACACACCCCCTATTCAACGAACAAGCTGTCATTCAAGAATTTCATCAATTCACCTGCCAACCGGATCGGGATGCTGGCTGTCTTTTTCATCGGGTGTGCCATTCACCCTGTGCTGGCAAGTGCACCAGCCTATCTTGTGGAAAAGGGTTTCGATACTTTCTTCGGTGCCGCCATCACCAGCGCGGCATTTCTTGTCCTGGCAATTGCCAAAATTGTCATCGGCCTGATCTATGACCGGGTCGGCATAAGGATCAGCCTAACCTTTACTCTCAGCGCCTTAATCATCAGCGTGATTCTGATCATCCTGGCGGCAGAAAGGTGGCTGGTGTGGGTGTTTGCCCTCTTCAGCGGGGTTGCCGTTTCCACCAATGCGGTGCTGGTGCCACTTTACGC
>Ga0334892_1003113_pt1 | contig 11107 bp, 9 predicted proteins | sample GraSluR3_MG_4_FD_207213 | JGI IMG/M metagenome (GOLD analysis project Ga0334892, IMG submission 207213) | Sludge microbial communities from methane-producing bioreactor in Wageningen University, Netherlands - Granular Sludge_15_04-R3 | ecosystem: Engineered > Bioreactor > Anaerobic > Unclassified... | reverse complement strand
AAGGTTCCTCGCGATGTCGTCTACCGGATTGCATTCGTAGAGAATCTATCAGTTTGCACAATCAGATAAGAAGGGATATATTCGAATGACCTTACCGGATTTGATAAGGAAACGGTACGCTTCTGGCGATTCTGATTACTGGATGAGGCCTCTTGTTGCGCATTGCGATTATGAACCTCTTGGCCGGATAAGCAAAGGTGATTCCGTGCTATTCATGTGCCGAAGAGGAGAGAGAGAAGTCCAGCTGACAGAAGCTTTCACTGAAAAGGAATTTCACGCGTTTTCAAGAGATCTGAATGCCAGCGACATCATGTTTGTGCCACTTGTTGAATATCATGAGAAGCTTTCACACATCAGACCAATCATTGAACCAATAAGACCGGCTAATTCACTTGCCGAAGTCCTTAGCAGGCATGGGATCCGACAGATGTGCATAACAGAATCAGAAAAGGAATCTCATGTAACCTTCTTCTTCAATGGCAGAAGAAACACCCTCTTTCCGAAGCAGCGCAAGAAGATTATCCCGAGCTGGAAAGACTTTGCGGAGCATCCGGAAATGAAGAGCAGCCAGATAGCTGATGCAGTAGTCGAAGAACTGGACAGACCAGGGTTCATTATTGTGAACTTCCCGGCTGGAGACGTCATTGGTCATCTCGAGAGTTGGGATGCCAAGATCTCTGCTGTAGAAGCTGTGGATGCGGCACTTGGAAAAGTATACTCAGAAGCGACATTGAAAGGCTGGACGATCCTGGTGACCGCTGATCACGGGCTCATGGAAGTCGGCAGAACCAAAGACGGAAAGCCTTCTGTAGTTCACACACAATCACCTGTTCCATTCATTGCCGTAAGTAATGATATCTTACAGCAGGACTTATTGACTAGCAATGCTTCTTTGAAGAACGTCGCACCTGCCATTCTCAGCCTCATGGGTTTACCCGTACCCGACGAAATGGAAACAAGTCTTATCGTGAGGACCCGGACGAAAACCGATAAAGTGCTCCTGGTCATCTTAGATGGATGGGGAGAAGGGGAAAACGATGTGTTCGTAAACCCGATAATGGCAGCTAATACTCCAACGTACGACTTCATGAAGACTGACTACCCCTGGATCACCCTTGAGGCATCGGGCGAAAGCGTGGGCCTCCCAGATGGAAGAAAAGGAAACTCGGAAACAGGGCACCTGACGCTTGGAGCTGGACGGTTTATCGAACAGGACGAGACGCGAGTGCAGCGTCTAATGAATGAAGGTCTGGAGAGAATTGGATTCGTCAACGAGATCCTTACCAAAACGGCGGATAACAGGGGCAGCCTCCACGTGATCGGGATGCTTTCAGAAGAGAGCTCTCACGGAAAAATTGACGAGACTGCTCAGATGACACAAATCGCGGCGCAGAGAAACCTGAAGAACATATTCGTGCATCTAATACTTGATGGTCGAAGCGCACCCGTTCGAAGTGCAGCTGATATGCTTGAAAGGCACTCTCATTATCTTGCTGGGAAGATTGTGACAATGATTGGCAGGGGCTATGCGCTGGATAGAGGCAAGGACTACCTGGGAAAAACAAAACTCGTGTATGAAGCACTGGTCAATGGAAAAGGAATATCCTTTAACACTTGCACATCTTCCTCCCCTAAGTGATTTTCATGTGTCATTTCTCGAACGATCGCTTGCACTTTCAAGTTGCCGAGTATCGGTCTGAGAGCATCGATCAGGTTCTGAAAAAGCAACAGGTTCCCTTTACTTGTCATTTGCGCGATCAGATGAATCTCAAGCACTACACTTCAGGTGGTACGGCTCGCACTCAATCTCAAACCAGACATGAATACTACGGGTATCGTTAGGTGGTGATGTCAATAAGCGTCGGCAGAACTCATCCCGCAGCTAGCTCAGCCGCTATAATCGTTCTAGAGAAAGAATAATCACTGATTGGAGGGAAAGCATGTCACAGGTATTCTTTACAAGTATGGACACCTCGCCGAGACTGAACTTACTGAAGAAAGTCGAGATACTGCTTGAAAAGTCAGGTCTTGACACGGTGATCGAGAAAGACAAGATGACCGCAATAAAAGTGCATTTTGGAGAACTCGGAAATATGGCCTACGTCAGGCCGAACTATGTAAGAACAGTCGTAGACGCAGTCAAAAATCTTGAAGGCAAGCCGTTCGTGACTGATGCAAACACGCTTTACACTGGATCACGTTCAAATGCAATAGACCATATAAGAACTGCCTTCTTGAATGGTTTCACTTATGACACTGTTGGAGCCCCGGTCATAATCGCAGACGGATTAAGAGGTTCTGACGAAGTCAGGATTCCTGTAAACGGTAAGTACGTAAAGGAAGCAAAGATCGGAGCAGCCGTTGCGCTTGCAAACAACATCGTTTCTGTCTCTCACTTCAAAGGTCATGAACAAACCGGTTTTGGTGGCGCTCTGAAGAATCTTGGAATGGGAAGTGCGTCCAGGGCCGGCAAAATGGAGCAGCATTCCGAATCAAAACCTGTAGTCATAACGAAAAGATGCATAAGATGCAGAATGTGTGAGAAGCATTGTCCGGTTGACGCAATTACAGTTAACGAGTACGCTGTGATCGATTACGACAAGTGTATTGGCTGTGGTCAATGTATTGCAATGTGTGCTTATGGAGCAATGAGTCCTGGAGAGGATAGTAACTCAGATTCTCTCAGCTATAAAATCGCTGAGTACACGAAGGCAGTTCTAGAAGGCAAGAAATCCCTTCACCTCTCGCTGATCGTGGACATATCTCCGAATTGTGACTGCTGGCACGTCAATGAGCCACCAATCGCTGCGGATATTGGTATAGCGGCTTCACTGGATCCTGTGGCTCTCGATAAGGCGTGTGTAGATCTTGTGATTGACAATACTGGCTACGATCCGTTTGGAAAAGCTCATCCTGGGATTTCCTGGAAAGCCCAACTTGAGCACGCAGTAGAGATCGGGCTTGGTTCTACTCAGTATGAGCTGATTCAAGTAGCTAATCCGTGACTGATTGTTTTCTCATGCTGTTCTAGCCTTTCTTCGTGCTAGTATATTCTCGTCAATATGGGGAGGTGAGGTGCATGTTTGCTAGTTTGGTCAGAGAAAAGCGTATTAGCACCGGCATGGCTGTTGCAGCGGTGATCTTGGGTGTAGTTGGCACTGTTTTCATGTTCATAGGAGCAGTAGCGGCAACAGAGGCTGCCTATTATTATGATTTTGATATGATGACCGGTGCAAGCGCAATCATGATTTTGGCGGGAGTAATGGGTTTGGTCTCCGGAATCTTGCAGGCCGTTGTCATGTATCAGTGGTCTTCCGCACTGAAAACGAATATCGAGAATACAAGGATCGTTATGACCAGCCTTGGCAAAAAGATAACGGACAGCGAAAAGACCGATGTGATTGACCTCTTCTCGACAAGGCTGTCAGGAATGCAGCTGCCTGTTTGGGCTTACTGGCTGTACGTTGTGCTATACGTCATAGGCCTTTTCTCAGGAGCTTATTCGATCCTCTTTCTCGTTCTTGGCTTTATCTTTCTGGCAATCTATCTGCACGGTGTTTTCTCTGTCTCAGAGAACCTTCAGGACATGAAAGGAAAGATCTATCCGTATTTGCTGGAGAAAGTCGTGTTTGACGACATCCGTACAATCAACAAGCGCAACATAGGACTCTTCATTCTGCTATCTATAGTTACATTTGGAATCTATTGGTACTACCTCATAATCAAGCTCTCTTCCGAAATCAACGCTTATACAGGTATTGATTCGCGGCTGAGAGAATCAGTCTACAACAAGCTTGAAGAAAAGAAGGCCTGATGAACTCAAGGAGTATCTTAGACTACTTTCTGAGAACCTTTGCCACTCGGGTGCCGACTAGTTGAATGATCTGACTTATTAGAACCAGGATGATTACCGAGTACAGGACGACATCCCACTGGAATCTATAGTATCCATAATTTATGGCCAGTTGTCCCAGACCACCTGCTCCAACTGCGCCAGCAATTGCAGTGTATGTAACCAGGTTGATCAGTAGCAAACTCACATTGAGAATGTGATCTGGTAGAGTCTCTGGGATCAGTACTGACAGAACGAACTGTCTGTATGTAACTCCTATCGCTTGAGCAGAATCTACAATACCTCTGGGTAGTGTGTTAAGAGCATTCTCAGTAAGTCTTGCGAAGAATGGCGATGCAGCGACAGTGAGATTGAAGACTGCTGCATTCGGTCCTATTATCGTCCCTGTGACTTGTTTCGTAACAGGAATCAGCAATAGAATGAGGATAATAAAGGGAATCGATCTGAAAACATTCACAGAAAGGTCCATCACTCTGTACAAAGTGATGAACCTTCTCGAATCTGAAAACGAATAAAGCAGTATTCCCAGAGGCATTCCAATGACTATACTCAGAAACCCTGAAAGAAAGATCATGTAAAGACTCTCGAGCGTGGCTCTCACCAGTTCGCTAATCATCAGGACAGTACCTCCATCGAGTAGACCTCTCTGGCAAGCCTGGTGAGAAATTCAGTACTATCTTCGCCACTTACACCGACTAACAGAGTACCGAAAGGTCCGTTCTTGAACTCCTCAATTTCTCCATATATTATGTTGACCATGACATTGAGTTTTTTTGAGCATTTCCAGAGAACCGGTTCCCTTGTCGACTCCCCCCAGAAGACGAGCTTTATCAGACTGGCTCCCGGTGAGCTTGCCGAAAGACTCTCAGCATTTTCGAGTTGTCTTGTTGAGTGATCATCTTCCGCACCAGCGAGATAGCTCCTGGCAAAATAGTCATGAGTCGCGCCAGAAAACACCATCCTGCCCATCTCAAGGAAAGCTATCCTATCGCATACTCGCTTTACGACATCCATATCATGAGTCACAATGATGACGGTTACACGGTGAACAGAATTCACTCTCATTATGAGCCGTAGAATCCGTGAAGTCAGAAGTGGGTCGAGTGCCGATGTAGGTTCGTCGAGCAGGATCAACTTTGGATCTGTTATCAGGGCACGAGCTATTGAGACCCTCTGCTGTTCTCCTCCAGAAAGCTGAGAAGGGTATGCATCAAGTCTCTGAGTAAGGCCTAGCTCATCTGCCATCGCCCGCGCTCTTTCCAATGCTTCTTTCTTATTCGCACCTGAAACCAGCAGAGGGAAAGCGATATTGGATAATACCGTCTTGCTTCTGAAGAGGTTGTAATTTTGAAAGATGACTCCGATCCGTCTTCTCAGAATTCTGAGTGTTTCAGAAGACACGGAGGTAATGTCCGTCCCATCAAAGATCACTCTCCCTGAGTCGGGTTTCTGAAGTAGATTAAGGGTACGCAGAAGAGTTGTCTTGCCCGCTCCCGATACACCTGCAATTCCCATTATGCTCCCTTCCTCAACAGAAAGGTCAATCCCTTGAAGAACAACTGTTGCTTTGTCCTTCTCTCTGAAAGATACACAAAGATTACTGACTTCCAGAATACTCAAAACAGCTTTCCTCCTTAGAATGTTGGAACCACAGCTCCCCCGTACCTGGAAATAATGAACTCTCGCACTTCATCTGACCTCAGTACTTCAAGCAGGTCTCGGATCCACTGTTTCTCGATGTCTTCGTTTCTGACAGCTATCACATTTGCATATGGAGACTCTGCTCCCTCCACAAACTCCGCATCTTCCAGTGCGTTAAGACCAATGGTTAGTGCGTAGTTCGTGTTGATGACTGCTCCAGCAACTTTAGGATCGTCCTTGAATACACGAGGAATGAAACCCGCGTCCACTTCATTAAACCTTAATCCAAGAGGATTCCCGGTAATGTCTCTCACAGTAGGGTCTAGCCGCTCTGCATCTCTCAGGACAATCAAGCCGTTGTTATGTAGCAATAGCAGGGCTCTTCCTCCATTTGTGGGATCGTTTGGGATCGCAATCGTATCTCCTGCGGATAGGTCTTCGAAAGCTTTCTTCAGGTAAAATCCCATTGGCTCTACGTGAATTGCACCCGCATTGACCAGGTTGCTTATACCGCGTTGTTCAGTGAAAGTTTCCAGGTATGGTACATGCTGAAAGTAGTTCGCGTGAAGATCACCAGAAGAGAGCGCAATGTTTGGCAGCACATAGTCATTGAAAACTATGATATCAAGTGTGTAACCTCTCTCTTCAAAACTCTCCTTCACAAATTCAAGTATCTCAGCATGTGGTACGGGCGTTGCACCCACTCGAATCCTTTCATTGCCAATCACTGTCAGACTCAAGATCACAAAAACCACAAGAAACAATTTCTTCATAGAACTACCACCTCCATATGGAATGAAAAAAGGGCGCCTCATCTAGAGACGCCCCGATTATCTTCTGTACCAGGCAGGTCTAACCGCCTGGCGGATACACCAGGGCGTTCCTGCACATCATCATCACTTGCACGTTACTCTCACTAAACACTCTACTCAAAATGATCACCTTCATTCCGATTGCCTAATTATACATTTGCTTGTTTTTCATCCAAAGAACATGAAAGTAAACAACATACTGCGAAACAAGAGGATAATGCCTCATGACGACTCACAGGCGACCATGAACGCTCCTGAATGTAACTGAAGAGAGATACGACTGCATGATGGAATGCGGGGACCTGTTTGAGTGAAAGATCTGCTGTTCCCTCGTTTCCCAATCCAGGTTCTAAATATAGTCCCATCCATAAACCGGTAGAGGCAGAGGTGCCAGTATTCTGTCTCTTGTTCCTGTTACAAAGAGAACTCTGGTGAGTTCTGTCAGACCCATGGCTGCGAGTGCCGGTATGATCTCTCTTGAGTCCAAATCACTAAGGAACTCCTTAAAATAGCTATTGAGCTGGTTAAGAACATTTTCCGAAGAGATCACTTTTGCCATGCATGTTAGGGGGTAGCTCTTATCACCCTTATCTCTTCTTTCACGGTCAACTACTATTCTGATCTCCTCCAACCCCTTTTCATAAGCGAGGTGTGAAGCCAGGTGCTTTCCAGCTTCAAAGGTCCCACCATATTCCACGATCAATGCTTCATCTGCCTCCTGGAGAACGCTCACATAAGAAGAAGCCGTGACGAAAGTTTTCGCAGGTTTGTCCATGCAGTGTCCCGACAGAAAGGACTTCTTGAACCTCTCAGAGCTTCTCAAGAATCTGACAGGGTTATAGGCGTACAACCTCATGATAGATGACAAGTCCTGCTCTCCAGCTTCTTTGAAGGTCATGTTCCTGGATTCTTGTGGTTTCAAAGACTTAAGACCAAAACCGTTAACGTTTACAGCCCCAAACCTGCTGTAGAGTCCTCCCGAACCAGATATGAGGAAGAATGATATTTCTCGCTTGACTGCATATTCTTCCAAGCACTGCAGTGCGGACAACGCCAGTCCTTTACCTCTGAACTCGCTGCGCGTACACACTGACCCTATCAGTCCTGCTTTGAGACTGTGTCCGAATAATGATATTTCGACCGGTAACATACCCACGAGTGTTACAATACGGCCCTGGGATTCAAATACAGCCAGGTTGCTTGCGTTGTTTTCGCTGAAGAGATTTGGATAGTTGCTGACCATGTCCTGGCCAAAGATCTCTGAAGCCATTCTTCCAGCATCTTTGACACGGTCACTTCCCAAGATAGTGGGACCTTTAACACCCAACAGAATCGCCTCCCTACCAGGATAGTATACCCATGGAATCGCCAGTATGCAAAACGAATGTCAATCGGCCTTGTGTAATCTGTCAAGGGACAGACAACCCTGATAGGGCAAGACATGTGATTGTGCTAGAATTGAATGACTCCAAATTGATACTTTCGAGGTGATTAATCTGAAACTCAGTTCAGAAATAACTCTCGATATGGTGAGGGTTACAGAAGCTGCTGCTTTGACCGGAAGTCTTCACCTTGGAAGAGGTGATAAGAATAGAGTCGATCAAGCTGCTGTTGATGCAATGAGAGGAGCACTTGATTACCTGGACATTAAAGGAACTGTTGTAATTGGCGAGGGAGAGAAGGACAAAGCACCTATGCTTTACGTGGGAGAAGAAGTAGGAAGCTGGAATGAAAATGCCACCGAAATTGACATCGCGGTTGACCCGATCGACGGAACAAGATCAGTTGCGTATGGAAAACCCAACGCGATTAGCGTCATAGCTGCCGCAGAGCGTGGAAAGATATCTTCCCTGCCAACATTCTACTCCAATAAGCTTGCTGTAGGAAAAGAACTCGCAGACAAGCTGGACATTGATGCACCAGTTCGAGAGAACCTGAGAATTGCTGCTGCCGCTCTTGGTATAAAGGTCTCTGAGCTTACAGTCAGTATACTTGATCGTGAGCGGCATTACGACATAATAAAGGAGATTCGACGCGTCGGTGCCAGAATAAGGTTCGTCACTGAGGGAGATGTTGCCTCAGCAATAGCTACTGCACTTCCCGAAAGCGGTATAGATATCTATATGGGAATTGGAGGTTCGCCAGAGGGAGTGCTGGCTGCGGCAGCACTCAAGTGTTTGGGAGGCGAGATACAGATAAAGCCATGGCCAAGAGATGAGCAAGACAAGGACGAAATGGAAGCAAGAGGCGTGGACTTTGAGAGAGTTTTCTTCACGGATGATCTTGTGCGAGGAGATAATGTGATCTTTTCAGCCACAGGCGTAACAGACGGGTCATTTCTGAAGGGCGTTCGCTACAGAAGAAATGTTGCTATCACAGAATCTATTGTCATGCGTTCAATAAGCAGGACAGTGCGGCGAATCACTGCTTACCATGACCTGGAGTTCAAGACAGTCACAACAAAGACTCTCGGGGAGAGAAAACTTATAACTTGAGGTGCAGGATTGTTTGACGCCTACTCAAAACCGCGAATAACGCTCGTCGGCAAGAGCCAGAAAGACGCTCGACGTCTTATTGAAGCGTTTGACGAGAGATTTGACGTGCGATATGAAGAAGAAGTTAGCTCGGAGTTATGGAACTACTCGGATATGATGGTTTTTGATTATGTAAACAACGATCTGCTTTCCTCGGCCAGGCACCAGGAGACACCTCATCTCTTTCTCATTAACGATGAATCCCAGGCTACTGAATTCCATTTGAGTCAGGGAGAGTACCTTTTCAAAGGTCCCGGGTATCTGAATTACCTGGCAGACATTGTCTTCTCTATACTTGAGAAAGAGAGACTCAAGAAGACTCTCGAATTTGAACGTGAAAAGTACATGGGCCTCGTGAATAGCATGGGATGCGGGATGCTTGTGGTGCGGAAAAGGGATTCAGGCATCCTTTTTTCGAATCGTGTGTCACTATCTGTGCTGGGTTATACCGAACACGAGATAAGCGACAAGAAACTGGATGAGATTGTGATGGGGGGATTGGCATCGATCTTGCCTGGTGACTCTGAAAAGGAAAACGAGGTTGCACTCCTGACACGTTCTGGAGATAATCGTTTTGTCCAGTTCAGCAGTTCAGAAATCCTCTATGGTGCAGAGAGGGTTATACAGTTCTCCTTTATGGATATAACGCAGCATAAGAGGACACGCGAGGAGCTCTACTTTCAGGGAAGGTTCCTTGACAACGTTGAAGAAATTGCCATCGCTATTGACGAAAATGGTCGTATAGCTTACGCAAATAATCACGCTGCGAAAATACATGGCCTTCGAATTGAAGATATGCTCGCTAACCAGGAGTCTCAGTATTTGTCATGTGCAGCCAGCACACTGAGAGATAGGAATATGGAACTCTTCAAGAATGGTGTATGGAAGGGAAAGGAGTACCGGATTCGCAAAGATGGTACAGTGTTTGCGGTATATGTTGTCCGCACTCTGTCCAAAATCGCTGGCCAGATGTATGAGCTGGTAGTCGGCCGCGAAATCGCTGATGAAAGCCAGGAGCACGATAGCTCTCTTTTTGAAGACACTCTTGGCATCCTTGATCAGTGCGTGATCATCCTGCAGGAATCGGGCAACGTTGTATTTGCCAACAAATCTGCACAGGAACTCCTTTCGCATATTGCTCCGTCCTTTGAGGAGAAACAGGAGATTCTCGACAGGTTGCTAAGGAAGTATGCCGAATCAGCCGAGAGAGGCGAGGTCTCTATCGAACTGTACTCAACACTGTGGAAAGCCAGGCAAATTGAAACTCAGGAAGAAACACTCTTCGTGTTTGAAGGCTCTGTTAACCGTTAGAACCGCTTTAGAGCGCCTGGTCATACTCCACCAGTCGCCTCGTAACAGGAGACCAGATGTCCTTCGTTTATCTCAACTAGCGGCGGATGAGGGTTCTGTCTACAGTAATCTGTAGCGACTGGGCAGCGCTCAAGAAACCTGCATTCTGGGGGAGGATTGATGGGCTTGCTTATACCCCCTTTGATACGGGGTTGTGATCTTCTGATCCTGGGATCCGGCACCGAAACAGCAGATAGAAGCGCACGAGTATAAGGATGCTGAGCATCGAGTAGAATATCTTCAGTTTCTCCTGCCTCGACGATTTTCCCAAGATACATTACTGCGATTCTATGACACATATATCGCGCTACTGCAAGATCGTGAGTGATGTAGAGATAACTCATCTTGTATTCTTCCTGAAGCTTGAGCATGAGTTCCATCACACCAGTCCTGACTGAGACATCAAGCATCGAAGTAGGTTCGTCGGCGACAAGAAACACTGGTTCAAGCACAAGCGCTCTGGCTATTGCGATCCTCTGTCTCTGCCCACCCGATAACTCATGTGGGTAGCGAGAAAGAAAGGTCTCCGCAGGGCTTATCCCAACTTGATGGAGAAAAACCCTGGCCCGCTCTACCCTTTGACGTCTTGTTCCTATTCCGTTTATGTTCAGTGGTTCTGTGATAATTTCAAAGACAGTCATGCGTGGATTCAATGACTCGTAAGGGTCCTGAAAAACCATCTGTACTTCTCTGTGGTAATTCGTTTGCTCTGATTTGCTGAACTCGGCGATGTTCTTGCCTCTGAAGAGTATGTCTCCTGAAGTCGGCTTCTCGAGCTGGACGATAACCCTTCCCGTTGTGGTCTTGCCACAACCAGATTCACCTACAAGCCCCAGTGAGTCTCCCTCTTCAACATCAAAGCTTACTTCGTCCACAGCATGAACAAGAAGCTTCGCCTTTGAGAATAACTTGCTCTC
>Ga0334892_1003110_pt1 | contig 11110 bp, 10 predicted proteins | sample GraSluR3_MG_4_FD_207213 | JGI IMG/M metagenome (GOLD analysis project Ga0334892, IMG submission 207213) | Sludge microbial communities from methane-producing bioreactor in Wageningen University, Netherlands - Granular Sludge_15_04-R3 | ecosystem: Engineered > Bioreactor > Anaerobic >... | reverse complement strand
CCATTCTTAAATTACATCAACATTCTTTAAATAAAAAAATTAATCGATATGCAAAAACTTATAATATGTGATGTTAAAATTTATATTAATCAAATTAAAAAATTCAAGGAAGTAGTTACTATTAAAAAACAATACTTGATTTCATCTGTTTTATTAATTTTAACCTGTTTTTTGGCAATAACAGCAGTATCTGGTGCAGATTCGTCCACAACTAACACTCTAGCAAGTGGAGATAACGTTGCCACGGCCGAACAAAATGGCCCTGACCTGGTGGTAACCAATCTAACCGCACCATATGGTGGAGCACCTGGCGGTCATATTATCGTACCCAACACCGTGAAAAACCAGGGTAACAATGCATCGGGTAGTTTTTACGTCACTTATTATCTCACACCAAACACTAACTTTAACAACAAGATCGAACTGGGATCCCAATACACCCCATCTAACGATTATGATGGCATTTTTGTTGCTGGCAAAAGTAAAACCTATAACACCATATTAAAAATACCCAGCACTGTCGCTGTAGGACAATACTACGTAGCTGCAGTTATAGACAGTCATAAATCTGTGATAGAAACTAACGAAAACAACAACGTGCTTTTCAGTGCTACTAAGCTGAAAATTCAGAAGGTTGGCCCAGACCTGCTTGTAACCAGCATAGCCGCACCAGCTAACGGTATTCGTGGTAGGACTATCACCGTGTCTAACACAGTGAAAAACCAGGGCAACATGGCCACAAACGGGTTCTATGTAAACTACTACCTCACACCCACCCAAAGCTTAAATTCAAGGATTTATATCGGCTGCCGCTACATCAAATCATTAGCCGCTGGAGCAAGCAACACAAACAACACCATACTATCCATACCCAGCACCATCGCCGTAGGACAATACTACATCGCCGCAGTAGCAGATGGGACCAGGCTAATAACCGAAGTCAACGAAGCCAACAACAACGGATACAGTGCTTTTAAAATAAAGGTTCAAAACGGCCGAGACCTTTTGATAACCGGTATAACCGCAGTAGCAAGTGGTATTCGTGGAAGGACTATCACCGTGGCCAATTCCGTGAAAAACCAGGGCAACCTGGCCACAAGCGGATTCTATGTTACTTATTATCTCACACCTGCCCAAAACATGAATAAACGGATCAAAATCGGCTACCGCTATATAAAATCACTGGCCGCTGGAGTAACCAACACCAGCAACACCAAACTGACCATACCCAGCACCATCGCCGTAGGACAATACTACATCGCCGCAGTAGCAGACAGCACCAAACTAATAACCGAAGTCAACGAAGCCAACAACAACGGATACAGTAGGAGTAAAATCATTGTAACAATTGATAACACACCACCCCTGGTAAAAAGTTCTAAACCGGCAAATAATGCTGTTGGATTTTCCCTTACTTCTCCAGTTATCATTACCTTCAGTGAAAACATCATGCCCGGTGTCAATTTCTCTAAAATCTATATCAAAAATTTGACCACTGGAAAATTAGTTGCCCTTTCCAAACTAACAATTAACGGGAATACTTTAACCCTTAAAATGAAATCCAGCAGACTTAGAAACAATTTGTACCAAGTTTACATACCGGCCAGTGCTGTAAAAGATTTGTCAGGTAACAATCTTAAAGCCAGCTACAGTTATAAGTTCCGTACAGTTAAATGAATTCATATTTACATAAACTCTCATTTTTATTGAGTGATGGGTAATAATATTTGCTTTAATCTACTCAATTTTGTAATAACAGATACTCGGCAGGTTAAAGTAATACCTACTTTATAAATGTCCCTTAAATTAAATAATACTGTTTTTTAGAAAGGTATTTATACTAAAACTAATTTACTCGGATCATCTTAAGTTAAGGAGAAATATTATTACTTAATTGCGATTTCTGCTTGATAAGTATTACAAAAAAATTTTGATGAAATGGAAGGCGTTGCATGAAAGTAATATCCCTAAAAACTTAAGTTTTTCCTTAAAAAATTGAGGAGGGAGTTAAATTAATAAAAAACAGGTATATTTAACGATAGGAATAATAGCTGCAGTTTTTATAGTTTTTGTTGCGGTTATGTCATTCAGTTCGACCTCTAGAGCTGAAGATGAATTGGTAATAAATGCAGATGCACATGGAACTAACCTTGATAATGGTTTTGATCCACTTCAAGGATGGGGGTGTGGCCACCAAAATTTTGAACCTTTGATCCAGAGTACTCTTTTTAAAACAGGTCAAAATGGTGAAATGACAAATGATCTTGCTACTAACTACTCTGTTAGCTCTGACGGATTAACATGGACAGTAAATATAAGGGACGATGTTAAGTTCAGTGATGGTGTGCCATTAACAGCGAAGGATGTGGCATTTACATTCAATACGGCAGTTGGAAGTAATTCAGAGTTGGATATGTCTAACCTAGCAAATGCTACTGCTTTAAACGATACTACAGTCCAATTTAAACTGAAAGAACCTCAATCCAGCTTTATATGGAGGCTTAGATACGTTGGAATTGTGCCTGAACATGCTTATGACAAAGAAACTTATGGAGCTAATCCAATCGGTTCCGGACCATATAAGCTTGTACAATGGGACAAAGATCAACAGGCAATATTAGAATTAAACGAAAATTACTATGGACAAAAACCATACTTCAAAAAATTAACCTTGCTGTTTTTAGATAAAGATGCAGCGGTTGGAGCTGCAAAATCGGGCCAAGTAGACTTGACTCAAATAGATGTAACCCACGCAAATCAAACTGTAAATGGATATAACTTAACAGATCTTCCTGCAGGGAGAGCATTAGGATTTTCATTCCCAATGAGAAATGACACTGGTGAAAAAACCTCAGATGGAGATGCAATAGGTAACAACGTAACCGCCGATCCAGCAATCCGAAAAGCCTTAAACATAGGTATTAACCGGGAAACCATGGTTAATGATATACTGGATGGGCATGGAGCTGTAGAATATACAGGAGTCGATCAAAGAACCCATGGAAACCCTGAAGACGCTAAAGTTAACGACGGAGATATAGAAGAGGCCAAAAGAATACTGGAAGAAGCAGGGTGGATAGACAGTGATGGAGATGGAATCAGGGAGAAAAACGGTGTTAAAGCCGAATTTAAACTTTACTACTCTTCAGACGATCAAATAAGACAAGCCGTATCTACTTCAGCAAGTGAACAAGCAAAAACACTGGGTATAAAAATAGACCTTGTAGGTACAAACTGGGATGAAATTTACGCCAACCAGTATAGTTCAGCCGTTTTATGGGCTATGAGTTCTATAGACCCCTTCAATACATATCTACAATATCATAGTAAAGAACCAGATGATACCTATATGAATCCCGGTCTTTACAGCAATTCAGTTGTAGATAGTTACCTGGAAACGGCTTTAAGATCTACAGACCAGAGCACAGCAGAAGAAAATTGGAAACTAGCTGCATATAATGGAAATACTGGTTATGGACCTGCAGGAGATGCACCATGGTGTTGGTTAGTATCATCAGATATTTTGTACCTGGTGAAAGACGATCTAGACATTGGAACTCCTCCAGAAAACCACGGATCAGATATTTTAATTAACATATACGAATGGAAACGCAACTCAAGCAGCTAATGAAGTTTAGATAGGTGAAAGGAGCATCAAAACTAGTTATTTAATTACTAGATTGATAGATCCTCTTTTCACTCTTTTATTTTGTTTTTGGAGGATAAAAAGTGGAAAATGAAAAACTAGTGGGATTCGCTGGAAAAAAAGCCCTCAAATTAATAAGTCTCCTGGTATTTGTGTCTTTGTTTAGCTTCTGGCTTGTTGAACAGTCCCCCATAGATCCGGTCAGGGCATATGTGGGGGAGATGGCAATAAGTCCAGAGCATAAAGCCCAGCTTGAAGAATATTGGGGTGTTAACGTACCACCACAGGAAAAATACTTTAACTGGGCGGTGAATATTCTTCAAGGAAATTTTGGAACTTCATTGATTTATAAAAGGCCGGTTATCGATGTCATTCTAGAACGATTTTCGGTGTCACTGGTTCTTATGGCTACTTCCTGGCTAATTTCAGGAATTTTAGGCTTTATTTTAGGAGTAATAGCTGGAATGAAAAGAGGCACCTTAATGGATAAAATAATAAAAACTTATTGTTATATTTTAGCTGCGACCCCTACATTCTGGTTGGCTTTACTTCTATTAATGGTATTTTCAGTTTATTTAGGATGGTTCCCCATCGGTCTAAGTGTGCCCATAGGTGCTACAGCTGATAATGTAACGATATTTGACTGGTTATATCGTCTAATTCTTCCCGCAGTGACTTTAAGTTTATTAGGTGTCGCCCAAATTGCAATGTTTACTCGAAAAAAACTTATTGAAGTTTTATCGAGTGATTATGTATTGTTTGCAAAAGCTAGGGGTGAAAAAGGATTAGATCTCGTATTAAGACATGGTGTTAGAAATATCGCACTTCCAGCCATTACATTACAGTTTTTGGGATTCAGCGAACTGTTTGGGGGTGCAATTCTGGTTGAACAGATATTTTCTTACCCTGGAATCGGACAAGCTACTGTACAAGCCGGATTAAGTTCTGATGTACCTTTACTTTTGGGAATAGTCCTGTTCAGTGCCATATTCGTATTCACCGGAAATTTAATAGCAGATATAATATATGAATTCGTTGATCCAAGAATAAGACAACAGGAGGCAGCACAATGAGTTCTGCCACTGCAACTCTAAAAAAAGGATTATTTTTAGGATTGAACTTAAGACAGAAGACTATTTTAATAATAAGTCTCACTTCGATTTTGTTATTTGGAATCCTAATTTCTAGCCTAATTTTGGGCGGTGAAGCATTACCTACAAACTTCGGATCTAAAAACCTTGCCCCTTCCCTTGCGCATCCATTTGGAACAGACTGGATGGGAAGAGACATGTTTATAAGAACAGTAGAAGGACTTGGTTTAAGCTTAATAGTTGGGTTTGTAGCATCTTCACTGAGCACTATTCTGGCCATAGTTTTAGGAATATTTTCCAGTTTGAGTAAAAAAACAGATGCTTTCGTATCCTGGCTGGTAGATCTGTTCCTTTCCATCCCGCATCTACTTTTCATAATCCTTATTTCCATTGGATTAGGAGGAGGCGTAGTAGGAGTTATTGCTGGAGTAGCATTAACTCACTGGACCAGTTTGACCAGAGTTGTAAGGGCAGAGATTAAACAGCTTAAGACTCAAGAATATATCCACATCTCCAGTAAAATGGGTAAATCGAAATTGTGGATAGCTATAAAACATATGATGCCCCATTTAATCCCTCAAATATTGGTGGGGGTTATTTTAATGTTTCCACACGCGATTTTGCACGAAGCTTCAGTTACATTTTTAGGATTTGGGCTTTCACCACATGAGCCGGCGATTGGTATAATTTTATCAGAATCTATGAAGTACTTGGCTGCAGGTTACTGGTGGTTAGCTTTCTTCCCAGGATTGTCGCTTTTAATTGTAGTTTTAGCATTTGACATGATAGGGGATAATATAGGGTTGTTAATGGATCCAAAAAGTGCCCATGATTAGAAAAAGGGAGGTTAAAAATGTGTCAGAAGAAATCTTAAACGTATCAAATATCTCCATTTCATTTCTCCAATACACAAGAGGTCTAAGACAAAATTTACTAAAAGTTATCACCGATTTAACGTTAAATATCTCCAGTGGAGAAGTAATCGCTGTTCTCGGTAGCAGTGGTTCAGGAAAAAGCCTTCTTGCCCATGCAATATTGGGAATACTTCCGAAGAATGCCCAATTATCTGGTGAAATTAAATATAAAGGGGAAATACTCGATCAAAAAAGAAAAGAAGAACTACGTGGAAAGGAAATAGCCTTAATTCCACAGTCAGTTAATTTTTTAGATCCTTTAATGAAGGTTTCAGATCAGGTAATTGGTGAAGTAGAGGATGAGGAAGATAAAAAACGTAAAAAAGCTCATCAAAGGGAAGTATTTGAAAAATATGGGTTGAGTGAAGAAGTTGATGACCTGTATCCATTCCAGCTTTCTGGTGGAATGGCAAGAAAAGTTCTTGTTTCAACTGCTTTACTCACAAATCCTAAGCTGGTAATAGCTGATGAACCAACCCCTGGTCTAGATGACAAAGCTATTGAAGAAACTCTAAGTCATATTCGTAAAATGGCAGATGATGGTGTGGGTGTGCTTTTAATTACCCATGATATAAATGCAGCGTTGAAAGTGGCTGATAAAGTAGCTATCTTCTATTCAGGATATGTTATTGAAATAGCCAACGTCGGCGATTTTTCTGGAGATGGGGAACGTTTAAAACATCCATATACCCATGCATTGTATAATGCATTACCTCAAAATGGGTTCAAATTGTACAAAGGTCATCAACCATTGCATGGAGAAATCCCTGTTGGATGTGTTTTCAATAGTAGGTGCCCACATCCAACTGAAAGTTGTGTTATGGTTAATCCTGACTTAATGGAAATTGGTGGAACGTACGTTAGATGTAACAAATACCAACAAAGTAATCTATATGGGTGAAAATAATGGAATTAAGAGGAGAAAATCTCAGTTTTAGATATGGATCTAAAAACTGGATTATCAAGGATTTAAACATCACAATGAAGAATAACGAGATAAAAGGTTTAATTGGGGACAGTGGAAGTGGAAAATCAACGTTATGTAAAATACTTGCCGGCTATGAAAATAATTTCGAAGGAAGTGTTACATTAGCTGGTTTACCCCTTCCAAAAAAGGGGTTCAATCCGGTGCAACTAATTTTTCAACATCCAGAGAAAACAATGAATCCTAAATGGAGAATGAAAGATTCATTATATGAATCTTGGGATGTAACTGATGATTTGATAGAAAAATTTGGGATTCAAAGATCCTGGCTAAATCGGTGGCCCAATGAACTTTCAGGAGGCGAATTACAAAGATTTTCGGTGCTCAGAGCATTATCCCCAAGGACAAAGTTCTTAATAGCCGATGAAATTACCACGATGTTAGATGCAGTTACACAAGTACAAATTTGGGATTTAGTTACAACCATTGCAAGAGAACAAAATATCGGCATACTGGTTGTTAGCCATGATAAAGAACTGGTTAATAGAATTTGTGACGATGTTGTATATCTATCAGATATAAATAACAACTGATCCAATTCAGAACAGCCGTTTTTACTCCTTTTATGTTGCAAACCGATATGTTTTTAATAAACATATCGATAATAAATTTTGGAGCTGGTAATATTAAACATGATAATAGCCATAAAAACACAGATTGGAATGCCATTTGGAAGGAAGCAGTTCTTAAAATGCCCCATAAGGACGCTTCAAAGTCCTGGGATAAAATTGCACCAAAATTCCATCAGTGGATGAAGAAGGATGACTATCCCTCGGAACTGGTCAGTAAGATAAAAATAGAAGGAGGAGACACAGTTCTAGATATTGGTTGCGGAAACGGTACGATCACAATCCCCCTGGCAAAGAAGGCCAGATCAGTGACTGCCCTGGATATTTCCACCAAGATGTTAGATATCCTAAGGGAAAATGCTGCAGCGGAAGGGTTGTCCCATATTAAAATTGTTAACAAAGCCATAGAAGATGTGGAAGTCACTGCAATCGGTCCACATGACGTGGTGGTGGCCTCCCGATCCCTCAATGGAATCGCGGATATAAAACCAGAACTGGAGAAGATAAATAAAATCGCTCTTAAACGTGTTTATGTAACCCTTTGGGGTGCTGGTAACCGTGAATTTGAAAATGAAATTGCCGAACTCCTGGGGAGGGAAGCTTACCAACACCCCGATTATACTATCTTCTTAAATATACTCAAGGAGATGAGAATCATTGCCCATGTGGAACCTCTTAAATCTAATACACGCAACTACTATTCCGATTTGGAAGAGGCCCTGGATAGAATCCAGTGGCGGGTGGGTGAATTAAATGAAGAAGAAAAGTTCATGGTAAAAGAATATCTCTCCAAGGTTTTGACTAAAAATCCAGACGGTACGTTCTCCTTTCTGCGGAATAGTTCCAAATGGATTCTTATCTGGTGGGAAAATTTATAAAAATTTGGAAGTAAACTTATAATAAGTTAGGGATGTTATCAATTAGTTAGGGATGTTATCAATTAGTTAGGGATGTTATCAATTAGTTAGGATTGTTATCAATTAGTTGGGGAAGTGATTTTAGATGGATGAAATAATTGCAAAGATAGATGACCCGGAAACACTGTCCATGGTCAAAAAGATAATCCCATTCCACGGCTATTTAAGTAGTGGGGCGTTTATTGGTCTGCAAATGCTACAGATAGCCCAGAGATTGCTGGATATAAAGGAAGGGGATAAGGTCTATGTAACCTGTGAAACCTCCGCCTGTGTGCCTGATCCTTTTCAGATCTTATGCAGCTCCACCGTGGGAAACAAGGGCTTGAAGATCCTGGACTACGGTAAGATGGCCGTGACCATCAACAAAAGGGGTGAACCGGGACAAAAAGTCACCAAAGGTGTTAGGATATTCCTGGATCCTAAAAAAACAGCCAAATACCCTGTTCTACATGCCTGGTATATGAACGAGAGAAAGGTACCACATGAAGAAGTCCTTCCAGTACTCCTGGAAGCTGGTGAAGATGTTTACACCTGGCAATTCGTGGATGTTCCGGTACCGGTGAAGGCCAAGAAAAACATAGCCATCTGCAAGGTCTGTGGTGAATCCTTCATCCGGATTGACGATGAAGATATCTGCCAGGGTTGTTCTGCCTCTGACTGAGAGGTTCAAACCATACTGATAAAACTTCTATTCAACCATGAAAAGGTGAATTTCTATGGACAAACAGATAACCATGAAAATTCCTGAAGAAATGTATCAAGATTTGAGGGAACTTTCAACCAAAAAAGGTGATGCACCCATTGGAAATTTAATAAGAAGAGCCGTGGACGATTATATACGGAAGATGAAGATGAAGGGAGTTTTATAGGTTTATTAATTATAAGTTGGGTCTGACAGCTCGTGCTTTTTTCCAGATTTTCTGGAAAATTAGACTAAAAATAACCATTCCCTAACGTTCAATTTTCTTGTATAATTATTTTTCACAATTTAATATGTATTTCATGGTAATCACTTATCCTGCTTTTTTATGAGTTTCAAGTGGATTATAAAACTCTATTAAGATATAACGATCGAAACGTTTTTATCTTCATATCGAGAAACACTTAATAACAAAGACCTATGGAGGTTTGATATGAACAATAAAATGAGGCACTGTCAAAAACTTGGGGGTTTTTGAAATTTGTATTTTGATAAATAAATTTTTTTAATTCTGTTTAAACTTGTTATTTTCTGAAATAAAAATCTAAAAACTTTTATAATAAGTGGAGCATAGTATTTTGTATGATAAAAACAAAAACACTTGCTCCAAATAGTGATCTGTTTGATCAGGGTTATAAACTTTCCTATTTTTGTGAAGGTTTATCGAAATATGAAGAAAAGCATTTGAAATCGGTTGAAACAAATGTTAAGGTTTTTAAATCATTGAATACATGGTATAAAAGGGATGTTTTCCATATTGAGATGATGATTCCTTTTTGTCCGGAGTGTTTCAGTAAATTTGTGATTAAAAATGGAGTTAAAGAAAGAACGCTTTATTTTTATCATGAAGGAGTTGTTAACACTGAAATTCAAATGTATAAGTGTAAGAAATGTGGTAAAAAGTTTAACACAGATATTTCAGACATTGTAGATGATAATAGTAATTTTACACATGAATTCAAAGAAAAATGTATTGAATTAGCTGGTTTATTCTTCGGATCAATCCGTAAAATTGCCTATAAAATTAAAAAAGACACAGGAATCAGTATTTCAAGACAAACAATTGAAAACTGGATACTCGGATACGAAATCCCGAAAACAGAAACATCAAATCGTTATTCTGGATATTACATCTTTGACGTGGAATGGATTAAACTTAGCGGCCTCTGGAATTACCGATTCACTTTATTCGACAGTAAACAGAATATTATCGTAGCTGATGATATATACTCCGAAGAGAATTCCACGAATATACAAGAGTTTTTAGAGGAATCCGCCAGAAATAAAAACAAAATAGCAATAACAAGTGATTTAGACGATAAATACAAACCAATTATTGAAGGATTAGGGTTTAAACACCAATGGTGCTTATTCCATGTATTTAAAAACATAAACAAGAAAATTCAAGACTATACACGAGATAACGAACTATCTGATGATGATATAGACAAAATACGGCAAGAAAAACTAGAGTTATTCAGCTTATTCGACAGTGAATCATTTAAAAAAGCTAGAAACAAGATGAACGAAATATTAAACCAAATAAAAGATTATTCAAAGGTTATTCAATCAATTATCATGGATTCATTAATGCCCTACTTCAAAACATACTTCTCGTACCTGTTAGATGCAAATATCGAACGAACTTCAAATAAATTGGAAAACAAATTCCAAAAAACATTCCCTAAAAGTATTAAGCGGATAATGAAGATTAAAAAAGGCGCAATGTCTAGAATAAACATCAGAAAAGAAATCCTAAACCAGAAAAAGGTTTTCGACACTCAACCCCCAAGTTTTTGACAGAGCCTAAAATGATTGCAGCGATAGTTATAATAGTGATTGCAGTAGTCGCCGTGGGAGTATATGGATACTATTCCTTTTTATCTCCTACTTCCTCAGAAAGTGGTACCCTAACCATAATGGCGGCTTCAAGTCTTTCTAATTCAATGAACGCTACGGCTGCAAAATTTAAGGAAACCCACCCCAACGTTACTGTAAATATACAGTATGGTGGTAGTGGTGATCTGATTAGCCAGATAACCCAGCTGAACAAGTCAGTGGATATCATGGCATCAGCTGACTATGGGCTCATCGATAAGAGTTTAATGCCTGACTTCGCCACCTGGAACCTGAAATATGCAAAAAATGAAATGGTAATCGCCTATACAGATCAAAGTACCAACGCCAGCCAGATCAACGCTGACAACTGGTATCAGATACTGTCACAGGATGATGTGACCTTCGGAATAGCCGATCCAAACTCTGCACCGGCCGGGTACCGTGCGGTG
>Ga0334892_1003108_pt1 | contig 11117 bp, 10 predicted proteins | sample GraSluR3_MG_4_FD_207213 | JGI IMG/M metagenome (GOLD analysis project Ga0334892, IMG submission 207213) | Sludge microbial communities from methane-producing bioreactor in Wageningen University, Netherlands - Granular Sludge_15_04-R3 | ecosystem: Engineered > Bioreactor > Anaerobic >... | reverse complement strand
AAGTAATTTTTCTTGGGTGTGCGCCCAACGTCGTGTAGAGCCGATCAAACCGATATAAGGCACATCGGTCTCTAATAGCGCGGGTATGCCTTCGATGTCAACATCGGCACCTCTCGTCACTAAAACCAGGTAAGTACGCAAACCCAATGTCATTTCCTCTGGAATCCGACTCATTGGCACCGGTAAATATTGATCACCGCCAGGAGTTTCCTCTGGTGTGCACAACTCTGTACGGTCATCACTGACCACAACCCGGAATCCAAGCCATTTTGCAAGGTGAACAATCGGTTTGCCAACGTGACCGGCACCAACCACCACCACTGTTGGCAATTCAAGAAAAGGTTCCACAAACACAGTCACCACTCCCCCACAGATGCCCGCATCACCGCGTTCGGGATCGATCATGTCATATGTCAAAAAACGTGTTTTCCCATCTTTGAAGGAAGCTATCGCCTCATCAAGTACCCTATTTTCGACCTCCCCGCCGCCAACAGTACCATCAAAGTGTCCATCGTTGTAAACCAACATTTTGGCACCCGCATGACGGGGAACAGATCCTTTGGTATTTACAACCGTACATAAGACAACTGGTTCTCCTCGGTCTATCGTCTCATTCAGTTGTTTTAGGACGCTCATTTTTACTCCTCGAGTAAGCTCAATACCACTGGTAAAAGTTGTTTTTTACGTGAAACCACACCTTCCGCTAACCGAGTACCATCTGCAAGGGGTCGATAGGGCAGTTCGTCTAAAACCGTCGGTGGGTCAACCATCAACAGACGGCTGTCGCCCTGGACTACATCCGTCACCATTAGCATGGCAAAATCTAAGCTCCGGCGTTCCTTTAGGTCTTGAAGTGCTTGGCCTAGGGGTTCCAAAAAGTCATTTAGTTCGTATAAATCCGATACTTCAGCTTGCGCAATGGCAAAGCGGATTGAACTTGTCTCGTATTTCTTCATATCCGATGTGACCACATCCATCGGATCACGGCTGGCCAGTCCCGTGCCGGCAGCCACTACCTTTTCGCCATAGGTCTGCAAAGTTTCATTTTCGAGCGGTCCGCCCATCACGAAAGCCCATCGAGCTAAGCGTTCTCCAGCTCGTATATCACGGGGCGTGGTTGTCGGTGAAGTTAATACCAGCGTGTCTGAAAGCAATCCCGCCAGCATCAAACCCGCCACCTCGGGAGGCGCGCTCAACCCGGCATTCTCCATAAATTCCGATACAAGTGTGCTGGTGCTGCCGACCACATCAACCGTGAAGCGGATCGGTTCGTGGGTGGTTGGGTTACCCAATCGGTGATGGTCCAAGATCTCGATCAGTTCAGCCTCATCCAAAGACCCTAACGATTGTTGTGGTTCGTTATGATCAACCAGGATGATCTTCAAGCGGGGCGGATCCAACAAGTCACGCTGGCGACAGATGCCGAGATATCGTTGGTTATCATCCAAAACCCAAAACTCATCAGTCTCATCCCGTAAGAGCCGGTTAATCACATCCCGAATACGGGTTGTGGCGCTGTATCGGGCAACTTCAGTCTCTGCAGCCTCGCGGCAGGGGATCTCAAGGAGTTCAGCCAGGGTCATATTTTGGTAACGTGGGTGTGGGCCCATTAAACGGCTCAGGAAATTAAACAGAGATTTGCCAGAAATCAGCCCAAAAGGCGTGCCATCCGCATTAACCACCGGTGCCACACCGCCAGTACGACTGAGTATCGCCCAGGCATCACTTAATGGTCTATCCGGTGTGACTGTGTCCAAACGCCGCATCACGGATTCAAAGCGGGGCGAAGCATCGTTAAACAACATCGGCGGTTCCAGGCCTAAGGTCCGCAGCACCCAGGCTGTCTGTAAATTAATCGCACCCGAACGGGCAGGAATGGCATGAATCCCATCTCGCTCAGTTAGAAGCCAGGCGTATCCCATGGCTGAGGCAATCGCATCTGTATCTGGATTGACATGACCAATGACGTAGACCTGGTTATCCGTCCTTAAATTTGGTGAATTTGTTATTTGTCCAGTAACCAATTGATTGCCTCACGATCTGTTTTACAAAGCTTTGATTGCACGATAAATGCTTTCCGGTAAAGCAGGGATGTTTTTGAGAGAAACGCCGCAGGCATCAAAAATTGCATTCCCGACCGCAGGTGCAATGCCATCCAAGGGAATTTCTGCCACGGCTTTAGCGCCATAAGGATGTGAAGGCTCATATGTTTCAACAAAAATGGTAGTTAATTCGGGCATTTCATCCGATCTAAAAATATGGTAATCGACAAAGTCGCGCTCCCTGGGTTGTCCTTTTTCATCGTAGACCATCTCTTCACACACGGCGTAACCCAAGGCCTGCGTCATCCCGCCTTCGATTTGTCCAGAAGCAGTGATAGGGTTGATGATCACCCCGGAATCAACGGCCATCACCAGCTTATCAACAAAAACCATACCCGTCTCGGTATCAACGGTTACCTCAGCAAATTGGGCAGCAAATGGCGGAGGTGCCACCGGTGACATATGGGATGCTACAGCCATAATTTGCAGCTGGTCGGTTTCATGTAGGGCATGCAGGGCAATCGCCTCAAAACTGATCTCATCACCTGCAGGTGATATCGCTTTTCGATCCTCAAGCAAAATATCCATCGGATCGATATCAGAGCCCTGCTCCGCAAACATCATGGTTGCCCGTGCACGAATCTGTTCTGCAACTTTTTCCGCCGCTTTAACCACGGCTGCACCGGAAATATAAGTTGTACTGGATGCATATGCGCCTTTATCAAAAGGAGTGAAGTCCGTATCTGATGAATACACAAGTATATCCTCGAGTGGAACCCCCAAGGTCTCAGCAGCCATCTGACCTAGAACTGTATCCGATCCAGTGCCAAGATCCGTTGCGCCAACAAGCAGGTTGAATGATCCATCATCGTTCATCTTGATGCTGGCTCCCCCCATATCCAGGTATGGAATTGCAGTCCCTTGCATGACCATGGCAACCCCGATCCCTTTACGCAAATGGTCTTGGCCAGGTACGACATGCCAATCCTGATTGCCAAATTTATGATCCCAATCGATGGCCATCCGGCCTTGATTGACACATTCTTCCAACCCTATTGTGTAAATCGTTTCAGGTTTCGGTTCACGACCTTCACTCCAGGCGGTGCTGAAAGGATGCAGTTCACCGGAGCGTAAGGCATTCTTCAAACGAAAAGCTATCGGGTCAAGACCTAATTCTCGGGCGATCGTCTCCATATGGCGTTCAACAGGCCAAAAACCCTGTGGAACACCGTATCCTCGGTAAGCACCTGACGGAACCGTATTGGTGTAAACCACATCAGCGTAGAAACGGATATTGGGTTGCACTCGATAAGGGCCATCACCAACATAAAGCGCCATCGCCTTATGACCGGTATTCCCAGCCACGGTCAGGGCATGACATCCGTAAGCGCCAGTGTCGCTTAAACAGTACATTTCGTTAGCAGTAATGGTCCCATCCTCTTTGACACCTGTCTTAAGACGGATGCGCATGGGATGTCGTGTCCGCGATCCAATGAATTCCTCTTCTCGGGTCATCTCATAGATCACGGGTCGACCGGTGGCGATGGTTAAATGTGCCGCCACATCTTCAATTAATACTTCTTGTTTACCGCCAAAACCACCACCAATCCTGGGTTTAATCACTCGGATACGTTTTATCGGCAAATCAAGCACCGGCGCGATCTGACGGCGGACATGGAAGGGAACCTGGGTGCTGGTCCGGATTACTAAACGGTCGTCCTCATCCCAGTACGTCACCACCACATGCGGTTCGATGTGCGCTTGCTGTACTTTGGGGACCACATATTCATCCACAATAATTCGATCTGCTTCAGCAAACCCCTGTTCTACATCACCGATATCCACCCGGATTTGTGCTGCTAAGTTGCGTGTTGGGTCAGATTCGTCAAAATTAACGTAGTCAGTTTCGTCGTGTATAATCGGCGCTCCTGCGAGCATTGCTTGTGTCGGGTCGATAATGAGCGGCAATACTTCATAATCAACCTTGATCAAATCAAGCGCAGCCTGCGCAATTTCTGCCGTTTCAGCCGCCACAAAGGCAACGCGGTCGCCCACAAAACGGACTTTGTTATCCAATGAAAAAGTATCTAGCGGCCCCGGGATGGGATGGGATTGACCTGCGGTGGAATATGCCACCCTTGGCAGATCCTCCCAGGTTAACACGGCCGCAACACCAGGCAAAGCTTCTGCTTCTGCAGTATCTATGTGCTTGATCATTGCATGTGCATACGGGCTGCGCAGTACTTTCGCAACCAGCATGTCCCGTTTCTCAAAATCTGCTGAAAAAGCAGGCTTTCCTTGTACAAGCTTAACCGCATCAACTTTTATTTCAGCGTGGCCGACGGTTTTCATCGGCGAGTGAGTATCCAAAACCTTCAATTTTGGCAGAACCGTGATCTCAGTTTGTGTTCCACCACCAGATGTCAATGGTGCCCCACCTGGGCCGGAAGCTTTTTCAAAATCCAACACATCGCTGATATCGATGGATTCATCAATGGGAAAAACCTGCTCACCGCGTAAAATCGCGGCTGCTCTAAGCACAGCCTGAACAGGTTTGAGATAACCTGTACAGCGGCATAACACACCAGACAAAGCTTCACGCACATCATCTTCACTTGGGGAGGGTTTTTTTTCTAATAATGCCTTTGCAACCAGCACCATGGCTGGTGTGCAATAGCCGCATTGGATTGCACCTGTGTCCACAAAAGCTTGTTGAATAATATGCAAGCCTTCAGTACGCCGCCATCCCTGTTCTGGATGTTGACCCAGCTTTTCGACGGTTTCAATTAAGTGACCTTCTGCTTGAGCGGTTAGCATCGTACAGCTATTGACTGGTCGCCCATCAAAGAGCACCGCACACGCGCCGCATTCACCTTTTTCACACCCTCCGCTCTTAATGCTGAAAAAGCCAAGCCGCCTTAATGTATCCAACAACCGTTCACCTGCTGGGACATTAAGTGGATAATCCTGTTGATTAATGGTCAGTTTAATTTTCATCTCAGGCCTCGCTTGATATGAGTGTTTCAATCCGTCTTAGACAACGCTGGGCTAAATTGGCAGCGACATCTTGCCTGTATTCAGCAGATGCCCATTGATCTTCTGCCTCAGCACAAGCATCTTTGCTGGCAACATCAACACCACTGCTGTCCGGCCCATCCATGGCAATCATCGGCGCATTTCCAAAACCGCCCAAAGCCACTCTGGTTCTACCTGATCCCCACTGTGCCATCGCAACAACCAAAATTGGACGGTCTTTAGGGGAGCGAGCAACATATTCAAACACCAGGTATGATCCCGTCCACCATAATGCTTCCGTCATCAAGACACCTGGAAACGTATTGGCACGCATGGGCAGCCAGTCCCCCATATGCACCTTGAAGGATTCTGGTTCCCAGGTCAGGTTTGTGTCAAGCGCGAGCAAAGCTGTCGTTAAAATCGAACGGCCATCACTGCTAATCAACCACCCACCTAAAGATGCCATGTTGCGGATATTCTCGGATGCATCAATATGGATGGCACGTTTAATTTCAGGATGAACCTCAGGATGCATTAATAGGCTTTCCAGACGCACCATCGCACCGATCCTGATCTCCTGACTTTGGATCGAGATTTGATCCAAACCAACGTTTTGTAAATCAACTACACCCACCAGGCTGGTTTGTTGGCGACTCAGGCTCGTGCCGCCCCCCATAGGACGGCGCTCTTTCCCCGTTTCGCTCAGCAGGGAAAGGGTTTCTTCAATCGAATTGGGTCTCAAATATTCACGTATCATACATCCTCCTCGTCCGAATAAACACGCCATCCCAATGCTTGTGCATCAATTGCCTTCAATTGCGATTCGGTGATATCAACCAACACCAATTCGGCTTCTGCCAGAACCTCCCCTTGCAGGTTTTTAATCTCACTGTGTGCATGGGATACTCGTCCGTGCCGATCCCCTGCTTCACCGTAAACCACTAAATCCGTCTTGGTTGGAACGGGCAGTCGATAACGCACATTCAGCTGGGCCGTAACCATGAACTTTCTTGGGCTGGTCATCTGCGACCGACCGCCGCACTCATCCAGAATTGCTGCAATGATACCGCCGTGAACAATACCCGGATAGCCCTCATAACTTGAAGATAGCATGAAATCCGCCCGCACTGTGCCGGGAAAATCCGAATAGAAGTTTAATTTTAAACCAACCGTGTTCTCCCGGCCGCAAACAAAACAATTTATCGAACCTGGCTGTTTTTGCGCCATAATCATTTAGTTGCGAATGTATCGATTAGCACCTTCACGTTTCCGCCAACCGGGTAAAGAATGGGGCAGGTCGCGCCGTTATTGATGTATTCTTGAACCTTTTTCCGGGCTTCATCGGGCGTCCCACTGGCTGTAATGCGGTGGACCAGGTCATCAGGGACCAGATGTTTGGCTTGTCGAATTTGCTCATGGGTTGCCGGCCAACCTAAAATCGATTGGATTTCATGAACAACATCCATTGAAACACCTGAAGCCTTAGCGATGTGCGGCTGCTGTGCTAGGTATTGGGTCAGCAGTTCCCGGCTGGTATCAATGGCCTGTTCACCATCCTCATCCACTGAACAAACCACGAGTTGGGGTCGATCCATCTCATCCAAAGTGCGCCCAGATTCTTTTAAACCCTTTTTTAGTTCATCAATTGCCTGATGATTGTATTCAGGAGGGACGCAATAGTTTAATACCACACCATCCGCAATTTTCCCGGTTAATTCAAGCATTTTTGGGCCGGTTGCGCCGATATAAATGGGCACATTGCGGGGTTCACGCCTGCCATGCACCACATCAAGCTCAATACCTGTCACATGGACATACTCACCGTCAAAGGTTACCCGCTCCATATTCAACAGCCGTCGTAAAACCACTATGGTCTCTTCCATGGCTGTTAAAGGACTTTTACGATCAATGCCCACATTCTTGGCCAACGGATCCCACCACGCACCGATCCCACATATTATTCGGTCTGGAGCAAGATCATCAAGGGTTAGAAATGTTGAAGCCAGCAAACCAATATTGCGCGTCCAGTTATTGATCACACCTGACCCAACTTGGATTTTTTCGGTAACAGCTGCGTAAGCAGCCATCGGGACAATCGCATCTCGTACCAGGCGGCTTTCTGCTTGCCATACAGCTTCAAAACCTCGTTCTTCAGCATATCGTACGTAATCAAGCCCGTCACGCAAATCATGTGCATCTTGCAAATATAAAGCAACTCTTTCTAATGTCATTTTTTCGTCCTTTTCACTCGTGGGTATCAGTATCAAATCATGATAGGCAAAACACTTTTCGAACAAAGGATTTCATAATCCTCAGGCACATCCAAATCCAAGGCAATCCGGTCATTTTCATTAACAATCACTTCCGCACCCGCCAACTTTGCTAGATGGCAATGTTTCTCAAATGAATCCATGCCAAATGAAAACGTGATCAAATCAGCAGGATCAATCAGAAGCATATTTGTGCCCAATCGTTGGCGATCAGGGTTGATCACCATCACAGGTGGTTGGGTTCTTTGCTCAATAAAAGCGGTTACATCGTCCGGGGTCAACATTGGTAGATCAGCTGGAACGATTAGGACACCCTCCGTGGAGAACGCTCTTGAAAATACCGAAGCACGCCTTAAAGCATTATTTAATTCTGGCGTGCCATTTTCGGTGACGGTTCGCACGTTTTTTTCCCGCGACTCTGTTAAAACATTTGAATCTCGGCTAACGACCAAGATATCAGAAATTGCAGTTACTTTTTTTAAAACATCGATTGTATGAGAAAAAAGCTGGTGATTTAATCGGGAACGTTCGGTTTCAGAAAGAATCTCAGATAATCGAGATTTGCCGCGACGTAATGGTTTGACTGGAACGATCGCCCAAAGGCTCATAAGTTTAGTGGCTCCTGTTGAGGATCGCTTCGCCAAATTTGAGGACCTCCTCTGCAAAGCGCACGCGATCCACCTCATCCTTCATAATAATATCAGTCAGTAAAGGAATTATACGATATCGCTGGATATTTTCCAATTCTTCAGCATCCTTATGGTCGAAAATGAACCCGCTTAGAAAATCACGGTAATGAGAAGCAACAGCAAAAGCTGAAGGTTGAACGCCCAATTCACAAAACATTTTTGCAGCCGGCCCTTTCAATGCCTGACCGCCCACCAAGGGTGAAACCCCGATCACAACTTTTCTGGCGATGGCATCACGGTAACCTGGAACGGACAGAATCGGGTCGATGCTTACCCAGGGATTAGACGGTGTCAAAATAACCAGGTCAGCACCATGGATATGCGTCAAAGCACCCGGTGCAGGTGCAGCAGTATCAGCCCCCTGGAATTCAAATTTTTCTACCACAGGTGTACAAGAGACCTTAACAAAATAATGCTGAAAACCAAGTTCACCTTGATCACTGGTATGAACAATGGTGCTGACTGGATCATTGCTCATTGGAAAAATCGGATGTTGAATACCCCATTGGTTGCATAATCTGTGCGTGATTTCAGACAGGGGTTCGCCTTGTGCCAGCATCTCCGTGCGAAACAGGTGTGTTGCTAAGTCTTTATCGCCAATCTGGAACCAACTCTGGCCACCCAGATCTTTAACAGTATTGAGTACATTCCAGGTCTCTTCCCGCTGGCCCCATCCTGTCCTAGGATTGGCTAATCCAGCCAGGGTATAACATACGGTATCCAAATCAGGGCTAATGTATAATCCCCAGAAAACAAAATCATCACCGGTATTGACAATTACAGATAAATCCCCTCGGGGCAACAAAGCGGCCAATCCATGGACGAGTTTTGCCCCGCCGACACCGCCTGCCAAAGCTACAACTTTCAAAACAACACCTTCATTCACAAAATAGATAGTGGCGCAAAGCCTTACTTGAAAGCTCACCCGCTTGGGAAACAATCGTGAAGTTATCAATCGCAATCGTCAATTCAACCGGTTCAAAAGCAACCGACTGAAGGACGCATGCCAGGTTATCAAACGTCAAGTCCTTTATTGCTAGGGTGATATGGGGTAGCCAATGCGCTGGCGCATAATACTTGTTTACACGCTCGGCATGGGGTTGAATCAAACGCCAAATCTCAGCGTGTAAATCAAACATTGCTTGGGACTTGACAATCGGTAAATATAAGATCGGATTTTCCCCAGCAAAAATCCCCAAACCAAATACATAGGATGATAAGCAGCTCGAGCGGTCAGCAATATCCGCTGTAATAGATGCTGCTTGAGGGATATTAAGCTCATCAGCAGAAAACCAGGTGAAGTGAGGTGTGGGTAGTTTAAATATTTCTTCCAAGCCGCAAGCTTGATGCAACCGGTTCCATAGAACCTTTACTGCGATTGAAGAATCAGCATCTAATTCACTGATGATAGCAAACATATTAAGCTCATCTAAACAAATCCATATCTTTGGGTCGGATTAATTCTGATAATTCACTCTCACGCAAGGGATAAGGAAAACCCCTAACAAGCACAACAGGCGTTCCTTCTTTTGCCTGGCCCATCACCAGGGATGCACCAGCCGCCAATTCATCACCGGCTGCAACCATGGTAACCCTTAAGCGATAATCAAAAAGATCAGGCTCACCCCGCAAATCGACCAGCCCTGGTAATCCTGCTAAGCCAATCGTCACACCGACTGTCCCCAATCGCCATGCCCGACCGTGTGAGTCAATGATCAAAACACCGATTTGACACCCATAATATTTTTCCAACTTTGCACGAATGTTTTGAGCAGACACATCTGGATTTTTCGGGAGAAGCAGAACCCAATCCTCAGGTTGACCCCAAGGACCAGACACATTTGAATGATCAATCCCAGCGTTTGCGCTGATGAAACCCAAACGATGCTCAACAATCATCAGGTTCTTGCGAACACGGACAACCTCCTGGGTTTCAGAGAGGATTAATTCGACCAATCGTGGATCTTTCTCTGTGATTCGGGCATAATCTAATGCTGCCTCAGAGGGCTTGACCGTGGTCAAATTGACCAAACGACCTTCCGCTTTGGAGACAATCTTTTGGGCAATCACCAAAATGTCCCCAGTTTGCAAGGTTATATCGTTCTCAGTCAGCGTTTTGATTATCAAAGCATGCAGGGTATCCCCTGGGGATACTAGCGGAAGACCTGTTATTGGGATAAAGGTCAGGTTCATCTTACGCTTGATCGGGAATGCCCGTAATGCGGATACCCGAAGCATGCACCTTATGTTGAATGTTCAACCCGATCAATACCGATGTTAACCCTTCAACAACCACCGCGTTTTCTATCGGTCCCGCATCCCAACCCTTCAATCCTGTATCCATCACCAAGCCTAAAACGACATCACGGGCTGCTTTTCCTTTTCCACACACCAATACATCGCAATCCGTGTCCCCCTGTCCCATCAAACGCTCATGTGAGATGTTTTGGAAAGCATCCACAACCTGGCAAGCATCACCAAGGATAGCTTGGGCTTCCTGGGCAACTGAACCAGCTTCTGGCATTTGCACCTTGGTCACTTTTGGGGGCACTAACGGAACCACAACATCAATGACAATTTTCCCTTGCAGCGCGTCTTTCAAGTCCTCAAGCGTGGCTCGATGCCCTGCGTAAGGCACAGTGATCACAGCAATATCGCAGGCCTCAACAGCGCCTCGGTTTTCCATGCCCTGTAAGTTTTCAGGTGCATATCCCATGAATTCTGTCAGCTCTTCAACAGCACGCTGCGCCTTTTCATGCTGCCGAGATCCAATGATCACCTTATGCCCGGCTTGCAGCCAGCGAAAAGCCAACCCCTTGCCTTCTTTTCCGGTGCCCCCAACTATGCCTAAGGTAAAAATTTTCTTGGTTTTTTCATCCATTTTATTGTCCTTTGTTCTGTCAGTAATTTGAATTCACTTGCGGGTAGCAATGTCTTCAAATCGTTTCCAAATGTTTTTTGAGATTTCCAATGCTCTGGTTGCAAGAACAGCTTCGTTGAGAGTCAACAATTGTCGTCGGTACATCAAGGGTTTTCCCGCCACAATAGTCGCAGTCACCATGCTTTCTTGGAAGCCAAATAGGATATGCCAGGGTAGATTA
>Ga0334892_1003104_pt1 | contig 11121 bp, 6 predicted proteins | sample GraSluR3_MG_4_FD_207213 | JGI IMG/M metagenome (GOLD analysis project Ga0334892, IMG submission 207213) | Sludge microbial communities from methane-producing bioreactor in Wageningen University, Netherlands - Granular Sludge_15_04-R3 | ecosystem: Engineered > Bioreactor > Anaerobic > Unclassified... | reverse complement strand
ACTCTCATATCCCCGAAGGAATACTACCGTTCGACTTGCATGCCTAATCCACGCCGCCAGCGTTCGTCCTGAGCCAGGATCAAACTCTCCATCATTTACTAAATGACTTGAACTGACAAGAGCTTCTCTTTCACTTAATCTCTATAGCACTCTATAAACTTGTAAAGAACTTTTTTCCCCGCTCATGCCGAGCAGGTTTTGCCACTTTCTTTATGGGGCTTTTTTTGTCAATAGATTTCTTTGCCGCATAATCGTCAGATGCGACTAACAGAGCATCTATCTATCTGCCAATGAAACCTCTAAGAATCACAAAAAAAATATCGACCTGAGCCAAAATACTCAGGTTTCTTTGCATTCATCTGCGGCATGGAGCCCCAGATCTAGCGCAGAAAGCTGTTTAATAGGTTTGCAAACGGATCCCGACAGGGCGGTGATCTGAGATGAGATTGTAGTAAGCGGAGATTCCGCCGACGTGGTTTTCGACCCGAATGACACGGCAGACGCTTCCCGCTGCGGCAAAATCCTCAAAGAGCTCACTGGTGATCAAGATGTGATCGATCATGCTATTGTAGGAAGGATATGAGACGGTATTGGGGGTTGGATTTTGTGCGATCGGCATCGTAGTGAACATATATTCATCGGGTTTATCTAGGAATGCCATGAAGACGTTTGTCTCTATGGGCTCCTGAATCTGATCGTTGAGATCGCCCAGAAGGATCACATTATCATTTTCGTGATTTTCGCTGATGTGTCGTTCAAGCAGTTCGATAGCATATCGCCTGCGCACCTCTTCATCCCCGGGGTCGTCTTCGTCGATGATATTGTCACCAAAGGCTTTTAAATGGTTGTTTATAATGACATAGTCTTTGTTTGCAAAGGTGATATCGAGGATGTATGGAGGTCTTGGAAAGGGATTTGACATCCCGTTGTAAATAGTGTATTCATCGTTTACCGTCACGGTTCTGGAGTCATATAGATATGCCAAGCGCCAGGATGATGTGGCGTTGTAGACATATGCATTGTAGTATGGGATGTTCTCTGCCAGGGCCTGAAACTGAGCATAGTCCATAATCTCTTGGAAAGCGATGATCTCGACATTCATCTGTGGGATGATATCGCTTAGAAGATCGACTGTATCTGAGGTCAAGGGGAAGGTTTTGAGGTTCCAGGTAAGGATATCCAATGTGTTTTGAGTCCCAAAAGCCAGCCCGCTCTCATCCGAGATGGGTGGAGTAAGTTTTTGATTCTCACCGCAGGAGCTCAGGGCTATCAGGAGCGCGAGCAGGAAGCTGATCAGGTATATTCTCTTTTGCATAGTTGTTTCCTTTCGAATAGGAAATGGTGGCTTAAGACAGGGTCCAAGTCAGATGCACAGCCATATCCGATATTTTCCCAAAAGCCTATATAGCCGATAATTGTCAAGAGCTTTCACAAAGAATGAGCCCGCAATCATTTCTGACGCGGGCTCGAGCTTAAGTAGCTATATTGATTATTTCATCATAAGCATTTTGCGAGTATGGCTTTGGTTTTGGATCTTGAGGCGATAGAGATATAGCCCTGTTGCCACCAACTTACCGGAATCATCAGTACCGTCCCAGACGATGCTATTGGATCCGGCTTGGACCGGTCCATTGTGCAAGTCACGCACGAGCTGTCCCTTGGTGTTGTAAATCCTCAAGCTAGCCGATGTAGCGATCGCGCTATTGAAGGCAATGGTCGTGCTTGGATTGAAGGGATTCGGATAGTTTTGCAGATTTGTCACCGGGATGCTTGCTACGGCATCATCGGTGGACACATAGTTATCCGGTGCTGTTGTGGTGAAGCGGATGGAGCGTCCGGCCTGCAGCGGTGCCGCTGTGGGCGGATAGATATTTGCATAGGTGTAGGTCAAGCCGGTGAGATTACGATGATCTTCCAAGCCGATGGTGCAGTAGTTTCCGGTGCTGGCGGGGTTGTCCACAGTGTGGAAATGCAACATGATGTCGCCGTCATCATCATCTTTAGGATAGAGAATGATCTGGAACATCTCCAAGGAGGCGTCGTCGCCGGCTTGGATGGTATACTGGTTGTAGGCTTCGTTATATTGGACGATATAGCGATGGTTATCCTCATCGTAATAATAGAGGATGCGCATATCGGCGAAGATGTCGTCTCCACCGGGGGTGGTGCCGATCTTCTTTCCTTTGAGATCATCCCAATATCCCGCGATCAGTGCTTGGGGTCCTAGAGCTGCCGGGATGAAGTGGTTGTTGAAATAGCTTTCGTCCGTATGGATAAATGATATCCATCCGTTTGAAGAAATGGTCATGCTATCATAATCTTGTCCATAGAATCTGAACGTGAAGGGCAGATCTAGTTCCAAGACGCCATCATCCATTTCCAGCCAGAGATTACCGGGTCCGTCAAATTCCGGATCCAGCTCAAACCACTCATAGCTAGGCGCCATGGCATAGTCCACATCGGTGTCATCATAGGCATAATAGCCATATTCACAAGGTCCGGTGGGATCATTTGTGCTTGGGAAGCCAGCGGTCACTGAGTAGAATGACATCCATTCATAGCCGGTGTCATCACCAAAGACAAAGCGCAGGCCAATCTCTCTGCCATCCCATACATCCGGCATCAGAGAGATGCTGACGTCAAAGTCAAAGACCTCTCCCGGAAGGATCTCACCGAGATTAATCGGGCTAGCGGTGGCAGTGGCAGCTTCTGTGAGAGTGGAAACCATCACGTGAGCTGTTGAAAGCGGAGCTGTGCCGCTGTTTGTGGCTGTAAAAGTGACTGTGGATGTCTGCCCAAGCGGCAAGTCTCCACTGTGATCATAGACTTGGAGCATGGCTCCGCCGCCTGCAATCTGAAACATATGGGTTCCTGCGGGGTTCTGAGTCACAAAATTCAGATTCAGAACGTCGCCGGGGTGGATATTGTGGTTTGCCGCGATATTGAAATATAGCGTATGAGTCTCACCTGGAGCGAGATCAAAGCTATCGGGGCTATCGTTTGTAATAGTGAGATTCTCATATGCTTCGATATCTCCGGTAACTCCGCTGAGAGCGGCATCAGAGTAGTTTTTGACTGTGATGGCGATATCAAGGCTTTCATTGGCATTGATTTGCGCATCAGCACCGGTATTTTCGCTAACTCCGATTCCGGGATCGCCATCCACCGTCAGAGTTCTGACGAGCGGCACCCAGTTTTCTTTGGAAACCGTAAGCAGCAGATCCCCTTCCTGATTGGGATCAATGTTTAGGATAGCTTCGCCATCCACCACTCTGGTGTATGTGAAGTTTTCTCCGTCTTTGGTGCCGGAAACGATCGCATCATTCAGATGCGGAGCATTGATGCGTATATGAGAGTCAGACTGAGCGAAGCTGAGCCCACCCACAACGATGTTTTCATTGATCACTCCCGGCTCGAGGATCCACATATTCATGGAAGGATCGGAGAGCAGGTTGTAGACGTGGAAATAGAAGGGGACATATTCTCCCGCGCCTTGATCATTGGGGAAGTTCTGATAGAGCTCCATCTTTCCCATGAGGACGGATGTTCCAAAACCGCGCACGTTGTAGTCCAGAATGGAACGATAGGTGCCGCTGGAGATGGCGTTGTTTAGGCGCGTCTTGGTATGCAGATCGCTGGGCCCGACAAATGCCACAGCGCCGCCGAGACTGGCAGTGGTGCCCATGCGCATCCATGCTTCACCAAAGGATGGATTGACCGAATTTGCAAAGTCTCCGGTGTTGCACACAAAGCTATAGACGATGGGCATTCTTTGCCCATTATAAATGTTTGCCAGATCCGGGATATGGAAGCTTGGATAATGCCATCCATTTGCGTCTCCCCAACCACGATAACTGATGATCTGCACGCCTTGGTTGATGCTTTGGGTGATGGCGGATGTGCCGGGGTAGCTTGGCGGGAAAAACACGGTGTCCACTTGAGCATAGCCAAAGTCCAAAAGACGATCGCGGAACCAACGGCTCATCCAAACCGGAGTAGTCGGCCTTAGGTTTCCTTCAGCATAGTTTCCGGCGATGGCCAAACCGCGTTTCATCCACGAAGTGTCAGTCATAAAGGGTTCACGCTCATAGCGAACCGTCTTTTCCAGCATGATGATGAGCTCCATGATATCATTGAACGAAAAACGTCCAACGAGCATTTCAGGGAAGTAATCGTCACCTTCCAAGAGGGTGTAATACTGGTCGTCAGCATCGTTTTCATTGTATTCCGGGGATGGATAGAAGTTTGTGGGGATACTAAAGTTTCCGACGGTGTCACCCATCAGCAAGAGGTAATCACTCCGATGTTCCAAATAGTGCTGACGAATGGTTTCGCGGATCTCGCCAATGCTGGAGCCGGCGTCCACTCGATTAATCACAAACACATCAAATCCCAATTGACGTTTCCATTTGATAAAGTCTGTCTGGAAACTCGCCAGATTGGCATGGCTAATGATCAGCATTTTGGGGCGATGCACAGGAAGATTGCGCAGATAGCTGGTCTCCCAATTGTCTGCCAAGACCTTATAGGCATCTACAAACGCTGGTGACAAGCTCTGTGGAAGCTCGATGCTGCCACTACCTTGCAGATTAAAATCCAGATTGTCCAAAGTGAGGATCTCTGTCTCATTTTCGATCTGAGTATTAATGCGAATCGTATATCCCTGCATCTCTCTAAATGTAAATGGCAAAGAAAGATCCAGCGCGGATTCATTGACTTCAGCGCGTGTATTGAGATATTCTCCATCTTTGTTAAAAACACGCCAGGTCATCTGATTTATGGATAACTCAGCGGTCTCAAAAGGCAATGCCAGAGTGCGAGAAATCATCGGAGTATCGGGGAATTGGTCTTCTCCCTCATCGATAGAGATTTCTGAACGCTCAAAGGGACTGCTGCGTAGATTTTCAAATCGGGCATTTACCCCGATTCCGGTGTCTTGAAAGCGCTCCAAAGTGGCCGCGCTCAAAAGGCTTATGCACATTAGACTGATGATCAGTATGATATTTCTCATTGGTCCTCCCATTAAATGGTAGATTAAAGATATGCAAGAACTGTTCCCAAAGAAGCGCCAATGAAAGAGTCACTAGCATATCAGATATTACATAGATCTGTTAAGATGCTGTTCTTCAGAATATTGAAGGAAGATATCAGCAGGCGAGAATAAATCCAAGACTATCAGTTGATAAAAAACCACCTGAGATTGGCGTGGACAGAAAGCGGGATGGGATACAGTCCATATATACTGGTGGACATGATGTTTTTCCCCGTCACTGAGAAGTCAAAGAGTTTGCTGATTCTCACAGCAGCCCATGCATCCAGGATGGTTGAGGCCTCGATCAGATATGGATTCACCGCATTGGGCAGATAGTAATCCGTATGTCCGCTGATGGAAAAACCAAGTTCCAATCGGTTGTCATGGCTGAGATTGCGGAATAGTCTATGCTCAGAGCTGAAGCTATATTCAGGAGCAGCCATCAGGGCGGGATCGTATTCTTGATAGCGCCAGCCGGTATCAACCCTTAACTGCCAATCATTCCACCTAGCCTCATATCTTCCCCCGAGCCGAACAAGCATGAGTTTCTTGGAAACTTCTGATACTGAGCTATACTGTTTTTCTTCTTTTTGGGCTAGTGAGGCCTTGATCCTTAAATCTCCCAGGCTCACCATCCCATATAGGCCATGCTCTTGTGGTATATACAAATCTGCCACAGGGATCATGCTCCCGTCTGTGGGTGAGTGAGCAATATTGAGCCGAGTGTAGCCTTTTGTGAGGGCACTCTCCAATCCCAGACGCCAAATGCCCAGATCCCTGTAGAGATCCAGCTTTGTCTGCCAGAAATCCCAATCCTTGATCCGAGCATCCGCTTTGATACCAAGCACACTCTTGTGCGCAATGCTCAAAGAGAGCTCTTCCTTAAAATCCGCAAAGTTGTATCCTCGAGCAGGTTCATAATCTCGATCAAGATCGCGATATTCATAGCGCAGCCTCGCATTCCCGCCGGGGATACTGAGAACCCGATGAGCTGCCAGATGCAAGGACTTGCTCTTCCAGCTCCGGTTTTGTGCCGGGAAAGACATCTCATCTTTCATTGATGCCACGCTGAGACTCAGCAGTTTGTGCTCGACTTTTGCGATCAACTGAGTAACATCGTGCTCATAGCGGAAATTCCCCAGATGCCAGTATGCCGGCTTGAGCTCATAACTCCCACCATCCTTGTGATATGAAGCCATGTCCAGACTAAAAAGGAAATCTTGATATCGATAGCTGAGAAACTGCTTGATGGAGTTGCCGCTATTGGGAGAGTCCACCCAATATCCATTAAAAAGGGTGTAATCAAATCTCATGCTGCTGCCCGAGATTCCAAAGAGATCAGCCTTGGCAAAACCGGCTAGAGCATAGCGGCTGTCATAATCCCCCAAAGATCCTTCCAGTCGCGATAAGCTCACAGGGTAGTCATAGATTTCGGGGTTCGCATCCATGCCCCATGCATCGTGGTGCAGTGTGTGAAACTGTGAAAAGTAGCCTTGGTAGATCCAGCTTTGAAAAAAGGTGCCCGGGATTGCAAATCCGGAGCTCATCAGATCCCTTGGCTCATTTTGCAGACCGGCAAAATCAAATCCAAGACGATAGCTCGTGGCAGACGATGGTGTCGAGATAGGCTCAAAATATCTGGAGTTTGGATATGTCTCTTGGCGATAGCGATCGATGCGATCGATAAGATCCTGCAGATCTAATTCCTCAATGATATCTTTCTCAGAGAGAAAGCTGTCTTCGGTCGGGAGAGTCAATGTGTCTGATTCCGCTGAGGCGGGCATATCAATAAGCTCCATCAGATCTGATGCTTGGCTATCTGTCACTTCAGGCTCCACAGCGCTTAACAAAGCCAAGCTAAGAAGCAGGTAGATCAGAGCCAGTGATTTTCTTTGTACCATTGAAAGGTCTCCCTCATTTGCTGTTTGAGCTTTGACTCCGGTTGCCATCCCAAAAGCTCTTTGGCCTTGGATGGATCAGCCGTCCAGGCATCGGCTGTGATTTCTTTGAATTTTTCCAGGTTCAGGATGCTTGGACGTCGGGTGATCCGTGCCCAAAAATCGCTGATGCTAAAGATGCCCTTTGCAATTGTCTCGGGGATGGTGATGGCGAGATTCTTCTTGCCCATGGCTTCGGATATCGCCTTAACGATCTCATGATGACTATAAACATATGTGTCTGTAGCAAAAAATATCTCATTTTTGCTCTTAGGATTTATAATCGCAGTAGTGATAAAATCTGCCAATTCTTCGCTATAGATCATGTTCAATGGGCGATGTGATTTCCCGATATGGAGGCTGAATCCACGATAGCAAAGCTTAAACAGCTCCAAAAAGTCCCTGTCGCCGGGACCATATACGCTGGATGGGCGGATGATGCAATAGTCTTTGCGGCAATCTCGACGAATGATGCGCTCGGCTATAGCCTTGCTCTTACCATAGGTGGTCAGGGGATGAAGAGAGTCTGCTTCGGATTTTGGCAGATCTTTTCCGGAAGGACCGGAAGCTGCTTGGGAACTGATGTAGAAGAAACGGATATCCTGCTTAAGATGATTGACAGCCTCAATCAATTGCCGCGTAAGCCCTACATTTGCAGAAAGCATATCCTTGGCGGAAAGTGCTTTGGTCATTCCTGCATTGTGGATTAGGACATCAATGTCGGATAGAGCTGTGATTATCTCGGCTTGCTTGGAAAAATCAATTACGCGGACTTCAGTGTCGGGTATATCGACGGCTCGGCGCAGCAATGCTACCGGCTCAAAATCCTGGGATTGCAAGCTGCGAATGAGGGTGCTTCCTACGAAACCGTTGGCGCCTGTGATAGCTATTTTCATCGGTCTCCTATGTCTTCCAAAAAAGAAGTGGTGGGCGTTAACGGACTTGAACCGCTGACATCTTGCTTGTAAGGCAAGCGCTCTCCCAACTGAGCTAAACGCCCACTGTATATCGGCTTAAGCGCTGGTCGGGGTGAGAGGATTCGAACCTCCGACACCTGGTTCCCAAAACCAGTGCGCTAACCGGGCTGCGCTACACCCCGCAGCAGTTTGATCACAAAATATTAGCCACGCATTTTTGTCAATCTTTTTTTGTGAAACGGACATAGTACGCCAAATTAAAACCGTTTAGCGCCATCCCGGCACTTGCAATTCTGCGGACTTGAGTCCAAATTGTCTTGACGACTTGCGGTGACTTACAGAAATAGCAATTTCAAAGGAGTTTGTAAATGAAATTAATGCTCTTGTTTGTCATATTCATATGTCTGGCGGGCTGCGCCGTGATGGATATCAGCACTCTTGATACTGCCAAACCAATGTATCCCGACCGCGTTAAAGCAGATGTGTATCTCAATGTCGCCCCGAACTATAGCTCAGGATTCTTTCTTACTGACGAGGAACTTACCTATGTCCAAGAGCATGATGATTTCTATAGCAACGATTTGAGCGCTTCATTACTCTCAGGATATCGCTTGGGACTGGCAATCAACGAACGTCTAGACATTCATGCGAGATACTATGAAACTGGACTTTGCAGAGGCGGCAAAATCGGCATCAAATCCCTAATCCATCACAGTGACAATGTGTATCACGCCTTTTTGCCGACCATCACCTTCATGGTAGGGAAGTCAAATCATATGGCAAATGGCGAGAACTATGTTAATCGATATTCATCCTTGGGGGGTGAATTTTCCTACTTGGCATCCAATGAGATGAGCAGATACTTTACAGCGACAGCATCAGCTCGAATAAATGCCTCCATATATGACCAGAATGTATTCAACAAGGATTTTGAGACAAAGACTATCGTACATGGTGGGCTTTGCGGGAATCTTCGCCTTAAGATATCTCCAATCTATGCCATCTTTGAGATAGGAATCGAAGCCCTAACAAACCATGAAATGGACGTGACACTAAGCCCGAATAGCGGGATGGCCATCGGATTGCAATTTTAGCAAATTCTATAGAAAAGCCCGGCTTTACTCACATGGGTTCAGCTCGATTGGCTATGATTACACGTAAGAATTGAGTCAGCAGATGCTGTGCATATGGGTTTCGGTAACGTAAATGCCTGTAAAAAATAGGTCTCGCTCACCCCTTGCTCACCCCTTGCTCACCGGTCGAGCGTGCAAGCGGTGAGAAAATAAGGAATTAGAGTTCTTAGTTCGTAGTTCTTAGCTCGCAGTTAGCGGCCATTTCGCGGCAAATTGAATGTACAATCTACGATTTACGATCTACAATTAGGGTGTCGATGCGCACGTATCTGCCTTATTACTACCAGCCCAAAACCAGTCACTCCATATCTTCACACACCAGCCTCCACATTAGTCATTCCTTATCTTCACCACCACCAGCCTAGCTTAGCCATTCCGTATCTTCACCACCACCAGCCTAGCTTAGCCATTCCGTATCTTCACCACCACCAGCCCCACATTAGTCATTCCGGAAAGTCGAACGGAGTGAGGCTTATCCGGAATCCATAATCTGCCCACAGATTGACACTAATCTGCACAGATTAGGTTTAGAGGCTTGAGAAGCATGACCCAAGCTCCTGCCCGGATGGGCGGCTAAAAGCCGCCCCTACACTAATATGCGGCTAGATGCCGCAACTACACAGCCATGCCTGCAGCTTGTTACGCGACAAGATGTCGCGTCTACTATTGGCGGCTTAAAGCCGCCCCCACAATAGTCATTCCGGGCTTGACCCGGAATCTAAAATACACACAGATTTCACGCATTCTATCACAAGTCCTTATCCGCTATGTTTGCACAGCCTCGGTTTCATCATGCTCTCTTGATAGCCTCCGATAGGCCTCCCCTGCCGGGCTCAAGAAAGGTTCAAGAGGGTCTTGAGTGAAACAAAAGCCGGAAGACGATCAAGATCCGTAACCAATATGGCCCAGACTTCAGCAAGCAAAACTTCATAACCCGATCTTGATGATCCGCTCCATCCTCGCTATATTTTTGATCAACCGATTGCAGCCGGCTCCGCATATTATCGCAGATAATGCCTCATCCTCTCGATTTGAGCAACCTTTAGCAAAGTGGGCTTTCTGACTATCTCCATCAGAAAGTCAGAAAATGATTGACAGACAGATAGGCTTCTGCAGAATTGCATCATGTATATGCAAGATTACTGCATGTGACTGACAAAAAATGAGATATGATAGTGACGTCGGGCAGCCCTAGTCTTGATCATCAGCAAAATCTGAAGCTTTTGGATCAAGCGATGCTACCAATCAGGAAATGTAATAGCATAATGACGGCATGGCAGTGGAAATGATTCCACATCATGCTACCGGACATATGGACAGCTTGTCTATGCTTGATATAGAACATAATCAGGCATTTCAAGACTGGATAAAATGAGTTTAAGGAGTATAGAGCAAAAGAAAACATGAATTTAGCTAAGGATAAGAGACAGATGATCCTCGATATAGCCACGAGGATTTTTTTACGTTATGGCTATACGAAGACTTCCCTGGATGAGATAGCATCCGAGGCGAAGATCGCCAAAGGGACGATATACTACTATTTTTCCAGTAAGGACGAGCTCTTTGTGAATGTGGTATCAGAGCAAAGCAAGGAACTAATCAATGATATTGAGCAAAAGCTAAACACAAAACAAGGCTTTGAAGAGAAGCTTCGCTTTTTCTTGCACGCTCCGGTGGAATATGTCTGCGATAAGATGCCAATCTGGATTGATGGGATCAAGAATATTCCCTTTCACTACAAAGAGTATTTTGAGAAGTATCGGGAAGCCAACCGAGCCAAGATGCTTGAGATGCTTCAAGGGATCATCGATGAGGGGATCAAAGAAGACATGATCTCGGACGTGATCATTCCCGATCGTCTTTGCGAGATCATCAATGATTGGTTTCTTTTGGGAGATCTCTCTGTGATGGTTGTGGATTTTGAAGGTCTTTTGCATAGGGTAAATCGTGATCGTGAACTGATCACAAATCTAATAAAGACCATTGCATAAACTCCTGATGCTTGTATTGAGATGAATTTGTTCTGCATCCACCCACTGTTTTCTGTCTCAAAGTGACTATTTCGGTCATTTTTCCTGTTTTATCCCCTCAAAACCCCTCTT
>Ga0334892_1003101_pt1 | contig 11127 bp, 9 predicted proteins | sample GraSluR3_MG_4_FD_207213 | JGI IMG/M metagenome (GOLD analysis project Ga0334892, IMG submission 207213) | Sludge microbial communities from methane-producing bioreactor in Wageningen University, Netherlands - Granular Sludge_15_04-R3 | ecosystem: Engineered > Bioreactor > Anaerobic > Unclassified... | reverse complement strand
CACCATCACTACCTCCCGCGCTTTTTCACACATTTCCAAAAGGCCGTCGATGCTGCCATTAACGGTGGTGGTGCCGCTTATAACAACCACATCACAGGTTGGTATAAGTTCCTGCTGCTTCTCCATGGGATAAAGCGCAAGGTTACTCCCGCAGTGGCCCAGTCCCTTGTCAAAAATAATGAGTTCCCTTACTTTTTTTGATATCTGCACCGCCAGGGGGCTTATTAGGCCCACCATGCACACAGTATCCTCATCCCGCATATCTATACCGAAGGGCTTGCCCTCGTTATCCTCCGGCAGCTGCTGCGAGCAGGCGGCGGCCGCCAGCACCGAAGCGGCAACCGACCGCTGCAGGCAGTCATCGGTAGAAATGCTAAGCCCTGCAACATCCAAAGCGGGCCTTCCGATTACTTTCTTTGCAAAGGGAAAGGCCGAGCACCCGTGGGGCAGCTCCTCGCGCAGTACATAGGATACGCCAATATTGCCATTATCCAGCTGACAGCCTATCAGGGAGAGACCAATAACCAGGTCGGATACCGTCCTGCCCTCCAGATAGGGCTTAGCCGCAGCCAGCACTTTTTCCATAATCATGGGTTTTCCTCCTTGTTTACTTAAATTTAATGCCATATTTACTCCATAGCCTCTATATAAATCACGTCGTTTATTTTGCCTCCGGCAATTTTCAGTTCGGGGAAGGATCCGTTTACGGCACCGGACAGGGTACCCCTTATCTCGCCGGTTGCTCTCTCTTCGGGGCCTACCGGAATATAGAATTTATCGGTGGCCATGTACCTGTAGGTTGCGCCGGCGTCCCAGCCCACATTCTCGATAACCTCGGCAGCGTTATAAATTGTATCGCTTACCACGGAATATATGGCTTCTCCCTCCGCCGTAGTTGCAAACAGGAAATCGGTCAGCTCTGTGCCGCTTTCCGGGTTGTAAAGCACCGGGGGCGCATCCGACGTAAAGTCTATTATCACATAAAGCCCGGCAAAGTCCTGGGCGGATATGGTCTTGGTGCTGCCGTCGTTGTTTGTTACGGTAAGGTCACCGCTACTACCCTTTGTAAGGAAGTCCAATGCATAGGTGATGGGATAGGCGGCCACGGTATCGCCATTATACACAATATCCTCTGCAGCCGGTTTATTATCCGCACTGTAAAAGCCTTCCCGGGAATAGTTAATTGTGTTTTGAAGAATAACTATACGCTGTGCCGGGACCAACTGGTCAAAGGGGACCATTGTCTCTTTATACGTAGGCGCATCTCCCTTGTCCTTTTCCCCGGCGGCGTTCTCACCGGCTGCTCCTGACCCTTGCTCTGTACCCGCCGGCTCTTCCGGTGCCTGCGGTGCTTTGCCGCCGCTACAGGCAACCAGTGCCACCATCATAAAAATAAGTAATACCGCTAAACTAATCTTTTTCAAAATAATCCCTCCAGTTATTATTATCCTAGATTCGGGGTGCAAAAACGGATATACCCTGCATCCGATTTGGCACCGTATATTTTTGTATCCACTCCATAGGTCCTGCTTAGGTTCTGCTCTGTCATCACCTCTCCCACCGGGCCCTGAACCACCATCCCGCCATAGCCCAGCATGGCCACCCGGGTGCCAATATCCCATACATGGTTGGGAAAATGGCTTGTCATGACTATGGTCATACCTTTTTTTGAAAGATTTTTTATGGTACGCAGCACCATGGCCTGGTTTTTAAAGTCCAGGTGCGAGGTGGGCTCGTCAAACAGTATAATCTCCGGCTGCTGGCACAGGGTGCGGGCAATAAGCACCAACTGCCGCTCACCGCCGGATATGTGGGTATAGCTTTTACCCGCCAGGTGTGCAATGCCCAGCTCTTCCATAATGCTTAAGGCCAGCTTTGTATCCTCCTTAGTTGGCGTCTCAAACAGTCCCAGGTGAGGCGTCCGACCCATCCGCACCACCTCCAGCGAGGAATAGGGAAAGGGCGCACTGTGCTCCTGGAATACTATGCCTATGGTTTTTGCCAGCTGTATTATGGACAGCTCCTTAATGTTTTTATTATTGACATATATGGCACCCTCCTTTAAGGAGTAGGTACCGTTTATACAGTTAAGCAGCGTTGTTTTGCCGCAGCCGTTGGGCCCCAAAAGGCACAGGCATTCCCCCTTCAGTACGTCTATGTTTATATCCCTCCACACAAGGTCATTGTCATTGTACCCGAAGCTGGCATTTTTTATGGACAGCTTTATGGTCATCAGTTCCACCCTCCCCTGGTCTTTCGCAGCAGGTAGGCAAATACCGGTGCACCTATAACCGCCGTCAATATACCAAGCGGAATTTCGGTGGCGGTAAGCAAGCGACATAGGTTGTCAATCATTATTAGGTACCCTGCACCAACCAGCATTGTTGCCGGGATCAGCACCTTATGGTCCGGCCCGACTATCATACGGCAAAAATGAGGTATTACCTGCCCCACCCAGCCTATTATGCCGCAGAATGCAACGGCGGTTGAGGATATGACGGTGGTGCAGACAATAATAATCGCCTTGAACAGCTCGTTGTTTACGCCCAGCGACCTTGATTCGCGCTCCCCCATCGATAGGACGTTTAGTTTCCACCGCACCATGTAAAGCCCGGCCATGGAAACTATGATTGGTATAGCCGCAATCCATAGGTCCTGCAGGCCAACGCTGCCGAGGCTGCCCATTAGCCAGAATGTTATGGCGGGCAGCTTTTCCTCGTCGTCGGCAATAAACTTGATAAGTGACAGCATGGCCTGAAAAAAGGTTGATACGACCATGCCGGACAGCACCAGCATCAGAATGGGTGTAACCTTATATATATGCGCCGTCAGGTAGGTAATTACCACCGCCAGCAGCCCGAACAAAAAGGACAGCCCCTGGATGCCTATGGCCGGAAGTTCCAGTATAAGCCCGGTGGCGGCACCAAAGCTTGCACCGGCCGACACGCCCAGTATATAGGGGCTGACCAGGGGGTTCTGGAACATCCCCTGGAAGGAAGCCCCCGACATGGAAAGCCCTGCCCCTACCAGGGCCGCCATTATTGCCCGGGGCAGGCGCACCCTTATTACCACCGTTTCAACGGTATCGGTCCAGAATGTTTCAATGGGTAAACCCAGCAGCCTTTGACCAAGTACGCATATTACCTGGTTTGGCGGTACCATGTACCGTCCAAGGAAAAGGGATACGGTAAAAAGACATATCGGAAAAGCGACCATTAACGCCCATTTCAATGCAGAGGGTCTTTTCTCTATATACTTGATGCCTGCTTCCGGTATACCTTCTGCCGCATTGTTCATCATAGGTCAGGTTCATCCCCCAATCTCTCATACCATCCGTCCAATACACGCTGGGCCTGTTCGTCGGTCAGTTCAAATTCATAGAATTCTTTGTAGTAGTACTTTATCTCTTCGATGATGTCTATGTCGGCAAACAGCTCGGGCTGGGTTATGGTGGCCAGCCAAAGCAGCATCAGGGTTGTCGTGGTACCCTTGTCCAGGAAAAAAACACCGGCGGGGATTCTGTGCAGCTGCTTATTCCTTACCGCGCTTAGGGTCTCCCACAGCGACCCCTCCTTGTACATGCTCTTAATCACCAGTTCCGGGTAGTTTCCGTGGTTATCGACCAGTATTATGTCGGGGTCCCAGTCAAAAAGCTGTTCCTTGGTAACCTCGGGAAAATTACCGGTACCGGCCTCGGGGCCCACCAGCTTGCCGCCGCACAGCCATACTTCGTAGTAGCGGTTGTCCAGCGGGTATGAGGCAAGTATGTTTTCGCCCCAGGTATTACCCCAGAACACGGTCCTGCGCTGGTCATCGGTAAGATGATGGGTGCGCTGGTAAAGCATTTCTATCTTTTCGGCGCAGTATTGCTCCCATTTTTTCGCTTCCTCCACCGCTTCGCCGCCTAAAATATCCGCCAGCGTCTTAACAGCGATGGTGGAGCTGTCAATGTACTCTTCCAGCGTCTGCGCCATAACATCATCCACCGAGCTAAAGGGGCTGGTGTTTAGAGTTAGCACAATTGACGGAATACCTACCGCTTCGAATTTTTTGAGCTCGTTACCGTTATTGTAATAGATGACCAGGTCTATCTCGCGGCTTAAGTAGTCCTCTATGTTAACCGACGAGCTGGGGTTTGCACCTATGCCCTCGTAATTCGCCAGGTCGGGATTGGTAAGCAGTGCCAGCGGATAGTTGGTGGTGTGTCCGCTTTTTGTCATGGCAATCCGGTCATGGCCGCCCAGCATGAACACCATCTCGTAGGACGGGCCGGTCATGGCCGCAATGCGGGACGGGTTAACCGGGACAGCCACATTCCTGTCTCCAAGGTCGGTTACCTGCCTTGTATCGTCTCCGGCCGTCGGCTGTGATGCGCAGCCGCAAAGGTTTATAAGTATAAGCACAATCATAAATAAAGCCGTGATTCTCTTAATCATAATCACCTCTCCCAAAAACTTTTATATAATCCCTTTGATTATTCAATAATAAAATTTATGGTGGACAGGTTATACGTCATCCACCGGCCGCCGGTACCGTTTATAAATGCGGTAAGGCCTATGGAGCAGTCGGTTGTTATGCTGTTATAGGTCATGCCGTCAAACATGCAGAAAAAGTCCACCGAGCCAAAGTACTTAGAATCGCCCTCTGCTTTCGAATACTCCCCGTTCTTGCCCTCTTTGCCCAGCCCGTTGGTGCCGTAGTATTCAACTTCGGTTATGGTACCGGATAGGTCCATGTCCATTCCTTCCAGCTTGGCAAGCATTGTATTGTAATCAATGCCAAGGAATCGCCCCTCGTAGGTGGCCGCACCGCCCTGGTACAGAAAGGAACCGTCAAACATGCCTGTTGCAACCCTTTCCTCCCCAACCTGGGTCTTTCTTATAAAATCGTCCATGGTAAGCTGACCTATCTTTTCACCGTTCCTTTGGATTTCAACGCTAAACTCGGCGGGCGTTGTCACCAGGTATACATTTACCACGCCCTTGTTGAAGCTGCTCCCGGTAGCCGCGCCGCCGTATACGTGCCTGTCATCCAGTACCACCGATTGGTACCGGCCGTCCTTGCCGGAAAAGGCGGCAAGGTACAGACTGTCTGCATCCGTTATGTAGGAGACATAACCGTCCACCGCTTCAAGAAATGCGCCCTTTACGCTCGAGAGGTCTTCACCGGTAATATCGGCCACCGAGGCACCGTAATAGTACGTACCGTCTATGTTCCTGCTAGCCATTACCTCCTTGATGTCACCGTAGGAATAACCGTCTTCCTTAAGGCTCTGACCGTCCAGGAATATGTACAGAAGCTCCCTGTCAATGTCATCTGATGGAGGTGCCGGAGCATCCTTATCCACCGCCTGGCCCTCTTCCCCGGAAGCCGGCTGGCCGGTACCGGCACAGGCCGCCAGACTAAACACAAGGACTGCCGTAAGCAGCAGTAACGCTAACCTCTTCATTTGTCTTTTCCTCCTTATAATTGTTGTTAAAACACAAAACCGGTGCCTCCGTATTTAAGAGGCACCGGTTTTTTCTTCTTGGTATGGCACTCCTTTTCAAACACGGAAGGCAGTTCGGTTTCCCTTACCACCCATCGGCTGAACGTTCATAGCTTATGCCTTAAAACGAACAGCTCGGAGGCTGAGTATTCCTTTGTCAATAGTATGATATAGCAGTTTCACCCTATTGTCAATTGGTAGGAACTGGAGGGACAGGGGACGGTTCTTTGTCCCTTTTTGCTTACCGGCCGGGGGGCCCGTCCGCTGTCTTATCGGTACTTGGTGCCGGCTGCTTGTATACAAGGTACGCCCCGGTCAGCACCAGCAGTGCTCCCATCACCTGCCTGCCACCAAGTACATCCCCAAATATTAACCGGCTCGCTATAAGGGTCGTTATGGGCTCGACAAGCCCCAGCACCCCCGCTTCCCCTGCCTCCATTCTTTTCATTCCCATTATGTTAAGGGTGCCGCCCAGGGTGGTGGATACAAAGGCAAGTCCAATAATTAGCATCACCGTCCTTGCATCCAGCTGGTAATAAATTCTGTCCCTGAAGAACAAGAGAGTTGTTACTGTCAGGAACACGCACCCGAAGGACATGGAATAAAAGGCGGTTATAAAGGGGCTGGAAGAAACCAGCGCCTTTTTAACGTATATAAAATAGGTAGCAAAAAAGAACCCCGCAGCAAGGCCAAAGATGCCTCCCAGTGTCATACCCGGCGCAGAACCACTGGTCCAGGACATGAACATTACCCACACCCCGGCCACCCCCAGCACCGCAGCCATACTTTTACGCCCGGTTATCCTCTCTCCCAGAAAGAGCCTTGCCAGCACAATTATGAAAAAGGGAGCGGTATAAAGCAGTATCACCGCAACGCTGGCGGAGGTCATCTGTATGGCGGAAAAATAGCACATCTGGTAGAGTGTCCAGTAACCCAGGCCAAACAGGGCAAAGAAACGCAAACTTTTCTTTGGTATAAAAAATGACTTTATACCGTCCTGGTATATCACAACCGGCACCATAAAGGCACTGGCAGCGGCCAACCGCATTATCGACAGTGTTAACGGATCGATAACCGGGCCTATGGCCTGCACGAAGATACCTATAAACCCCCAGCATACACCTCCCGCCAGCACCAATACAATTCCCAGCCTTCTTTCACTGCTCCCGTATTGGGGGTTGTCCCCATTGCCTGCGTTCATTAACCCTCCCCCTTACGCATATATTTCCTCATACGTCTAATACCACCGGCAGGGGAGATTGACCTGAACAGCCGGTCCCTGTGCCCCTGTCCCGGCATGAGCCGGCCAATACAGTCAGGGGCAGGCTTTCCTCCCCGGTTTGTTTTATATATTTATTCTATCAGATTCCCGGTATCTTTGCTTCTATTATTCCAACCGTTCGGCAGGGATGATGGAAATTTTACCATCCCGGTCCATAACCTTTACCATTTCAAAACCGGTACCCCTGATAAAACTGGACACGTTTGTGCGGTAGTCCTCAAGCAGGGCCACCCTTTCGCCGGTGAGACCGTCCGTGTATTCACCCAGTATGTAAAGCCCCCAGTCGCCGTTCCACCTGTAATCCTCCTTGACCATCCTAAAATACCTTACCGCAAAATCCCTTTGGTCCGGGACGTTTTGAAAACCCGTTACCGTTGACATAAGCAGCGACTGAATATGCCTGATTCGCACAGTTTCGCCCCTGTCTGTATACTCAACCTCTGACTTCTGGTTCAGCCACAGCCAGTGTGGGTCCTCTTTGACACCGTCCCATGCCTGGTTCCAGTACGCGTTATAGTCCGTTAAAAGCCCCAGTACCCGGTCGAAGTGCCCGTCCCTCCATATGAAAATATCCCTGTATGCGGCGTTGAAAAACGCACCCAGCATTTCGTCCTGAAACTGGTCTACCACTACAAGCCGGTTTTCAATACGGGCATTATCCAAAGTTTCAATACCCTTAACCGGCAGCAGGCTTGGTATACGCCCGGAGTATTTAAGCCTTCCCCCCTCCCTCTTATACAAGGCGATAATCCCTTCCTGCGGGGGCAGCGACAAAGCCACCAGCACCTCGCTTTTGCCGCCTGTCAGCACATCGGCCTCTTCAAGCAGCACATCCAATTCCCCGCTGTATCTTTTCCACCTCATATAGCCGGTATTGTCCAGCGTCCTGTCCAGAATGCTTTGTACAGCTTTGTCCGCCGCCGGTGTAATGAAGCTTCGTGCATTTTTCAGCGCCCTGTATGGTATATCGTCACCTTCATAGTTCCTGCCCCAGGGGCCGCCGAAACGGTAATTTGCAAATACCAAAACCAGAAGGATTATAACCGCCGTTATAGATACAATCACTTTCTTTTTGTTTAACCTGAAAATTTCCATAAAAACACCACCCCTTTAGAATTTATTCTTTGGGATGGTCATTAATGCTAGTTTTATTGGCCAGGTGCTGTTCAAACACAGCCTATTATATCCGTAACCGACGAAAACCCGTTTTTTTGCAGGTATCCTTCAATGCCCTCTATTATCTCTATGGGTGCATAAGGGTTAACAAAATTTGCGGTACCCACCGCTACCGCCTTAGCACCCGCCAGCAGGAACTGCACCGCATCCTTCCAGTCAAGTATCCCGCCCATGCCAATTACCGGTATAAGGTTCGCCTTCGACACCTGGTGCACCATCCGAAGGGCCACTGGTTTTACCGCCGGCCCCGACAGCCCGCCGTACAAGTTCTTAAGCACAGGTTCCCTGGTTTCTATATCTATGTCCATACCCAGCAGTGTATTTATAAGGGACACCGCATCCCCCCCGCCCTCCTTGACAGCAGCAGCGATTTCCACTATATCGGTCACATTGGGCGATAGCTTGACTATAACTGGCTTTTCGGCGCATTCCTTGACCCGCCTTGTGACGTTATACACCGTTTCGGGTTTAAGCCCGAAGGTTATCCCGCCCTCCCTGACGTTGGGGCACGACAGGTTCAGTTCCACAGCCGATACACCGGAAGGCCCAAGCTTTTCCGTCATAACACAGTACTCGTCCACCGTCGTACCCGAAATGTTTGCAATAACACATACATCCTGGTCCAAAAGACGCGGCAGTTCACTCTGCACAAATTCATCCACTCCTGGATTCTGCAGCCCGATGCTGTTAAGCATCCCCGCCGGCGTCTCGGCTGTCCTCGGAGGCGGGTTTCCCATACGCGGTTTTAGTGTAAGGCCCTTTACCACCACCGCACCCAGCCTGTTAAGAGAATAAAACTCACTGTACTCCTCGCCGAACCCGAAGGTGCCCGAAGCCGTCATTACCGGGTTTTTAAGTTTCAGGCCTGCAATATCCACACTCAAATCAGCCCTATTCATCCCAGCAAACCTCCTCGCTCCAGAATACCGGGCCGTCTTTGCAAACCCTCGAATATTTTATTCCGCCGTTCTTATCCCTTGTGGCACAGCTGCACCCAAGACAGGCCCCCACACCGCAGGCCATCCGCTCTTCCAGCGAAACCTGGCAGGGTATTGAGTTTTCCCGGGCAATCCCCGCCAGCGCTTTAAGCATCGGCCGGGGTCCGCAGCCAAATATAATATCCGGCCGATGTTCGGTCAGATATTCGCTGACAAGGTCGGTTACAAAGCCCCGATGGCCCACTCTGCCGTCCTCGCTGGACACCCTTACGTCGGACGACCTTTTTTTGAACTGGTCAAGCAAAAAAGATTGAGCTTTAAACCCTGCAAACACTGCCGCCCTTTCACCGTATATACCCGACAGCTCCACAAGGGGCGCCAAGCCTATTCCGCCGCCCACAATGGCAGCATTTTTGCAGCTTCTTTTCACTTCAAACCCCCGGCCTAAAGGCCCTAACACGTCCAGCAGGTCTCCCGGCCTGCGTCCAGACAAATACCGGGTACCCTGACCCGCAACCCGGTACACAATAACAATACAGCCCTCATCCCTTAGGGTGTGCGAAAGGCTTATAGGCCTTCTTAGAAGCGGGAACCTGTCTCCCCGGCAGCGGATATGGAAAAACTGTCCGGGAGAAGCCCTGCCTATCAATCCCGGGCTGTACAGTTTCATGCTGTATACGTCGTCGGCTACGGGTTTGTTATCAACAACCCGCAGCATTTCGTGTTGTTTCATCCCTTTAATTCCTCCAGGTGGAATATTTTAAGATTATCCATGCTTATCCCCGCCTTTATTATATCAACCATCGCCCTGGCGGTATCGATAAATGTAAAGCAGGTTACCGCATTTTCAACCGCTTCCCTCCTCAGGGCAAAACCGTCGCTGCCTATATTCCTGCCGTGGGTGGGCGTATCTATTATTAGGTCTATGCTGCCCTCGCGTACAAGCTTCAAAACGTCGTGCTTGCCCTGGCCCGCCTTGTCTGCCACAACGCAGGGCAGGCCGGCTTTTCTGATAAACTCTGCGGTCCCGGAAGTGGCATACAGTTCAAAACCCAGTTTGTTAAGCCGGACCGCAATGGGTAAAAACTCCTGTTTGTACACATCGGATATCGTTGCCAGCACCCTGCCTTTTCTCGGGATTTTGTATCCTGCGGCTGTAAAACCCTTGTACAGCGCCTGCACCAGGTCTTCGCCTATCCCCAGTACCTCGCCGGTGGATTTCATCTCGGGACCGAGCCCCGTTTCGACCCTGGGAAGCTTGTCCAGCGAAAATACCGGCACCTTTACCGCCACAAGTTTTGCTTCCTGCTGCAGTCCGCCCGGCCAGCCCATGCTTTCCAGTTTTTCGCCCAGGGCCGCCCGTGTGGCAAGGTCCACCACGGGGATGCCGGTAACCTTGCTTATATAGGGCACGGTACGGCTGGACCTGGGGTTAACCTCTATCACGAAGAGCTGGTCCCGGTACACAACGTACTGTATGTTTATTATACCCTTTACCTCCATGGCCAGGGCGATTTTTTCGGTGTATTCTGCAACAATGTCCTTTATCCGCGCCGAAAGGTTCACCGGCGGATATATGGATATGCTGTCCCCCGAATGAACGCCCGCACGCTCCAAGTGTTCCATTATACCCGGTATCAGCACCTTCTCACCGTCACAGATGGCATCAACCTCCACTTCCCTGCCCATCAGGTACCGGTCAATAAGCACCGGGTGCTTTTGCGGGTAGCTGAACACAAACTCAAGATATCTCTTCAGACCGTGCCTGTCATACACAATTTCCATACCCTGGCCGCCCAGTACGTAGGACGGCCGTACCAGCAGCGGGTATCCCAGCTCTTCACCCTTTACAAGGCCCTCTTCCATGCTTGTTACGCCCACGCCCCTGGGCCTTGGTATGCCAAGCTGCTCCAGCAGAAGGTCCATTTTCTTCCTGTCCTCCGCCATGTCAATAAACCGCGGCTGTGTACCCAGAACCCTTATACCCATTTCCTGCAGAAAGCCCGCCAGCTTTATGGATGTCTGCCCACCGAACTGCAGCACCACCCCTTCGGGGTTTTCCTGCCAGATAATGTTCAGCACGTCCTCCTCGGTTATCGGTTCGAAATAAAGCCGGTCGGACACGTCAAAATCGGTGCTCACCGTTTCGGGGTTGTTGTTAACTATTATGGTTTTTATTCCAAGCCTCTTCAGGGACTTTACGCAGTGAACCGAGCAGTAGTCAAATTCGATTCCCTGAAGAG
>Ga0334892_1003099_pt1 | contig 11130 bp, 10 predicted proteins | sample GraSluR3_MG_4_FD_207213 | JGI IMG/M metagenome (GOLD analysis project Ga0334892, IMG submission 207213) | Sludge microbial communities from methane-producing bioreactor in Wageningen University, Netherlands - Granular Sludge_15_04-R3 | ecosystem: Engineered > Bioreactor > Anaerobic >... | reverse complement strand
TACCCTTGATTCCATGGTCAGCTGCAGGAGCCTATATGACTGCCACGCTTGGGGTATCGACAATAGAGTATCTTCCATGGGCAGTTCTTAACTACATGGGTATAGTATTTGCAATACTCCTTGCTGTTACAGGCATAGGAATAACAAAGCTTGACGGAGGTAAGAAGGAAGACAAGGGGGCATTAGGTAATGCTGTTAATCAAGAAAATTAATCTGTTCTCACCGGAGGCACTGGGAACAAAGGATGTAATGATAATAAATGAAAAAATCATTGAAATTGGCGACAACCTGGAGCCAATATCAGACAGGATGATTGTAATCGACGGTACTGGAAAGATAATGGTACCGGGACTGATCGATGGTCATGTTCACCTGACAGGGGGAGGAGGAGAAGGGAGCTTCAGGACAAGGGTTCCTGAGATAACCCTTTCAAAGTTGATTGAAGGCGGAATAACAACTGTCCTGGGACTCTTGGGTACAGACTCAACAACAAGGAATGTGGAAAACCTTGTGGCAAAGTCAAAGGCCCTTAACGAGGAAGGTATCACAAGCTATGCCCTTACAGGATCCTACGGATATCCATCTGTCACACTGACGGATTCAGTGAAGAAGGACATCACATATGTCAATGAGATAATTGGCGTAAAGATAGCAATATCAGACCACAGGGCCCCCAGCACCACCAAGGAGGAGCTGGCAAGGCTTGCCTCCGATGCAAGGGTTGCAGGCATGCTCTCAGGCAAGGCCGGGGTTGTGGTTACCCATATGGGAGAAGGAAAAGGCAGACTGAAGCCCATCAGGGATGTACTCGAAACCTGGGACCTTCCAATGAAGACCTTTATACCAACCCATGTAAACAGGAATGATGACCTGCTGAAGGAGGCTCTGGATTACGCAAGACAAGGCGGAACAATTGACCTGACCTGTGGAATCTATGACGAACGGACTCCTGGCAAAGTGGTTGCAGAAGCACTGAAAAATGGAGTTCCAGCAGAGAATATAACCATAAGCTCCGATGGCTATGGAAGCTGGAGCAAGTACGATGAGAAGGGTAACCTCCTTAAGATTGGGGTATCTTCCGTCTCAAGCCTGTACAACGAGCTGGTGAGGACCGTTAAGGATGGAATCCTAAGCCTTGAGGACGCACTGCCATTCTTTACAACAAATGTTGCGAGGGCTCTTGGATTGGACAGGTCAAAGGGTAAAATAGAAAAGGATATTGATGCTGACATGCTTATCCTGGATGATGATTTGAACCTTGATTATGTTATAGCCAGGGGACAGGTCATGATGAAAGAAGGACAGGTAGTGGTAAGGGGAACATATGAATAAGCAGGATTGAGAGGACGCATTTGCGTCCTCTTTAATTTAGTTATATATTCCATATAGAGGGACCTGACTGACGGCATACGACATATAGTATAATAGTCATAAATAATTAGCATATATTGTGGTCAACTAATCACTTTATATGCTTTTTTATGCCTTTTTTTGCCTTGCTTCGCAGAGAGATTCTTAAAAAATACTAATTCTACGAATATTTAGGGTTAGATGGAATAATGTATCCATTTTTGTGATATACTATACTATACTATACTAAATTAGTTTTTAGTTCGTATAAGTAGTAAAATGCATCATTATAAGGAGAGGTTGAATGAGAAAATTTAACTTAATTATTCCAATTCTCATAATGTTATCATTAATTGGGTGTAATAGAGAGGTAATTACTCCCGAAACGCCGAATACAATGCTACCTTCAATAATGGTTGATGGGGAATTGTACTCTTCAACTGGTAAAGAGATGCCAGTAGAGCCTGATGAGAGTGTGATTAAGACAGTTACTTCAGTAGTAAAGAGTACTGAACTGCCTTCAAATGAAGGTGAAATAAATGTCCCTGCTCCAAATGCAAAATATGCAAAAATTAATGATTATGAAGGAGAGTATGTTGTTGTAAGTTTACCCTCGGAATGGGTGAGGTATGACAAAAGAGATGATTGGGGTTTGGAATTAAATGCAACTAATGTATCTTCTACAGGTTTAACATTATTATTCAATCAGTCTGGAGGAAATCCAAAAGGAGATATGCTAACAGGAAGCTATTATTGGTTGGAGAAGCATGTTGAAAATGAATGGGTCCCTGTTGAGATACTTTCTTCCGCTCAAGATGTTGGATGGACAGCCGAGGCTTACATTATAAATATGAATGATGTGACAGAATGGGAAGTCAATTGGGAATGGCTATATGGTGAACTTCCTATCGGTAATTATAGAATTGGTAAAGAAATTATGGACCATAGAAGTACAGGTGGAGTCTTTGACACTCTTAATTACTATTCTGATTTCAAAATAGTAGAGTAAGACGCATAATTTACATTATGTGCATCCAAATTAAAAGCCTATAAAAATCGAAGCTTTGTCAAAGGCTTCTTTTTTATTGCCTCTTAAATGTGTAAATATGGGCCTTTAAAAAAAATATAAATTCTTTGCGAAGTAAATGGCTATTTTGCATAAAACAGAAAAAACAATCGCTAAATCAACAGTGTTTAAGCAGGTCCCGATTATTGGAATATATAATAACTTAGCTACAAAAGAATAATCAATCCATTGCTGGGTATACATAATACGTAAGCAAATTTACAAGCCTATAAGTCAAAGGAGAGGTGTTAATGGGTAGATTGTTTAGTTTGGAAGGAAAGGTAGCCTTGGTTACAGGAGCATCATCAGGACTTGGCGTTCAGTTTGCGACAGCACTTGCAAGACAGGGTGCGGATGTTGCATTGCTTGCAAGAAGGGTTGAAAAGCTTGAAAAGGTTAAGGCAGATATAGAGGCACTTGGAGTCAAGGCACTTGCAGTCCAGTGTGATGTAACAGAGGTTCAGCAGATCAAGGATGCAGTCAAGGAAGTTAAGGACCACTTCGGCAAGACTGACATTCTGGTGAACAACGCTGGAATCGGCTTTATGATGCCAGCTGAAGAGCAGTCAGACGAAGATTGGTTAAGAACAGTTGACATCAACCTCAATGCTGTATACTTTATGGCTAGAGAGGTTGGTAAGCACATGGTCGAGCAGAAGTACGGCAAGATCATCAACATCGGATCCATCCACAGTACGGTTGCAATGCAGGGATCAGCAATATCAGCCTATGGAGCAACAAAGGGTGGCGTGAAGATGCTGACAAAGGCACTGGCTACTGAGTGGGCCAAGTACAATATCACGGTCAACACAATCGGACCTGCATACTTTGAAAGTGAAATGACCCAGGAGGTCGTCAACGACGAGTCTTTCAAGACAGTTGCACAAACCTACTGCCCAATGGGAAGAATCGGCAAGGAAGGAGAGCTTGACGGAGCAATAGTATACTTTGCATCTGACGCATCAAGCTACACAACAGGCCAGTACCTGGCAGTTGACGGAGGCTGGACTGCAATCTAACAGAATACAACAAAGAGGAGCTATGGCTTAAGGCTGTAGCTTCTTTATTTTCCCTACACATGTTTGACTATGAATGCAGGCATCATGGGTATCTATACAGTAACAATAGAAGTCCGGTTTGTTTTGTGTTTCAAATGGAGTTGATTGTTATGATGTTCAAGGACAGGGTAGAGGCAGGCAGGAGATTGGCCAAGCTGCTGAAGAGATATGCGGTGGATGATGCGGTTGTCTATGCATTACCAAGGGGAGGAGTGGTTCTTGGTGCCCAGATTGCCAAAGATCTTTCTTTGCCTCTTGATATTGTACTTACAAAGAAGATTGGACACCCCAGCAACCCTGAATATGCCATCGGTGCATGCGCCCAGGAAGGAGAGCCCTGGTGCAATCCCAAGGCCATAAAGGACATAGATCCAAGGTGGTTGGAGGCTGAGGCTGAAAGGATAAAGGAGGAACTTGATAGAAGGAGAGAGGTGTATCCTGCTCCCTACATCTCGCCAAAGGATAAGATAGCCATAATTGTGGATGATGGAGTTGCTACTGGCTACACCATTAAGGCTGCAGTCAAGGAGATTAGGAGCAAGAAGCCAAAGAGACTGGTTGTGGCAGTACCGGTCATCCCATCAGACACAGCTAGAGACCTTGACAGGATGGTAGACGACCTCCAATGCATAGCAAGGGAGTACTTCTTCCTTGGAGCAGTTGGAGCCTACTACGATAATTTCCCACAGATTCAGGATGAAGAGGTAATTGAGCTGCTGGAAGCATCCAATAAACAGAAGGTATAGGCAAGGGTAAGAGCCCTTGCTTTTCTTTTGTCTATCCAGCAACCACTAAAGAGTCACCCTGAGCCTTCGATGGATCTTGTTTTTGTCACCCCGACCAAGGCGGAGGGGTCTCGTTTTGTCATCCTGAAGCATAGCTGAAGAATCTTATGCTCCAGAGTATGACCCTGTCAATCCTACTGAAACGGAGGAATCTATCCTTCAATATTATTGTAAACTTAAGTGATACCTGCCTTTTACAAATAGCACGAAAATTAAGGGCATAAGATATTTATGAATTAACGCAATAATGCTTTAAATCACGAATAAATAAAGACAAAAGAGGGTAAAGAGTAGGCACATAAATAATGCAACATAAAGCAGAATATTCAGAAAATAAATCCGACTTGCATAAATAGAGGATAAATAATTGGGAGTGGGCTTTCTAACTTACTAAAAATGAGGGAGGAAAGTCAAATGAATCAAAAAAGGTTTAAGTTAATCAACTTCATTCTCATATTAGCCATGATATTGACTACAGGTACGACATTTGCAGAAGGGCATCCTGGAACCATAAAGCTAGTTGACAGTGAAATGGTTGAAGAGGGAAACAGCACAATGTTTGAGCACAAGGATGATGTAAACGTTAAGGTGGAGAAGTTTCCTCAGGGAGAATATCCTGTAACAGTAAAAGCTCCAGGAGGTAAAGGTACAATCCTTGGAGAGGGTGAAATAAGTGTACCGGAAGAGGGAGACCTTATTTTCAACCTGTATGAGGAGACAGAGTTCATGGCCACTGACAACAAGGCAGGGGTATATACAGTTGTTGTGGGAGAGAACAAGGTAAAGAACTTCAAGCTGATGGTCTATGAAGCAGACCCGGATGATCCGGATGACCCTGACGAGCCCATAGACTTCAATGACCAGGAGGAGAATGCTGACAAGCTGATCAGGGATGAAGGCTTCATCCCAATAGCAAACGGAAATGAGCTGGACAAGCTAAGGAACCAGTTTCCCGATGGAGAGCTCTTTGGAGAGGGTACCTTCTGGGAAGGAGAATATGTCACAACAGGTCTTGGTGACAGTTATGTACAGGTGGCTGATATAGACCTTTCAGGCTTTGAGGACTGGGAGTCAATCGGTGGTGTCGGGGAATTCTATCTGGAGGCTTTTGAGGGCACTTTCGATGGAAACGGCTATGTCATATCCAACCTAAAGGATATTGGAGGCACAGATTATATTGGACTCTTTGGGTATGCTTCAGGAGCGACTCTTAAAAACATCCTCATCCAAGACCCAATCATCATGGGAGATTACTTCGGAGGAGCATTGGCGGGATACATTGAGAACTCATTTATTGCCAATATATCCGTCGAAAAGATCAACAATGAAGATTCCATTGTTTCAGGAAAGGGCAGGCTTGGTGGATTGGTAGGAAGTTCAAGGAACTCAACTTTTGAAGACCTGTTCAATGAGGTCGATGTAGAGGGGGAAGGAAACGTAGGAGGAATCCTGGGTGAATACTATGACTTTGACTCAGGTAGGGATGATTTCCTTGTAAATGCAGAAAACAGAGGAAACGTTACTGGATCCAGCTCCCTTGGAGGAATTGTTGGAACCAGCACCGGGATTATGGAAAGCCTGGTGAATCGTGGACAGGTGATGCTTCTTGATAGGTTCTATGCATCCAAGTTCCTTCAAAATTATGGGGGAATAGCCGGGTCAAACATCGGATCAATAGCCGATGCAAGAAATTATGGTGACGTATGGGCATTTGAGCCGGATAGCGATGATGTAAACAACATGCTCAACGGTATAGGTGGAATTGTAGGAAGAAATTCATTGGAGGGTATGATTATAGATTCACAGAACCACGGCTCCATCCTTGGAGAGAGGTACGTTGGAGGAATCGCAGGTGTAAACAATGGAGAGATTTTTGATTCCGTTAACTTTGGTCAGTCTGTCCAGGGCTTGACTTACGTGGGTGGAGTATCCGGATTCAACACAAACGGAACCATTGCAAGAACATTGAATTTCGCAAACGTACAAGGTGGAGACTTCACCGGAGGAGTTACAGGATTATCTGAAATAAGATCTGCACCACTTCAAACCTCAATAAGTGAATCCGTCAACGTCGGTGCCGTATCAGGAGGAAGGTACACCGGAGGAATCTCTGGATATCTTCATTATGACAGGGCTTTGGATTCCTATAATGTTGGTACTGTAAGCGGAGAAGAATGGACCGGTGGAGGCTTTGGAATGATAGTAGGAAGCGAGGTGTCAAGAACCTACTCATCCGCTGAGGTTATGGGATCCTTCCCTACAGGTGGGCTGTTAGGAAACTTAAACACCAGCCAGGTAACCCATAGCTTCTTCAATAATGCATTGGCACCTTTGCCTGGATCTACAGGGGTTACACCTCTTTCAAACGATGATATGGCAAAGCTGGAATCATTCACAGGCTTTGATTTTGGAGGAACCTGGAGCATCATACCTGATGAAAGCTACCCATTCCTGCAATGGCAGGAGGGGCTTTTCATACCAGAGAAGCTGATACTTGATTAGTTTTAAATACCAAAAGGGAGTCTGGCATTTAACCAGACTCCCTAAACAATTCTAATATTTAACCCCATAGCTCAACCAACATGTCACCCCGACCAAGGCGGAGGGGTCTCGTTTTGTCACCCTGAGCCTGCGAAGGGTCTTATTCCCAAGAGTGTGACCCTTTCACCCCGACTGAAATGGAGGAATCTATCCTTTTCTTTAAAGCTTTGTCAACTTAGGATCAATTTCACACACTGTGTTCGCCCCACAGGTCTTGCTGTAGGGGCAGCCTGAGCACTTGACCCCATTCTTCTTATCCCTGGAAATCTTCCAGACTGAAAGTCCAACAATCCCTCCGATTATGATCAATACTATAACATTTCCTATCATCTTAAGCGGCTCCTCCCATACTCATGGAAACTTCGTTTTCATTTCGTCTCATGAGATATATCAGTATCCCAAAGTAGATTCCAACTGCAACCAGTCCTGGGAAGGCTGCTGCCCCAAAGCTTCCAGTGGTTATAAGGGTACCGATCTGGTATACAAAGTAGGACACGGTATAGCCCATTCCAAGCTGGAAGCCTACTCCCGCCCAAAGCCATTTTCTGCTTTCCATCTCCGCATTCATGGCACCAATCGCTGCAAAGCAGGGAGGGGTGAAGAGGTTAAATACCAGGTATGAAAGTGCTGCCACCGAGGTCAATCCCATAACAGCAGCAACATCATTTGCTCCTGCAATCAGCTCAAACTCCTCAGGATCTATAAAGTTGCTGATGCTGTATACTACAGCAAGTGTACCCACCACATTCTCCTTGGCAATAAAGCCTGTTATGGCTGCCGCCGCCAGCTGCCATGCACCGAAGCCAAGAGGCACAAGAAGGAGGGCAAATGGACTTGCAATGCTTGCAAGAATGCTTGTTCCCTGCATTCCCTCTTCAACAAGAGACAAGCTCCAGGTGTATGACTGCATGATCTGTACAACTACATTGCTCAAGAGGATTATAGTGGAGGCCTTGACTACATATGCCTTGGCCCTTGAAAGCATCATTACAAATGCCCTCTTGAGACTTGGCCATCTGTATTCGGGAAGCTCCATGATGAAGTAGCTTCTTGAGTAGCCTTCCTTGGTGATTCTTTGTACAATAAGCGCTCCAAATATTACAATTGCAATTGCCACAAAATACATTGAGGTCCCAACCCAGGCAGCATCCTCGAAGAAGACCCCTGCAAAAAGGGCTATGACCGGAAGCTTGGCCCCACATGGCATAAAGGGCGTAAGCATGGCCGTGGTCCTTCTCTGTCTGTCATCCCGAATTGTCCTTGTGGCCATGACTCCAGGTATTGCACATCCTGTCCCTATTACCATTGGTATGATTGACTTTCCTGACAGTCCAACCTTCTTCAGGTGCCTGTCCATTACAATTGCAACTCTTGCCATGTATCCGCTGTCCTCCAAGAGAGCAAGGAGGAAGAAGAGGACCATGATAAGGGGCAGGAAGCCAACAACCGCTCCAACACCGCCTATGATTCCATCAAGTAGGAGGGTTCTAAGGATTGGGCTAATGGATTCTCCCATAAGTCCTTCTGCATATACGTAGAAGGAATCTATCCAACCCACCAGGGTGTCTGCCAGAACCGGTCCCACATAGGTTTGGGATATGGAAAATACCCCAAATATGATTGCCGCAAAGATTGGGATTCCCCAGAATTTGTGGGCCACAACTCTGTCTATGGAGTCGTGGCTGGTCTGCTTCCTGCTTTCAGTGATTCTTGATTCAACCTCATTTACGATCTGGTCAACATAGGTGAACCTTTCCTTTTCAGCCTCTTCAAATTCAGCCTTGTCAGCTGGGTCAACATTTCTAAGTGTAAAGGGTGCCTTCTGCTCAGCGCCCTTAACTGAAAAGGCAACCTCCATTAGGTCCTTAAGACCCTGCTTCTTTATGGAGGAGGTCTTTACAACCCTGCAGCCAAGACTTTGAGAAAGCTTCTTCTCATCAATCTCGATACCCCTCTTATGTAACAGGTCCTCCTTGTTAAGGGCAACCACCACCGGAAGGCCCTGCTCAAGCAGCTGTGTTGTGAACATCAGGCTCCTGTTGAGATTTGTTGCATCAACTATGTTTATGATCACATCCGCATCTGCATTTGTCACAAAGGCGCTTGTGATGCTTTCCTCCGAGGTGAAAGGGGAGATGGAGTAGGCTCCTGGAAGGTCAACCACCCTTGTCTTTTCGCCAGATGGTCTCAGATCTCTCTTCACATCACCTTCCTTCTTGGCAACTGTAACCCCGGGCCAGTTGCCCACATGCTCTATCTTGCCTGTTATTGCATTGAATAAAGTGGTCTTGCCACTGTTTGGATTTCCTGCTAGTGCTATTCTCATTTCTTCCTCCTTGTATAAGAAAATGTTAGATAAGGCTAACTAATAGGTTAAAAAAATACAGCTCAAAAGCCAGGCCTAAATAATTATAGCCCTGGCCAAATCAGCATCAATACTGTATCTTGAGTCCTTGATGTTGATAATGTAGTTGTCTGCCAATACAGAGATAACCGTTACATCCTCACCCTTAAAACAACCAAGTGAAAACAGGAAATTCTCCATTTCCTTGTCATTTGTCTCAATTGATTTAATTGTATATGTATGGTCGATCCTTGCCTTGGTCAGATTGGGCTCTGCATTCCTTGATTTGTTCTTTATGTGCGTTCCAAAAATTCTATTCATTAGGGACACTTCCATAAGTACCTCCATCGCAATTGGTTTTAACTAATGGCTTCTTTTCCTTCAGGTATTCCTCAATGGCATCCAGCATGGCATCTGTTACCACATGCTCCATTCTGCATGCATTGTCGTCAGCCTCTGCGGGGGATAGGCCAAGGGATTCCTCCAGAAACTGGGTGAGCATTGAATGCTTCCTGAAGACCCTTCTGGATTCCACCAGACCCTTTTGGGTCAGGTTTATATGACCATAGGCCTGCTTCACTATAAAGCCCTCATCCTTGAGATTGTTCATGGCCTTTGACACGCTTGGCTTGGTTATTTCAAGCTCCTTGGCAATCTGGGCCACATGGGCATGGCCATGGTCCCTTTCCAGCAGATATATGGTTTCCAGATACATCTCCATGGATTCAGTTAGATTCATGGACATCCCTCCTAAAAGATAAGTTAACTTCGGCTAACAATTATTATTCTATTTTAACAAAAGGTCCCTGTCAATACATTTTCACAAAAAAAGACGAAGGGACACATTATTGTCATACCGACCTTGCGGAGGTATCTCGCATTTTCTTCACATCCATCAACAAATCACACTGACCAACAAATTTGTCATCCTGAGCCTGCGAAGGATCTTAGACCCCATAGTGCTACTAACACGTCACCACTACCAACGTGGAGGGGTCTCGCTTTGTCATCCCGATTGAAATAGAGGGATCTCTCTTTTCTAACCAACTAACTCCTTAATTCTTAGATATTAATATTGTTCATTTTACACTGTACGATGTTCATTTTTCCCTAAAACTCCCTCTCGAGCATCATCTTCATCTTAACCATATTCTCCTCGTTTGGCTCAAGAAGGTACATGTTCTGTATTACCCTCTTGACTCTGCTGGGCTTGTCGCTCAGGACAACAATCCTGTCCCCAAGTCTTATGGCCTCCTCAAGGTCGTGGGTGACAAGTACGCAGGACCGGTTCTCCATATCCATCAGGTCTCTGAAAAAGTCCATAATTACCTTCTTGTTGGTGATGTCGATTGAGGAGAAGGGCTCATCCATAAGAAGGAGGGAGGAGGGGTAGATAAAGGCCCTTAGGATCCCGATCCGCTTCTTCATGCCCCCGCTCAACTCACTTGGGTAGTAGTCCCTGTATTCGAGAAGACCCACCTTTTGGAGATACTCTTCAACAAGCTTGTCCCTATCATTTATCTCAGGCTTGCCGCTTAGGACAAAGCGGAGGTTCTCCATAACAGTACGCCAGGGAATAAGCCGGTCCTCTTGGAAGACAAAGGAAAGGTCTGAATCGGAAAAGCCAAGAACATCACCGGAATCGGCCTTTTCTATGCCTGATATGATATTGAGTATAGTTGTCTTCCCACAGCCTGAAGGACCAAGGATGCAGGTTGTTCCACCTTGGACAAAGTCTATGGAGATATCCTCAAGAACCTTAAGGTCCTCAAAGCTTTTATTTATGTTTTCAACCCTGTACATGCAATCACATCCTTGGATTCTCATTTCATTTTAAATCTTATCTCTTAGATATTACTTTTTAACTATCTTTTCATTGTCACCCTGAGCCTGCGAAGGGTCTTTGACCCTAGATTTTAACTCAATCAATCTTTTTAATTGTGATCTGAGAATTGTGAATTGTGAATTGACCCAACCCCATGCAGT
>Ga0334892_1003090_pt1 | contig 11157 bp, 4 predicted proteins | sample GraSluR3_MG_4_FD_207213 | JGI IMG/M metagenome (GOLD analysis project Ga0334892, IMG submission 207213) | Sludge microbial communities from methane-producing bioreactor in Wageningen University, Netherlands - Granular Sludge_15_04-R3 | ecosystem: Engineered > Bioreactor > Anaerobic > Unclassified... | reverse complement strand
CCTGACTTCGATTTCGCGCAGGTCGGCCCTCTCGTAATCCGACCCGAGCACGCCGTCGCGCACGTCCCCCTGCACGCGGCGCCAGGCCAGCCACATTTCTACCTTGTCGCGCAGGTCGCGCCCCGGCTTCCGCACGCACCACACCAGCGCTCCGGGGTACAAACGCGACGACTTGCCGCGGTTTTTCGTCCAGTCGGCAATCCGATCGCGAAGGTTGCCGCCCGCGTTCCACTCCTCGCCGGGATCGACCACCCAGATCCCCAGACGCGGCGTATCCGAGACCTTCGTGCTGTCGAATGGAGACTCGAACATTTCCGTCGGGATGCTCGCCCCGCGTTTGAATTCCTCCTTGACCAGCTTGCGGATGGCGGGCTTGACCTCAGACGGCTCATCGAGCGATGCCTTCCGGTCGTAGACCGCCTTGTCGATCTTGGCCTTGTGGTAGAGCTTGAACCCATCCGCCCCAACCCGCTGGATGAAGAACGACTTGCCCTCCAACGCGATGGCCGCGTTGTCGACCGACGTCGTGTCGATCTCAGGTTCGCCGAGTGCGAATCGCAGCTCGGGGAGGTGGGCCAGCTTGTCGCGCTGGCCGCCTGACGACTCGAACAGGATCGCGGCGCCCACGCGCCGGTGAATGTCCCGCAGTGCGCCCTTGGTATCCGCATCCAGCGCACGGGCGTGCGAGTTTTCGCCGGCGATGTCCGCGTCGATCGCCGTGCTCAGCCGGCCCTCGCCGAGCTGCCCGAGCACAACGCTCTTGAATGCTGGATCGCCGAGAGGGGCCGACCCAAGGGTGATCAGCGCCTCGCGGCGCGCCTGGATGTGCGATTCCCGGAATACCCACGAGATCCACTGGGCCAACATTGCCAGCGTGCCGCGGGTGGCCTGGAACTGCGCCAGCGCAGCCCATTTTCGCTGAAAGACCGACAACGTTGCCGGATGGAAGGGATAGCATGCTTCAAAGCGAGCTTGAAGGAACTCTCGGGCCTTCTTTTCGGTCGCCGCGGTATCGACGGCGGTCCATTCCGGCGGCAACTGCGCCCGCCGCTCGAAGCACCAGTCTGCAAAGGCCTTCGCCGCATTCTTGCGAACCCGCTCCGAGCCGAGATCCTGGAACAGCCGTCGCCGAATCACTTCGCTGATTTCCGCCTCGTCATTGACCAATAGCGGCTTGGCCACGGCCCCGACCGTCTTGACGATCTTGTCCTGCCACTGGAGGTCGAAATCCGTCATCTCCACCTGGCTTCGGGGCAGGCTGAAGACGGCAGCTTTTTCCTGGGAACCGACCAGGGTGCGAACGATTACGTGAAAGAACGCGTGCATTGGCTCGGCGAGCCATTTGTGCCGCGAGAAGCCGTTTAAGACCTCATCGAACAGAAGCAGCACGGGACCGCCCGCCATGTCGAATATGCGGTTCAGCGTGTCGCCGCCCGGCGGATCATCCTTGGCCCGCGGCCCCAGCGCCTTGACGCCCTCTTCGCCGGCCAGTTGACGAGCCATGTGGATCCAGGGCGTTTCGCTTCCCTCCTGGGGGTCCCAGCCCGTCCCGACGTACACGGCCACCTTCGCCTTCGGGGCCTCCTTCACGCCGGCCTTGGAAAGCATTTTGTCCACCCCGGGGTACGAAGACGCTTCCGGGCCGCCGTTGGCCAGGTGCCAAAGCGCCGTGAGCATGTGCGTCTTGCCGCCGCCCATCTGGGTTACCAGGGTCTGAACCGGGGAGGCGTTGTCGGTGCGTCCACCTAGACGCCGCAGCACCATTCCCGAGTTGTCGCAAAGGGCGCGCGTGAAGCACGTCCGCGAGAAAAACTGCACCGGGTCCTGGTAGTCCTCGGGCGCTCGGCCTGCGACCACCTGCTCCAACGCGATGGCGAACTCGTCGGGATTGAACGACCGCCCTTCGCGCACCTCTTTTCGCGGCGTGACGACCTTGTACCAAGGTTCCATGGTTTCGGTCCTTATGGTCTCTTGAGTCGATTGAACAGATCGAGGGCCGGCCGCTTGAGCCGCACGAGGTTGGCATAAGCCGCCGGCGCGAAGTCCTGGGCCGCGGCGTACAAGCGATAACGCACACCATCGGTCACCACGATGTCGCGCGGTGTGCCGAGTGCCTGAACGTAGGCCTTGGCCTGCTCCAACGCGCCTTCCACGCCCGCGCCGAGCCGCTTGGCTTCGATGACCAGGCGGCAATTCTCAGGCGTTCGAGGCAGCGCCGTGAACGGCGCCACGTCGATGTATCTCCACTTGACGGAAATTCGCTCCGGTGGCCAGCCCAGCGCCCTGAGTAGCGGCACCACGAAGTGGGCGACCAACTCGTCTTCGGTGGGATGATCGCCGAATCGCTCCCGGTCCCATAGCAGTGGATACAGGTCGTTGACCTCCGCAACGACGTTCCGCAAAGCCTCCGGCGGCTCGTCCAGCATCGGCTCCTCGGCGGGCAGCGCCGGAAGCGCCGCCTCCTGCCAATAGGTCGGCGGCGAAACGACGAAACGCCGAGCGAAATCAACCACCTCTTCCGACCCCACGCCGGAAAACCGCGGCGGGTTGGCGCCGAACACCGACGACCCGAACTCGTATTCCACGGGCAGTTCGCACCAGCGGATTTGTCGCGCGTGCTGAAGGTCCCAGCCGTTCACGTCGTCGAACTGATTCAGGTACTCGTAATCGCCCGCCACTACGCCGACTGCCCGAATCTTCGACAGCCCCGTCCGCAGTAGCACCACGTCGCCAACCTTCATCTCGCACGCGAAACGCCGCACGAAGCTGCCGTCAAAGTCCTCGTCGCTGCGTTCCGCATGCCAGCGGCCCGGATCGCCCGGCCCAAGCAGTCCGATGGCGTGGCGAACGAACACGTCCGCATACGACCGTGACGCCGGACCGCCGGATAGTTGCCAGATTGTTCGATCCGTTGCCATGGGCTACCTCGGCACCGCCAGCAGCATGGCGTCGAGCAGGCGTTTCTCGTCGCTGCCTTTTGGGTACAGGGCCGAAAGCGCGTTGGCCAGGCGTATGAAGTCCGAGCCGCGGACGATCTCGGATTTCAAGAGGGCCCGCAGCGCGTGAGCCCGGCCCGAGGCCTGGAGAAGCATCGCCGCGTGGACGCGATCCAGCGTCGTTGCGCCCCGTTGCGTTTGGAGCGATTCGTCGGACACATTCGATCGACCACGTCGTCGTCGGCCGCGAACCGTGGGTATGGCGGCTTCTTCGCTCTCGGGGAAAAGACTGAGCTGGACCGGTCCGGTTCTGACTCTCTCGATCCGGTCTGCCACAGCCTGCGCACCTTCCTTGCCGAAGAGCTGCTGGCCACGTTGCAGCACCGGGATGAGCCGGACGACGCCTTTCTCCGTGTTGATTACTCGGCCCTCCCATTCAGGCAGGTGGATCCCCAACGGCTGCGCAAACCGCCGCACGACGTCAAAGATCAGGCTGAAGCCCTTACTACGCGAGCGGGGCCCTTCGATTTCGTCATCGTCTTCTGCTGCTTCGTCTGACGCGTCACCGTTGCCTTCCCCATTTCCCGAAACTTCCGTCGCCTGGAGCGTCCAGAGGAAAAGGGCCGTCAGCCGGGCATCTTCCTCCAGGGCCCCGGCCGCACTATTTCGGGCTCGTGCTTCCGCCGTGCCCAGTACTTGCTCCAGCGCGGTTCGGCCAACCACCTCCCACACCTTATCGAGACATTGGGGTAATGGGACCTCACTTCCCTCTGCTGTTTCCACTCGGCTGTAGCGGCTGAAGATCTCTAGTGCCGGTCCGATGCAGGCGAAGACGAGGTCCGCGCCACGAACACCTTCACCCTCAAGCCGCTCCATCCAATCTGCGACTCGGGAAGGCAATTCACGCAGCACTTCGGCCCAATCTCCGATGGGGGCGTCGGTTCGTCGGGGTCGACACACCAAGTGAACACTCGTCGCCAAAGCGGCCGATTCGCGTGCCCTGAGTCGCGTCGTCATTTCGGTGGCGATCGGCCATGAGGCAGTGATCGTCCAACCTCCCTGGATCATCCCCGATAGGAGGGCTTCCCAGCCTTCTGTGGTCTTGTGCGCGAAAACCACACACCCAATCCCGTTCTCCTTCAGTGCTTGGCGGCCCTCGCCAAATGCCCGCCCCATCAACTCTTCGAAGAAGCGAGAATCCTTGGGACTCCCTTCGAACTCGCGAGTTTCGTCTTGCACAATCTCGCGAGTCTTTGGCGTCAGGGGATTGTTCGGGTCGAATGGGTCACGCATCAGTGGATCACCGGCCATCAGGCGTTTCAACCAGACGAAAAAGAAGTCCGCTAGATCGGAATAGGGAACAGCGTCGTAGTATGGAGGATCTGTGAACCAGACATCGACGCTCTCACGAGGCAAAGGCAAGCCACACGCGTCCGCAAGCTCGACCTGTCCGATCGGTGAACCTTCCCGCCAACGGTCAATTACCTCGATAACCAACTGGTAGCCACTCTTCCAGTTGCCAGGCGCATCCGCTGTGGGGACGATTTCTGCGTAGTCCCAAACGATGGGAAGTGCTTGTCGGCCGAAAGTATGCTGCATCTTTTCACCAATAGCGTTCCACCGCGTGCACGACATGTTGCTCATCGCGACGCGCGTAAACGCTGCTGCGAGAAGTGCAAGCAGGTCGCGAGAGGAGGCAACGCGATCGCGAATAGCTTTGACAAGTGATACCAAAGCGAATAGCTGACGCGAGTTGAAGAGGTCTGCATATTGCATCATGCCATATCGCTGAACCGAGAAAGCACGCCCAGCTCCGGAGCCGCCGCCTCTTGGCGTCTCTTCATACGGCACCGGCGACAGACTATCCGCGGATTCACGTCCAATCCACTTCTCCAATTCCTTCTTGGCTTGCCACAACGGCTCATAGTCGCTGACCGTCGGCAGACGGAAACGCTGGCCCCGCTCACCCGGCTTCCGCGTGACGATCGCCAACAGCCTTGCTCCACCAATACGCTTTCCCTTTCCGTCAAACTGGACATCTGCGCCCCCCCTTTGATTGGCAAGCTGAATCGGCACCCGCGGATTTGACCGGTTACCAGGGAGCACCGCGCCACAGGCGGGACACACCACATTGGCATTGTTCCCTGGTGCTTTGGTGGCCTTGAGTTGTACATATCCCGTTCTGGCATCCTCACTTCCGTATCCCGTGGCGATTCGGAACTGAATGGGCCCGCCGCGGGGAGATGTCTCCACAAGGAGCGCGACACACGGACCGTCAGTGGATTCCCTGAAATATCGAGCGCGGCTTGCACCGCGCTTTGCCAGCCAAGGGGACTTAAAAATCGGGATTTCAGTACCGCAGTCAGGCGATTCACATCGAACAGTGCGCGACCAAAGATAGGCCACCGGCTGTTCTCCGTCGGGGAACGGCGGATAGAAATGAGACAACGCCCCCTCAGCCTGATCCTGGATCTGTTTCCCGAGTACGTCAACTTGCTCTGCCAGCTCGGGGCCTCGGCGTGGGATGGCCTCAAGCAGAATTCGAAGGATGAAGCAAGCAACCGGATTCAAGTCGCTGCCAAAGGCGTCGCACCCTAGGCGTAGAGCCTCAAGCGGAATCGAACCGCGCCCGGCAAATGGATCGGCGACAAGAATCGAATCGCTCTCGTTGCCAATCTGAATGAGGCGCCGAGCCACGTCGAGGTACGTCGCGTCACTCGACAGATGCCAGCTCGAGAAATCGCCGATGAATTGCAGGAGAGCGTGCTGCAGCTCTTGGTCCGACGGCCCGATTGTACCTCGAACCTTGGACAGAGCAGACCTTGCCTGTGGCTTGAATGCGTCCGGGCAGAGCCGGTGGCAGGGGTCGGGAAGCAGAAGTCCCATCAGCACCGCGCGACATGCGGCAAGCGGGCGGTGGGCCCACCAAATGTGGAGGCGGGACGGATAACCTGGCGGGCCAGCCTTTTCCCTAACGGCGTGCCGTGAGACCGCCGGGAACGGGAAATCGACCTCGATTAGCCGTTTACATTCCTTTGGGATCATAGAACCGGACCTTCAGTCTGCTAGTTCCGTATCTTTCTGGCTTACCCCCGCGCCAACGTGTCCGAGTCAAGCCAATAATGATGTACCCGGGTGACCTCGTTCCATTGGAACCGGGCGGGGTCCCCGATCGGCTCTCGAAGCTGCGGTGCCGTGCTGCAATTTGTGACCACGTACAACCAATAGCAGTCGCGCCGGTCCTGGGCGACGCGAAGCTCGTTGGGCGTGAGCATAATGCTCCCTTCGGCCTCGCCGATCCCCTTGACCTCGATCAGACGCAACTCGCCGGAACGAAGATCGAGGCTGGTGAGGTCGTAGCCCAGGTTTTTCTCGTGGACATCGTAGACCTCGCGACCTTGCGACCGCTCGTACTGCATCGCAACCCGCATGGCCACGGCCTCGGTCTCGAGGTTGGGCCGCAAGCGCCGGACTTCGGGCGTCTCGCGGTCCGGGTGAGGCAGAACCAACACGCTGGCCAAGCGCTCGACGGCCTGAAGCGTGAGCGACCGTTGCTGTTGGAGTTCCTGACGCCGCCGTTCGCGCCGAGCCAACATCTCCCCGTGTCGCGACTCGGCCCGGGCCAGCCGGCCCTCGGCACCCTGGGCCTTGCGCTCGACCTCGGCCGCCGCCCGGCCGATCTCTTCATCCGCGCGCTGCAGGATCTCCGTCAGGGACAGCTCGACGTGTTCGGCAACCCGCTCGACTTCCCCCAGCCGCTCCACGCGGACCTCCTCCAGGAACGGCATGAGCGCGTTTTGCTGAAGCCAGGAGGTGGCCTCGGGCAACGCGGCCACCGGCGGCAGAGTCTCCGGTGCCTCCGTGGGAATCAGATCGCCCAACAAGGCGGGCTCCCGAAGGCGCGGAGCCCGTCCGTCCACCATTTCGACCGCGAAGAGCCGTTCGTGAACGACGTGGCCCAAGCCATCGACTACCCGGGCGCGATAGAAGTCGATTCGCGCGGGCACGTCGTAGGCCAACGAATAGAAGCAGGCTCCCTTGTTCAGCTCTTCTTGGGACAAGTGGAAGGTATGCCGGCGCACCGCCTCGAACAGCGGGTGGCCGGGCGTGACCCATTCCAGATGGTGCTCCTCGGCCGTGTCGCGGTCGGTCGAGAGCCGCGGGTACTTCGCGGCCAGCGCCGGCAGCCTCCAGTCGGGAGCGTGCTCGTGCCGCCGCAACACGGTCGGCGTCTTGCCGGGATCGAAGCTGTGTGGGAGACGTGGGACCGGTTTGAGGGAATAGTTGGCGTAGCCGGCCGTCTCGGCCAGGAATCGGGCGATGGTTTCGGGCACGACGCGACGCTCCTGCGCGCGGGCCCGCCGTTCGATCAGCATTTCGAGGTTGAGCTTCTTGGCGGCCAGCCCCTCCAGGGCGTTGTGGCAGATCATCCGGAATCGCCCCTCGTCCACGTTGTGCAGCAAACGCTCTTCGAGGTCGGCGTCGCCCAGCTTGCCGGCGTAGTAGTCGCGCAGCACCCGCTCGACGTGGGCCGCCGGCAGGATCTCGCCCACGACGTTGAACACGGCGTCGTCGTCCAGGGCATTGCGAATTTCCTGGAGCTTCTGGAGCAGCCGGTGCAGGACGCGGCCCTCGATCGTGTTCGTGGCCACGAAGTTGAAGATCAAGCAGTCCTTGCGCTGGCCGTAACGGTGGATGCGGCCCATCCGCTGTTCGAGCCGGTTGGGGTTCCAGGGGATGTCGTAGTTGAACAGGATGTTGCAGCACTGAAGGTTGATGCCTTCGCCGGCGGCTTCGGTGGCGACGAGCACCTGGATCGGCCCTTCGCGGAACTGCTGCTCTGTGTGAAGACGCGTCCCCGGTTCATCACGGGATCCGGGTCGCATCCCGCCGTGGATCGAGCCGCAGCGAAAGCCCCATTCGGTGAGGTTTTCGACCAGGTAGTCGAGGGTGTCGCGGAATTCGGTGAACAGGAGCAGCCGCTGATCGGGGCGGTCGAAGAACCCCTCCTTGCGCAGCACCTGCTCCAACATGGCGAGCTTGATTTCGGCGCCCGACTGTTCGACGGCGACGGCCTGTTCGGCCAATTCCCGCAGTTCGTTGATCTCCCGGCGGACCTCGTCGGCGTCCTGTGCCAACGAAACGGCTTCGAGAAGCATTTCGAGCCGCTCGCGGTCTTCGTCGTCCATCTCGTCGAGCTCTTCGGGGTCAGGCAGAGTTGGCGGGGCCGTGCGGGCCAACTCCTGGGCCTTCTTCAGGCCGAGTTCGAGCCGGTTGGCCCGGTTCTCCAGCGAGCAGCGGACCGCGTGGGTGCTCGAGGCCAGCCGCCGCTGGTAGAGGGCCATCAAGAAGCCCACCGCGCGAGCCCGCGGATCGTCGCCCGCCGCGGCCGCCCGGGTGCTTTGGCGCTTTACGAACCGCGTGACCGTCCTGTACAGCTCGAACTCGGGCCCGTCGATCTGGAACTCGACCGAGTGCGGGATGCGCTTGGTGAAGATTCTCTTTGCAACCCACTCGCCGTTGACCCGCTCGGGAAAGTAGACCATCGCCTCTTTGGTGCGCCGCAGGTAGAACGGCGCTCGGCGGCGATTCATGGCCTCGCGGATCGAACGCACGTCGGCATAGGCGTCCGGATCCAGAAGCCCGAGGAACAGGCTGAAATTGACCGGATCGCCTTTGTGCGGCGTAGCGGTCAGAAGCAGAATGTGGTCGCTCGAGTCGCGCAGCAACTCGCCCAGGGCGTACCGGGCCGTCTTGCGGGCCGGTGGCGTCCACGACATGCGGTGGGCCTCGTCGACAATGACGAGGTCCCAGTGGACCTGCCGAAGGCCGGGCAGGATGTCGTCCCGTTTGGCCAGGTCCAAGGAGGTTACGACCTGTTTCTGTTCGAGCCACTGGTTGACGCCGAACTGGTCGCGGATGTCCGAGCCCTTCAGCACGATGAACTTCTCGTCGAATTTCTCTCGGAGTTCCCGCTGCCACTGGAAGGCGAGGTTGGCCGGGGCAACGATTAGGATGCGAACGGTCAGGCCGCGGAGCTTCAGCTCGCGGATCAAAAGGCCGGCCATAACCGTCTTGCCGGCGCCGGCGTCGTCGGCCAGCAAGAACCGAACGCGCGAGAGCTTGAGCAGGTAGTCGTAAACCGCCTCGAGCTGGTGCGGCAGGGGATCGACCTTGGAGATCGACAACCCGAAGTACGGGTCGAACTCGTAGGCAATGCCCAGGGAGTACGCCTGGATGCCGAGCCGAAGCAGGCTGCCGTCGCCGTCGTAGGAGGAGACGCTATCCAGAACGGTGAGTGACTCGAGGTTCGCCTCGGTAAGCGTCACCCGCCGGAACCGTTCCGTCTGCGTGCCGACCAGCCCCACCACCCAAGCTCCGTCGCCGCTTGGGGCGACGGTTTCGACCCGCATGGGCTCGTTGAAGAGCGAACCCGTCAGGGTCTGGCCAATCCGAATTGGATCGGAAGAAGGCATCGGGCCCGGCACTCGAAACGGCGTCGTCTTAGTTTACTAAACAGTTGACGCCCGATATGTTAACCCATGGGTGAGTTTTGTACAAGTACGTCGCCCAGAAAGACGAGACGGACTATCGCCAAGTCATTGCAGGCGAAGCAGTTGCGACCATAGATTTCTCTGCTTCCGCCAGTCGGGAACGGCCGCGATCGGCCGCAGGTCCCGCTCGGTCACGGGGTCCTGGCCGCGATCGACCGGGGGTAAGGACAGAATTGCCTCTTGGATGTCTGGAGCCAAGTTGAGCAAGTTCATGATCTGGGTTACCCGAGCGCGGGTGACGTGACCGAGGCGGGCCAGTTCCGCCTGGTCGGCCACGACGCCGTCGCGGATGAGCTGGTCGAACCGGATCGCTAAGGCCATCAGCCGGGCCACGCGGGGCACGGCGCCCGCGGGGGGCGACTCCCGCCCTTCGCTCGCACAGAGTTCCCTCTTGCTGCGCCGGCCGCGGCGGAAGTGGACCTTCGACTGAATCGTGAAACCACTCATGCTGGGACGTCCTCTGCCAAGGCCTTGATACCGCTTGGGCGGAACGTCACCGAGACCGTCCCGCCGTCGCCGTCGTACTCAACCCGTTCGATCAGCAGTTGCACGACGCGGGCCTGCTCACGCAGGGAAAGCGCTCCCCACATCGCGTCGAAGTCGCCGAGCGCTGCGACGACTTCGTCTTCGCAGATGGCTTCCGCCCGGAGTCGAATGGTCTCCTCGCGAATCTCCGTAAGCCGGACCTCACCCAGCCGGATTCGCTCCTGGGCGTCCGCCAGTTGGCGGCAGGCGCGGCTGCCGTCGGCGTCACCGATGGCCTCCAGTGCCAGCGCCCGCATCTCGGCATTCGCCCGCGCGAGGTCTCGTTTGATGTCGCGCCGTTCCGCCTCCATCCGGTCGAGCGATTCGTGAATCTGATTCGACGCCTCGACCAGCGTCGCGGCGACGATTTTCGGGTCCCGGGCCACGGCCCGAATCTGGTCGACCACGAACCCCTCGATCTCGGCGGCAGGAATCGAGCGGGACGGGCAGTTGTGCCAGCCCCGCTTTTGAGCGTTGACGCACACGTAATACCGGTATCGCTTCGAGCCGTTCTTCGTCGTGTGCGAGTGCGTCATGCTGCATCGGCAGGAAGCGCAATGGAGGAGTCCTTTCAGCAGTGCCCCAAACGTGTTGCGAACGCGGGCGCCGCCCGTCCGATGGTTGAGATGCAGTAGTCGTTGGACCCGCTCAAAGATTTCCGGGTCAACGATTGCCTGGTGCTGGCCCTCGTAGACCTCGTCCTTGTAGCAGATCTTGCCGATGTACGTCGCGTTCATCAGTAGGCCGTAGAGGTTGTTCTTGTTGAACGGCCGGCCTCCACGCCGTTTTCCCTTCTTGGTGGTCCAGCTCTTGGTTGCCCACCCACGGCGGTCGAGTTCAGCGATCGTCGAGACCAGGGACTGTTGTTCGAGATACAGCTCGAATATCTGGCGGACTCGTGCCGCCTCTTGCTCGTTGACCTCCAAGCACGAACGGTCGCGATCGATGTCGTATCCGAGGATCGGTGCCCCGCCGACGTACTTCCCCTTGCGCCGGGCGGCGGCCATCTTGTCGCGGGTCCGCTCGCTGATGATCTCCCGCTCGAACTGGGCAAACGACAGGAGGATATTGAGTGTCAACCGGCCCATCGAGCTGGTCGTGTTGAACTGCTGGGTGACGGAAACGAACGAGACTTGGTGCTT
>Ga0334892_1003084_pt1 | contig 11173 bp, 10 predicted proteins | sample GraSluR3_MG_4_FD_207213 | JGI IMG/M metagenome (GOLD analysis project Ga0334892, IMG submission 207213) | Sludge microbial communities from methane-producing bioreactor in Wageningen University, Netherlands - Granular Sludge_15_04-R3 | ecosystem: Engineered > Bioreactor > Anaerobic >... | reverse complement strand
CTGCCTCACCGGTGGCGGCGGCTGAAATGGTTCTGGCGGGAAGCACTGATCACAGGCTTTACTCCATCGATCCCGCGACTGGTGAAGAGCTGTGGAGGTTTTCCACCGGAGGGTGGGTATGGTCCGCGCCGGTAGTTCTGGATGACACGGCCATCTTCGGAAGCTACGACGGCTGCCTGTACGCGGTGAACATTCACAGCGGCAGGGAGTTGTGGAGCTTCCAGACCGAAGACATCATCCACGGCACTCCACTTGCCTGCTGCGGAATGCTTTTCTTCGGCAGTCTGGACGGCGGGCTGTATGCCCTCGAGTAGCCCCGTCATTTCAGAAGCATCTCCATGGCCAGAAGTCTCAGGTGGGAGGGAGCGTCGGGGTTCTCCAGAAGCTTCCGCCACGCAAGGGACGCAAGATAGAACTCCCCCAGTACAGTGTAGATAACCCCGGCCGCGGCCAGGGTTTCCGGTGGGGGGTCGGGGTCTGTCATGGCCTCGGCAATATGGGAAAGCGCCGATTCGGTTTGCCCGCCCTCCCAATCCAGCTTTGAAAGCAGCAGGGCAGGAGTGTACTTCCGGGAAACCGGCCCGAGGATGTTCCGTGCCGCGTGTACATCGCCGGCTTCAATATGGAGAAGCGCGACATTGGTCCGGGGTACGGACCAGTCAGGGTCGATTTCCACCGCCTCCATAAGCAGATCGAGCACGCCGTTCTCTTCCCGGTCCCGAAGAGCGGTTGCGTCCCGGACGATTCTCGCCGCCGAGAGCCTGTTCTCCAGGGCGGGTTCCATGTCCCGATGGAGGGGAAGGCCTACACGGGTTCCGGGGGGGGGAAGGCTGTCGGCTCGGTAACCGGCGGCCATGGCCAGTATCGGCGCTGCGGATGGATCGTCGAGCACCGCCCAGGCCAGGAAGCCCCAATGGTCGCCGGCGGCCCAGGTCATGTAGCATTTGTCACCGGTTTCAGGAGGCTTGAATATGAAGTGTTCGCTCACCGTCCGGCGGGTTGTGCAACCGCTGGAAAGCACTGCAAGAATCAGGAAGCAGGCTGCTTCAACCTTCACAGGAACTCCATCTTCTTTCTTCGGCCTCAAGGGCAAGCTCCTGAACATCATTCCGGTTTTCCACCTGAACCCCACGGTTTCGAAGGCATGCGGCTCCGGGAAAACCCTTGAGATAATGAAGCAGGTGGCCCCTCATGGCCTGGTAGACACCGTGTTCACCACCAGCGGCTATCATCATATCCAGCTGATCCATTATAACGCTGTGGAACTCACCGGGAAGGGGACAGGGTGGGCCCCCCCGAAGTGCCCGGAACAGCCAGGGGTTTCCCAGGGCGCCCCTGCCCACCATGACCCCTGTAACCCCATCCATGGAAAGAAGCTTCAATCCATCCCCGGGGATGCGGACATCTCCGTTTGCCACCACGGGAATCGGCGAACGCCGGGAAAGCCTGTGAATTCCCCGAAGGTCAACCTCTCCGGAAAACATGTCGGACCGGTATCTGCCGTGAATGGTCACCGCCGATGCTCCGGCCCCGGCAAGGAGTTCGCAGATGTTTTCCGGCAGGGGCTCCAGGGGAGTGAACCCCAGACGGATCTTCACCGTTACCGGAAGCTCGGTAACGGCCCTTGTCACACGGACTATCTCGAAGAGTCTTGGCAGATCCCGGAGCAGGGCGGATCCGGAACCGCTTTTCAGAACCTTTTTGACCGGACAGCCCGCGTTGATATCTATGAACGCGAAACCCAGGCCACTCACGAGTTCGGCGCTTCTTGCGAAATCCACCGGTTTGGCTCCGAAAAGCTGAACTCCCAGAGGTCTCTCGTCAGGGTGATACCTGAGGAAGCGAATTGACTTCAGCGACCTGCGTGACACTCCGGCGGCGGTGATCATCTCGGTTACCAGCCCCGAAGCGCCCATCCCTCTGCAAACCCGTCTGAACGGGCTGTCTGTGTAGCCCGCCATGGGAGCCAGTGAAAAACCGTGGGTGAAGGAGGCGGGTACGTTCACAGCAGAGGCGAGGCGTAGAAGTCCGCGTGATAACTGCTTCTGACCAGGGGCCCCGAAGCCACCGCTTCAAAACCCATGGCCAGCGCCCGGTTCCGCCACTCCCCGAATTCGTCCGGAGAGATGTAACGGATAACCCTGGCATGCTTCAGGGATGGCGGAAGATACTGCCCAAGCGTAAGTATTGTTACACCAGCGCCCCTAAGGTCCGAGAGAGCTTTTTCGACATCGCTGTCCGTCTCGCCGAGTCCCAGCATGAGCCCGCTTTTTGTGGGCGTGTCCCCGGTGATTCTTCCATACTCCGAAAGCACCCTGAGCGAGGTGCTGTAGCCGCCGGAGCCGCGAAGTGAGGGAAACAGCCTCTCAACCGTCTCGAGATTATGGTTGAAAACATCGGGATGGGCTTCGGCCACGGTTTCCAGGGAGGATTCCGCGCCCCGGAAGTCGGGTGTGAGAACCTCGACCTTGATACCGGGCACCCGTTTTCTGACGGATTTCACCACATCACGGAAGAATCCCGCTCCGCCGTCGGGAAGGTCGTCCCTTGTCACCGATGTGATAACGGCGTAACGAAGGCCCATGGCCCGGGCGGCCCTGGATACCCGGGCCGCCTCGGCGGGGTCGGGGGGGAGTGGTTTTCCGTGCTCCACCGCGCAGTAACCGCAATCCCTGGTGCAAACCCGTCCGAGTATCAGAAAAGCCGCGGTGTTCCTTCGGTAGCAGTGGTCCCGGTTTGGACACAGTGCTTCGGAGCAGACGGTGTTCAGGCCCAGCCGTTTCAGCAGCCTGCCGGTCTTCTCCCCGTTGAATCCCGGGGAAAGCTGGGTCTTCAGCCATTGCGGCCTCACAGCCCGCACTCCAGGGCAAGGTGCCGCAGCTCTTCACCGGGCAGGGAAGTGTAATCCGCAGTCTGCGCCGTCACGTGGAAAGACTCCGTAAACGACTCCCGCAGAAGTTTGGCCAGATTCTCAGGAGAAGCGTCAGGCTGGAACTCCCTGACGGTTCCGGTGCCGCTTTCGATCTCCATCTTCAGCTCAAGGGTTCTTTCCCGGTCCATGTCCGTGGTGTAGTCCAGAATCCTTGGCTGATCATTGTCGAAAAGTATTGAACCGTGCTCAAGAAAAGCCCCTCCGGTTCGGGCCTGGGCGCTTCCCACAAGCTTTCTGCCATCACGGGTCATTATCTCGAACTTGCCGTGGGAGGTGAAGCAGGGCCCCCTTCCGAATCCCCGGCTTCCTTCGGAGCGGTTCACAACTCCCGGCACTCCCAGCCGGTTCAGGGCAGAAAGAAGCATGGCGGCCACAACACCGAGACTTTTTTCAACACCGTCCCGGAAAAGAGGATGCCCCGCTCCGGAGGTGACCGAGTATGTGAGTTCCCTGCCGTGCCATACCGCCCTTCCTCCGGTGGGTCGTCTGACCAGATCAATGCCGTCACGGGAAAGGCGGTGACGGTCAAGGTTGGCGAAGCCCTTCTGCAGCCTTCCAAGGGAAACCCCGTGGGGCTGCCACTGGTAGGTGCGCAGAGCAAGGTCGATCTCGCCCTTTTCCGCCATACCCATCAGGCACATGTCAACCGCCATGTTCAAAGCCCCGGGCAGTGGGGGGTCGCTGAGAATGAGAGCTTTCAATGCCGTCCTTCCCTGCCGGTGGAAACCCTAATATAATCCCGGGTGGAACCGTCTTTCCAAAGTAACGATATAAGGGCTGACATGAACAAAGCGAAATTTACTGCTGTCTTTCTGCTCTGCGTCTTCGGCATTGCCCGGGGAGATTCGGTCTACCGGAATGCCGGCACTTCCGCCTGGCCCTTCCTCAGGGTGGACATCAGCGCCAAAGCCGCCGCCCTCGGAGGTACAAGCCTCCTCAACCCCGGTTCAATGGCGCTTTTCTCCAATCCGGCGCTTCTTCCGGACCAGGGCGCCTCCATATCCGCCTCACACAGTTCCTGGTTCGGAAACACCAATCAGGAGGCATTGGCTTCGGTGGTTCCATGGGGCCGTTTCGGAACCTCCCTGGCTTTCCGGTTCATTTCCACGAGCGGGCTGGAGTACCGTGAAACGCCGTCTTCGGAACCGACGGGTACCTTCGATGTGACCGATATCAGCCTCGGTGCCGGAGCTGGTCTGAGGCTTTCCCCCGGGTTCAGCCTGGGAGCCGGAATCACATACATCCGGGAAAAGGTGTGGCTGGAGGAGAGCTCCGGGCTATCCTTCGACTTCGGCCTCGCGTCGTTCCCTTTGCCGGGTCTTACGCTGGCCGCCGCCGCTCAGAACATCGGCCCGGGGGTTACCATGGTCACCCGGGAATACAGGCTTCCCAGGTCTCTCAGAGCCGGACTCGGCTACGAAGCGCCTCTGCCACTGGGCAGGGCCTCGATATCCTACGAGATTCACAAACCCCTGGATAACCGTCCGGTTCATGGTTTGGGGCTGGAGTACATGCCCCTTTCCTGGGCGGCGCTCAGGGGCGGCTGGCGGGTCAACGACCCCTCAAGCGGCTTGACTGCCGGAATGGGGCTCTCACAGGGCGGGTGGATCCTCGATTACGCTTACGTCCCGGGAAAGCACGCCCTTGGAGAAACCCACAGATTCACCCTGACCCGCACCCTCTGAATCCGAAACCCATGCTTATCCTTCTGGTGAACGACGATGGCATTCATGGGCCGGGACTCGAGGCTCTTGAAAACGCCCTTTCCGATCATCAAACCTTCACGGTTGCCCCCATTGACCACTGTTCCGGTGCGGGAATGTCTCTGGGGTTGTACGCCCCGCTCAGTGTGATTCCCCTTTCATCGCGGAGGTTCGCGGTAACCGGAACTCCGGTTGACTGCGTGAAGATAGCCCTTTCCGAGATTCTCCCGAAAACCCCTGATCTTGTGGTTTCCGGTATCAATCCCGGGGCGAATCTGGGAAACAATATCTGGTATTCGGGTACCGTCGGTGCCGCAACCGAGGCCTCTTTCTGGCGAATACCATCGGTGGCGGTCAGCGTGGAACGCTCACCGGAGGTTTGCTTTCAACCCGCTGCGGACCTTGTCCGGCGAATGGTTGAGGAAGGGGTGTCCGCCGATCTTCCTCCCGGAGTCGTTCTTAATGTCAACCTTCCCCCGGGAAAGCCAAAGGGCCTCAGATTCACCAGCCCCGGCAGTTTCGCCGCCGAGGTTCCCTTTGTCCGCAATTCGGATGGAACCTATTCATACGGCCCCTACGAACTCCAGGGAATAAGGGAAACCGCAGGGACGGACATACACGCGATCCTCGATGGATATGCCTCCATCACCCCCCTTGCCTCTCGAAGGGAGTTCAAACCCGTTCCTGAAAGGATGCGGGAATGGTTTCTCAACTCTTTCTGACCGCCCTTCTTCTCGCGGTTCCCGACGCCGTTGTTCTTGAACACTCGGTAACTGTTGAACTGTGTTCCATATACATTGAAACCACCAGGCTCGCCGTCATGCCCCTCACCGGAAGGGGTGTCGCAAGATACCGGGTCATGACGGTTCCCTACAGGTCCGGCTGGGAGGAGATCGAACTCACGGAAGCCCGTTCCGGGCACTGGAGAAGCGGAAGAAGGGGCGCCGAAGCCACCATCACCGAACAACCCCACAGGGCCCTGACCCTGCAGGCGCGCCTGGAATCCAGCATGAGGGAGGTGGTCATCTCGTTTCCCGGCCTCGAAACCGGCGACACCCTCTTCGTGAACACCAGAAGAACAATCAGGCAGCTTCCGCTGGCGGACTGCTACAGCTACCATTTCAGCCCCGGGGGAAGGGACAGCGTTGCCGCATCCACTTTCACCGTGATCAACCGGCGCGGGGTGGAGCTCAACTCCGAATGGTCGGATTTCTTCTCCTCCCCGGAAGTGACCGGTGAAGTGACACGCTGGCGTGGAGGCCCCCAAAGCCCCGGAGACAGCCATCCTCTGGCTGCGAGTTCCGGGCCCCGTATCGCGGTATCCACCGAAGACGCTGAATCCGTGTCCAGAGAACTGTATGCTGTTCTCGATGTTTTCTCCCCTCCGGACCCCTCGTTGCTGGACTCTGTGATACTCCAGGCGGGAAGCACGGGGATGGAGCTGCGCAGATGGGTGGCGAACAACATCGAATATCTCGGGGCGGACATCGGGGACTGGCCCGGGTTCACACCCAAGGATCCCTCGGAAACCCTTGCAGAAAGAGCGGGGGTATGCAGAGACACCGCGGTTCTTCTGCTTCACCTGATCCGCCACACCGGGGGAGAGGCATGGCTTGCGATGCTGGGCACCAGGGGGCAGACTCCCGGCCTGGTCGGCAGCAGAAGCTTCGATCACATGGTGGTGGTGATTCCGGATGGCGAAGGTTTCACGGTGCTTGACCCATCGGTGAGGGGGCTGGTTTCCGGTCACAGCTACGGTCTCAGGGGAACGACATATCTTCCCCTTACCCGATGGGGATCGCCGCTTCAGACCATTCCCGCCCATGGATGGAGCGATCGGCTTTCCATGGTTCTAAGAGGCGCCCTCGAAGAGGGGGCGGTCAGGGGAGTTCTCTCCGTCAGCGCCGTGGGAGCCCCGGCGGAACTTCTCTCCACGATAATGGACAGGGTTCCCGGCCCCCACAGGAACATGATGTTCGGACGGTTTTTCGGAGCTGATTCCGTTTTCTCGGTTCGAGGTGAAGCCGAAGCCCTGGAGGTGGAGGGAAAGTGGCTCGCCCCTGCCGCAGGCGGGATAATCATTCTGCCCGGTCTTCGGGATATTGCCCTTCCCGGAACACGCAGCGCTTTCCTGCTGATTCCCAGGGCACCGGGAAAACCACGGCTGGACTCACCCGCAGACGAGGAACTCACGCTCAGGCTTCACCTTCGGGGCAGGCAGGTCGTCACCCCCTCCCCGGTGGACATGGAGGGCTATTCCTGCAGCATCACCATCACCGCAGACACTCTTGTGATGCGGGAGACCGCCCTGGCCGGCCCCCTGTTCCCTGATCCGGAAACCATCAGGAAAACCCTGATCCTTCGGTCGGGAACATCGGGAAGAACTGTGATCCTTCCATGATTGCCATCCTCCTTCTCGGGCTGGCCACCTCCCTCTCCCGAACCACCTTCATGGAGATAGCCCTGGTTCGGGAACCGGGTTTGACCCGGGGAGTCTTCACCGTAAGGGCAATCCAGGGAGAGGACAGGCGGTTTTCCAGGGTACGCAGGGATTTCGACCCTTCATACATGTCCGTAACTTTCCTCGGCGCTTCAAGGGAGGTGCCCCGATGGGCTGTGGACACCCTTTCCGGAAGCGGCGGCTGGCCCCGGGCTCTCACGGTGGCCTTCCCGGGACTGACACCGGGTATGGAGGTAAGCTGGACCTTCTCGGCGGATGAGTTCGGAAAACACGCCGCCGCCGGGCTCTGGTTCAACTGGGCCGGCGGCCCCGGGCCGGATACGGTAAGGGTATCCGTTGAAAGCGCCGAGGAATACATTGTCCACCATGTTGGTTTCAATGAGACCGTCCCCGGAAGCTTTCTTTCCCTAGCTGCTGATCACAGGGAAATCTGGATAGCGAGCCCTTCCACCTGGGATTCCGTGGCGGAAATGGTGATGGGTGAAGCCTTCCTGGCCCTGGCGGAACCGCCCCCCCTCGATATGAGGGAGGCAGTGATTCAGGCAGGCGTCGCGGGAGCGTCTCCCGACGCGTTCCTTGCCCGGGCCAGAACTTTGATATCAGACAATTTTCGGATCATTCAGCCCTCCGGCGAGCCGGCCCTCAGGGTACGATCCCTGCAGCGGATTCTGGACAGCAGGCACGCCACCCCACTGGAGGCAGCGGTTCTTTTCTGCGGGATGGCCAGGCTTGCGGGATACGACGCCATCCTCGCCTCGATCCGGAGTGAGCGCCCTCCCTTTCCTTATCCGATAGGCTGGTACAGGTTCGCTGTCAGGGTCAACACTCCGGACGGAGCCCTGTGGTTCGAGCCGTCCGCGCCCCTTTCCCCGGCGGGATTCATCGAGGCCGCGGACAGCCTTTTCGTTCTTCCCGAAGGCGGAAACCGCCTTTTGGCCCTCCCGCCCAACAGCGAATCGGACAATCTCTGCATCGAAGACTGGACCATCAACCCCATTCGGGGAGAGTTCAGCCTCAAGCTTGACTGTCGGGGGGGGTTCGACATGGAACTGAGGGAGAAGCTGGGCGGGATGCCGGAAGATGACGGGATCCTTGTGGTTTCGGAGTGGTTCAGGGCTTCGGGAATCCATCTTTTCCCCACTTCCCTGGCATCTTCCGACTTCTTCGATCTTTCAGTTCCGGCGGTGATGGAGGTGCGTGGAGTTATGGCGTCGGCCCCGACCCCGCTGTGGGCCGAAAAGGTTCCTGTTCTGAACTGGAGAACCTCCGGAGAGAGAAGGGTTGTCATAAACGGTGAACCGGCTCCGGAAAGCGGCCTTCTCACCAATGAATAGGCTACTGACGGCGATTGTCATGGTTCTGGCCGGAGCCGGGGTTCGAATGGCGATCCATTCCGCGAACAGAGGCCTGTTTTCCCACCCGCAGGTGGACGAGCTTGAGTACATGTCCATGGCATCCGCACCTTTTCAGCGCCCTCCGGGAACCTACATCCTGGCCCGGCTGCCCCGGCCGAGGCTGATATTCGGCGGGATCTCCCTTCTGCCCTCCCTTCTCTTTCTCCTGCTTCTTCCCCGAAGCCGGAAACACACCCTTTTTGCGGGGCTGCTGGCCCTGGAGCCAACCCTGGCCCTCAGCGGAATACAGGTGCTTCCCGAAGCCCCGGCGGCGGCGCTGGTGGCGGCGGGCCTGGTCTTCTTCCGACGGGGTGAGAACCGGCTTGCGGGGTTCCTCTTCGGGGCTTCCGCCCTGTTCCGGGGAGAGCTGCTTCTTCTGCTGCCACTCCTGCCCCTTGCGGGCAAAAGGGGGCTGACGATGGCGGTGTTCGCTGCATCCGCCGTACTCCCGGTGATGGCGGTGAACGCCGCTTCGGGAGCGGGCCCCACAGTGGCCGCCACCGGTGGAGTGAACCTGTGGATAGGATCGGACTGGGAACTCATAACAACTCCGCCGGGGGTTGAGTTCGAGCAGCTGATGGAACTCTCCGGCGAAGACACTTTCACCCGCCGGGCTCTGAATGTGATTTCCCGAAATCCTTCGGAGTGGGTTCTCAGGGGGCTGACCAAAACCCTTGCTTTTTTCTCCCTGCCGGGCCCGGGCCGCAACATCGATTCCGGAGCCGCGCTTGCGGGGGTGTTTCCGCTTCTGGCCATAACAGCCCTTTTTCTCGCCGGAGCCTCGGGAATCAGGAGAAATCCATCCTCGGCATTCATTTTCGCCGCTCTGGCAAGCGCTTTCCTCTTCTTTCCTTCCGTTCGCTACCGGGCGGTGTTCCTGCCGGCTTTCGCGCTGACCGCCCTGGATACTCCCTGGAAAAAACTTCTTCCCGGAGTGGCGGCAGTGGCGGCTGCAAGCCTGCTGATCAACTATCCGGGCCATGTGAGGCCGGGACTGAACTCGGTTCTGTCGGCTCAGAACGCCCTCAGGGATAACCGCCCCGGGCAGTGCCTGGAGTCTCTCGCTCTCGCGGAGAGGGAGGGATACTGGGGAGCCGATCTTCACAACATCAGGGCCTCGGCCATGGCAATGATGGGCATGGATTTCCAGGAAACCTTCCTGGAGTTCGGAAGGGCTCTGGAAGCTGCCCCCCGTTCTCCCACGGTCTGGCGCAACACCGCGGCGTTCCTTTGGAACACCGGCAGGGTTCCCATGGCCAGAGAAGCGGCGGAAAAGGCTGTTTCCCTCAATCCCGCCCTGCGTGGTGAACTCGAAAGCATTCTGTCGGAATAGACCCGGTCTTTCCGATGTATCAACCGCATACCACTGTGAAAAAGGGGGTCACGAATGAAGAAGATAGTGTTGGTACTGGTTGCCGCGGCGGTATCCCAGGCCGGCTATTCAAAGGTGGTTGATCGTGTTTCGGAAATGACCTGGGACAGCGGTCTTTCCAGGATGCTCTCCCGCTACGGCCTGAATGTGGTGAATGTAACCTGGGAGGACACCGGGCGCTACTCCGGCTCCGTATGGGGCCCCAACATCTCCGACCTGACCATTCAGGTCCAACACGGTGATGATGATAACCGCCGGTGCACGCCCATGCCCGTAATCCGCTATCCCAACTTCCACGACCTCTCCGCGGACCTGAACCCGGACCTCTTCTTCCTGCTGGTGGGCAATGAGCGGGGAGCGGGGGAACTGGAGCCGGTGAGCCTCACCGACTATGTGTGGAACCTCAGGAACCACCTCCACGACCCCGGAAGCTGGCCCGGCCGCAACCGGGGACTGTGGGCCCCAAGGGACAGCGTGGTACTGGTTAGCGCCCAGGCGGTCTTCCTCCCCATTCCCTCGCAGGGAGAGGCCATCTTCAACCCGGTTCTCTACAACTACCAGTCCTACCCCGGAGACCCGGCGGTACTGGCAATCATCGCAACCAGGGAGGGAACCAGCGCCACCATCATCGACAACTCCCGGGAATACTATCCGGAAGGCTCATACGGGTGGGGACAGCAGCTGTTCTACAACTCCGACGGACAGAGGGCCAGCTTCACCGGAACCAGGCTCAGCGACTTCGTGGCTGCCGGCGGCGAATCCGACGGACCATCCGTCAGCGCCGGCGCGCAGGAGGGGCTCAACATGGTGCTTCTGATCCAGATACCCCTGCGCCAGACGGAAAGAAGAAACCTCTGGTTCGAAAGCACGGCGGAGTGCGCTCCGATGATGTCCGTATCCGGCAGTGCGGGAGCCAGAAGCAATGTAGAGGCGGCGGTGGTGGGTCACGGCGAGCTTGAGGGCCCCTTCAGGGAGATCGACGGCAACCGGATGATTCGGGACGACAGGTTCCCCATCAGGGTAACGGTTCAGTTCTACAAGGCCACCGACAACGGAATCGCCTCGGAAGAGGATATCAGGCAGATAGCGGAGCAGATCACCAGGGTGTACGAGGATGCCAGTTATGTGGGCAGCCTGGTGGTTCCAGAGGAAAAGTTCCCCCGCCCCACCGACTGGAACCGTGAAGAGGTCGAGGTGAGCCTGAGAAAACGTATCCCCTGGCTTCACTGACGGCTTCCATTTTCGAACGCCCCCTTCTTTGAGTATCATCCCGGGTACCAATCATGAAGGGGGCGTTCTCATCCATGGCGG
>Ga0334892_1003080_pt1 | contig 11182 bp, 8 predicted proteins | sample GraSluR3_MG_4_FD_207213 | JGI IMG/M metagenome (GOLD analysis project Ga0334892, IMG submission 207213) | Sludge microbial communities from methane-producing bioreactor in Wageningen University, Netherlands - Granular Sludge_15_04-R3 | ecosystem: Engineered > Bioreactor > Anaerobic > Unclassified... | reverse complement strand
CCGTCGACAGAGGCATTTAGCATCGGGTAATCCTTGAGTGCCCTGGCTGCCGCATCGATGAATATTGGCGTCAGAGTAAGCTTAACGCCTTCGCGGGCCAGGAAGTTATCCTTGACACTGTTTCTCCACGCTGCCAGTTTTGTAACGTCGGCATCGATAAATGATGTTACGTGTGCCGATGTTCTTTTCGACATGGTCATATGCTCGGAGATAAGCTTCCTCACCCTGTCCATCTCAATGATCCTGTCGCCGGAAGGGGTTATCTCTCCCTCTTCCGCTGCAAACGCAGCCTGAGCCTTTGGCTTGCCCTGCTCAGCTGATTCAGCAGGTGCACCTTTTGTGGAGGATACATCCTTGCCTGGTGTTTCGGCCTTTACATCAGCAGAGGACTCAGAATCGTCTGACTTCTGCTGATTCTTAAGCCACAACAGCACGTCATCTCTCGTAATACGTCCGTCCATTCCGGTACCCTCGATGGTGTCAAGCTGCTCGTAACTGATACCTTCAGCGTCTGCAATGCTCCTTACCAGCGGCGTGAGGAACCTTCCTGAAGGCGTACGGCTCTTCATCTCACCCGATTTCTTTTCAACTTCCTGCTTCTCTGCACGCACAGTCTCAATAGTCTCTCTGACCCTTTCCACCTCCTTATCGACCAGGGCAGCCTCCTGCGGAGCATCTTCACCCTCAGTCTCTATTATGGCAATTATTTCGCCCACTTTCGGCACAGACCCCTCCTGAGCCACTATCTTAGCAAGTATACCGCCGGCCGGTGACGGCACCTCCGAATCGACCTTGTCGGTTGCTACTTCGACCAGCGGGTCGTCTTCACTTACTTTCGACCCTTCCGGGATAAGCCACCTGTTCACCGTGGCTTCTATCACACCTTCGCCCATTGCAGGCAGAAAAACTTCAATCTTTGCCATTTTATGCTATTTATTCAATTCTGTTTCTTTAACGAATAACAAACAAAATTCAAATTAGTTCCATTTTTCTTTCGATTGCCGTTCATCATTATTGCGGAACCGGGGACCATCATTACCGGTTCATGTTTCTTACCGCAACAGCAGGTGTCCTGATAACCACCGACAACAGGAATGCGGCAATTACACCTGCATGAAACAGCATCCTTACCGGGAAAATATAATCTCTTCTCAGGTTTTTCTCGATGAAAATATGCATTGACCGGTAAAAATTGGCAATGCCCCTGTAAGTTGTCATAGATCCGCTCCGTCCCTTGAAATGGGTTACCGTTACTTCGGGGTAGTACCAGACCTCGTAACCTGCTGCTGATATCTGCATGCAGATGTCTATATCCTCGCCAAAGAGAAAGTACCTTTCATCGAAAAACCCCGCCTTTTCCGCTGCTTCCCTGCGCATGAAGAGGAAAGCCCCGGTAACGGCGTCGACGACTGCCGTTTCATGTTCTCCTATATGTCCCATATAGTAGCGGTTGATTATTTCCGAGTCAGGAAAAAACCAGTAAAGCCTTGAGAATCTGAATACGGCAGCCGCAGGCCCGGGAAAGCCTCTTTTCGATTCAGGCAAAAAGCGACCTCCTTTGTCGGTCAGGCGGGGTCCCGCGGCTCCTGCAGCCTCGTGTTCCTCCATGAACGATATAAATGAGGTGAATGCGAAGGGGGGCACCATTGTGTCGGGATTGAGTATAAGAACGTACCGACCTGTTGAAGAATGCAGTCCCTGGTTGCATGCGGCCGAGAACCCCTTGTTGGTTTCGTTTCGTATAAGAGCAGCTTCGGGGTAAAATTTTGATACCATTTCGGCCGAGCCGTCTTCCGAATTATTGTCTACTACGATGATTTCACTGCTGATGTCGCGAAGGGCAATGAGCACGGTTTCGAGGCACAGTCTCAGGCAATTCTTTACATTGTAGCTGACAATAATTACCGACAGATCCACTTGTTTAACCTTTAGCTTTTATGGCTTCTTCAATTACGGCAGACAACTCCCTGATTCCTTTTTCAATCTCTTTCTTGTTGCAGAATGAGAAGTTGAGCCTCATAGTGTTTTTACCGGTGTTATCGCAGTAAAATTCCGATCCGGTTACAAAGGCGACATTCCTTTCTATGGCTGCGGTGAGGATGTCCCGGGCGTTCAGGTGCTCGGGAATGGTTATGAAAAGAAAAAGCCCTCCCTCGGGTTCGGTCCATCTTACCCCCTCGGGCATGAAGCTGCGCAGGCAGTCAATCATATGATGGCACCTCTCACGATAGAGCGCTATGGTCTTGACGAGGTTCTTCTCAAGAAGTCCCTTCTCGAGATATCGCGCAGCAATCTTCTGAACAAAGACAGGGGTGCAGAGATCTGACGACTGCTTGGCCATGATCAGCTTGTCGAGCATCTCAGGCTGGCCTATCGTCCATGCCAGCCTGAAGCCCGGAGCAAATATCTTTGAAAAAGTGAAGAGGGTAAGCACCCGGCCTGAGGTGTCAAGCTCATACATCAGTCGCTGTGGCTCGCCAGAGAAGCGGATGTCACGGTACGGACTGTCTTCAACGACAAGCAGGTTGTATTTGTCTGCTAATTCGAGTATGGCAATTCTCCTGCTTTCCGGTACGGTAAGACCGGCAGGGTTCTGGAAGTCAGGTATTATGTAAATAAACTTGATATTCCTGCCCAACTCCCTGATCTGAGTAATCGCTTTCTCAAGTTCAGCGGGAATCATGCCGTGGTCGTCGAATGGTACACCCCTCAGGTTTGCCCCGTAGACACTGAAGGCATTTATGCCTCCCAGGTAGGAGGGGAGGCCGCATATCACATGGTCACCCGGATCGATAAGTACTTTTCCGATAAGGTCAAGGGCTTGCTGTGACCCGGTATTTATTATCAGGTTTTCGGTAGTAATGTTAAGTCCTTCACGATTGTGCTTGTCAACCAGCAACTGCCGCAGTCGGTTGTCTCCTTCTGTTGTTCCGTACTGCAATGCTGCCGGCCCGTCGCGCTCAAGGACCTCCAATACAATCTCCTTGAGGTCTTCAACAGGAAAGGATTCCGGAGAGGGCAATCCCCCGGCAAATGATATCATGTCAGGTTTTTGGGTAAGCTTCAGTATCTCCCTGATTGAGGATTTCTTCATGCTTCTGCCTGCCCTTGAAAGAAGGTGTTCAATATTAATCTGGCTCATATTTGTAGAAATTTTTATTGAAAAGAATCAGACAGCAAGATCATAAAAAGAGCGGACTTATGCAACTCCGTTTTCCAAAATATGGTTAGGGACACAGGGCAGTGGATGTCATATTTACGATAACAGATTAACGATTTACGATATAAGGTTTGCTATATAATAATGCTGTCACTGGTAGCAATTTCAGACATGATCCTGGTTAACGTCGTCAGATTCGGGATATTAAAATGCTATAGCCGTCCGCGAGTCAGCCTGCGGTTCAGGTTGATGATATAGTAAATCAGATGTCAGACTGAGAATGGGGTGCGGTTAATAAGAGATCTGCCAAGGGTCAGTTCATCAATGTATTCAAGTTCGTCGCCGTGTGAAACGCCTCTGGCCAGTGTTGTTATTTCCACACCGGTATGACTCAGTTTTTTGTAAAGATAGAAGTTGGTGGTATCCCCCTCCATAGTGGTGCTGAGTGCAAGAATAACTTCGTTAAGACGGCCTGATTCGGCTTTGGCAATGAGAGAACCAATTTTCAGATCCCCCGGTCCTATTCCGTCAACCGGCGAGATGATGCCTCCCAGAACATGGTATACCCCCTTGTACTGCCTGGTATTTTCAATTGCCATAACATCCTGGATGTCTTCAACCACACATACAATCGATCTTTCACGTGCAGGATCGGAGCATACACTGCATATTTCATTGTCGGAGATGTTATGGCACTCACGGCAGTACTTTATCTCATTACGCAACCTGATTACAGATTCACCAAACCTGGTCACCTCAGGTTCGCCACGTCTGAGCAGATGCATTACCAGCCTGAAGGCCGTCTTTCTTCCTATGCCGGGCAGACTGGCGAATTCATTTACCGCGTTCTCAAGAAGCTTTGACGGGAAGGCCGGAACATTCATCGTTTTTCTTTTTGGCAAAATTAATCTATTAAGGCAACCACGCCAGTCACTTTTTTATTATCCTTGCAAAAAAAAAATCAAAATGCTGAGTCCGGCCATCATTCTGTCAATAATAGTTGCCTATTTTACGCTTCTCTTCATAATCTCACAGATAACATCAAGGAGAGCCAACAACGAAGGATTTTTTGTAGGGAACCGCAGGTCGCCATGGATAGTTGTGGCAGTGGGAATGCTCGGGTCGTCGATCTCAGGCGTCACTTTTGTCTCAGTACCCGGATGGGTCGTCGACAGCCAGTTTTCCTATATGCAGATGGTGCTGGGTTACCTTGCCGGCTATGTAGTGATTGCCGAGGTTCTTCTCCCTCTCTACTACAGGTTGAAACTTACATCAATATATTCATATCTTGACGGCCGCTTCGGAAGGTACTCGTACAAGACAGGCGCCTCATTCTTCCTGCTTTCCCGCTCGATAGGAACAGCATTCAGACTTTACCTTATGGCCAGCGTGCTTCAGTTTGTCATTTTCGACGCCTGGAATGTTCCTTTCTTTGTTACCGTGGCGGTTACACTGGGATTGATATTGTTGTATACTTTCAAGGGCGGAATAAAAACGATCATATGGACAGACATGCTGCAAACCATTTTTATGATTTCCGCCGTTGTGCTGACAATCATAATGATAGCCGGCAGTGAAGGATTCGGGCTGGGTAAGCTGTTTAAAGTTGTGGCTGATCATGAGTATTCAAGGATATTCTTCTTCGATGATTTCAACAATCCAAAGCATTTCTTCAAACAATTCTTCGGCGGGATGTTCATTACCATTGTTATGACGGGTCTCGACCAGGATATGATGCAGAAAAACCTCAGCTGCCGCAATCTCAGGGATGCATCCAAGAACGTTTACCTCTACAGTATATCGTTTGTGCCGGTAAACCTTATCTTTCTCAGTCTTGGAGTTTTGCTGGTAATCTACGCAGGAATGACAGGTATGGAGATCCCGGCCATGCGTGATGAACTATATCCGCTGCTGGCAACCCGCGGAGGACTTGGAATGGTAATACCGGTACTTTTCATACTCGGCCTTATTGCCGCAGCCTACTCCAGTGCCGACTCTGCACTTACTGCACTGACAACCTCATTCACCGTCGATATTCTGGGCATTGCAGACAAGGATGAGAAAACGGTTACACGTATACGTAAGAGAGTACATCTCTCAATCACACTGGCCGTAATGGCAATAATACTGCTCTTTAGGGAGATTAACGACCAGAGCGTCATAAGCGCTGTTTTCACCGTGGCCGGATATACTTATGGTCCCCTTCTGGGTCTTTTTGCGTTCGGCCTCTTTACGAAAAAGGAGGTGCTTGACAGGGCAACTCCCTGGATTGCAATTGCATCACCGGTAATTACATTTATTGTAAATAGTTATTCCGAACAACTGCTATGGGGTTATAAATTCGGCTTTGAACTGCTAATCCTGAATGGCCTCATCACTTTTATCGGGTTACTCATCTTCAGTAGAACGGTAAACGGTGAACGGTAAACGGAGCCCTAACCCGCAACCCGCTTACCTTCCGATGCCGGATGTCTGACGGTCTGGATTCGTCTCCTCACCTTCAGTTTCTCTCACAGGTTTAATATAGATCACTCTTTTGGTACGGTAGGGGATCCTGACACTAAGGTAATAGTTGAATCCGCTGCTGAAGGGTTTGCTGCCGTTACCGAATCCCGGAATGTCTACAGCACGGAGGTGTTTTCCTGTCCCTGAGAAAACCAGCAATCTCACGTTAACAGACCATCCTATAAAGAAATTATTGAATATTTCAGCCCGTATTCCTGGTGATGCTTCCAGAAAGTGAGCTGCATGAAAGCTGCTTTCCCCTGAAGTCAGATAGTCTCCCCAGTAGTTTTCGTATTCAATTGACGGCACTTTCTGGCTGAAAAGAGACAATCCGTACCTTAAAGATATGCCTGCATAATATCTGCCCCGGGCGAGAAGTGGATTTAAAAGGTTGTAGTCTGCACCCATTCTGAGATAGAAACCATCATTTTCATAACGGTAGTTGTAGTTCTCATGAATGAAGCTGCTGAAACCTCCGTCAGCTGCCAGGGTAATTCTTTCATTAAAATCGTAGAAACCATTTATCTCTGCTCCCCTCGGGTATAGACCTGCCACAGCCGCAACGGGAGAGTAGAGCGCTGCTCCTGCACCAAGCCTGAGCGGGACATCGATGGTGTCCTGACCGGCAGCAGCAAGTGAAAGAAGCCAAAGGCAAAGAGCCACCTTAAAAGAATATCCTGATATTCTCTTCATACGGAATTGTTATGTTCCTGTTACGGATTATTATGGTGTCGATCAGATTTCTGGTCGAATTGTATGAATCAAGTGTGTGAAACATCGAATAGCCACATTCCTTTGAAATGAGATGAGGGAATGAGGAGTAACGGAACGTAACTGTATCGGTGATCCCGTTAATGATGAAGACGTAAGTGCATGACTCTGTTGAAGGATCGAGAGGGAAACTGATTCCGGTCAGGTCAGCTGATTTGTTATAAACAGGAGTTGAAACCATCTCCAGTCCGTATAATGATACCGTATCAGCAGTTACAATGTTGCCCGTACCTGTCTGGTAAAAACCTGCCTTTACCTGTGAAACGGTCTCCTCATAACATGATTCAGGAGCGCAGAATTGCAGCGCAGGTACAATCAGACACATTAATGTCATCAGTATGGGTAGCTCTCTTTTCAGATCTCCGCTTATTGACATGGTTCAGATGCCAAAATTACCATAAACTAAGGAAATAGCAATAAGGAGTGACTAAAGTGACTAAAGTGACTAAAGTGACTAAAGTGACCAAAGTGGCTAAAGTGGCTAAAGTGGCTAAAGTGACTAAAGTGACTAAAGTGGCTAAAGTGGCTAAAGTGGCTAAAGTGACTAAAGTGACTAAAGTGACTAAAGTGACTAAAGTGGCTAAAGTGGCTAAAGTGACTTAAATTAAAATAGTTGTTTTAAGACATTGATATGCAAGCCATTACCACATCAGATGATTTCTGATTTTCCTCAGATGGTAGTGATCTCGCTTGCTGTCTGGTTCTGATTTGTGAAATCTGACATCTGAACCGAGGCCTTTGGCCGAGCTCGCGACTAAACAGGAGCACATCTGACATCTGACATCTGACATCTGATATCTGACATCTGATATCAGCTCCCGTCTGTTCTGTTTCTGATTATTTTCCGTTCTTCGGGTAAATCTCTTCTATCAGGTTTTTGTATTTTGCCGTGATAATATTTCTTTTAAGCTTCAGTGTAGGAGAGAGTTCTCCGGTTGCCGGACTCCACTCTTCAGTTACGAGCCGGAACTTCTTTATCTGCTCGTGCTCTGCCAGTGTCACGTTGATGTCTTTAATCTCTCTTCCGTACCTTTCAACTACCTGTGGTAGTTTTACCAGTTCGGCATTATCTCTGTACTGAACCTTATGGATGGTGCACCAGTCGTGCAGGAAGGTGAAGTTAGGTGATATTATGGCAGCAGCAACCTTTTCATTCTCACCTATAACCATTGCCTGTTCAATGAAGAACGACTCCTTAAGTCTGTTTTCGATCGGCTGTGGCGCAATATATTTGCCTGCCGAGAGCTTGAACATCTCCTTCTTTCTGTCGGTGATCTTAAGGAATATCCCATCTTCGAAGATTCCAATGTCGCCGGTATGGAACCAACCATCACTGTCGATTGCCTCGGCAGTTAGCTCAGGAGCCTTGTAATATCCCATCATGACATTGGGTCCCTTACAGAGTATCTCTCCATCTTCAGCTATTTTGACTTCAACATCTTTGATTACAGGACCAACAGTTCCGAATTTTATCTCCCCCATTCTGAACGGGTTTACCGCTATTACAGGCGATGTTTCCGTCAGACCATAACCCTGAAGTACGGGAAGTCCGGCAGCCCAGAATATTCTTTCCAGCCGCGACTGCAAGGCAGCACCACCTGAGACCATTACCCGCACTTCATTGCCAAGCGCCTCCTGCCATTTGCTGAAGATAAGCTTACGCGCTATCCCGAGTCTGAATCTGTAGAATGCTGAGTTACCTTCGAGTCTGAACTTCAATCCGAGATTGACAGCCCAGAAGAAAATCTGCTTCTTAAGCCAGGGGAGATTCTTTCCCTTTCCGATTATTGTGTCGTAAATCTTTTCAAGAAGTCTGGGTACAGTGTTGAAAATATGAGGTTTGACCTCTTTCATCGCTTCTGTAATAGCTCCCATGTTCTCGACGTAGTAAACACTGAGCCCCTTGTATTGAAAATGGTAATTGACCATCCTTTCATACACGTGACAAAGAGGAAGAAAGCTGAGAGCCCTGTAGCCGTAACCGAATTCATGCGCCGTGGAAGTTTCCAGTGCATTTATTACCAGATTGCTGTGAGAAAGCATTACACCTTTTGAGTTGCCTGTGGTTCCTGAAGTGTAGATAATGGTAACAAGGTCTTCAGGCTTTATCGAAGCCTTTACCGATGCCAGCCTATCTTTGAATTTCTCCTCATTTTTCCTTCCCTCATCCATCAGATCGGAGAATGTCATTATGCCATCAACCTTTTCAAAAGAGATAATGTGTTTTATGTGGCTGATCCCGGCTGCAACATCCTTAATCTTCTGGTAAAGCTGCCTGTTGCCAACTATAACGGCACTTACCTCAGCATGACTGAAGATATAAGCATACTCCTCGGCAGTGATGGTAGGGTATACCGGGACATGTATCATACCGGCCTGAGCCATCCCCATGTCTGCAAAATTCCACTCCGGCCTGTTACCGGTGATGGTGGCAATCTTGTCTCCCTCCTTCAGTCCCAATGCAAATAAACCAAAGGAAGTGAGGTCAGTGTTTTTATTCACATCTTCAGTGGAGTAGGTAACCCATTCCTTGTCTACCTTCCCACCATACATGTCTTTCCGCGGATACTTCTCGAAGTTCCAGTCAATGATGTCAAATGTCCTGGTAATTTCCATAAGGCTTATATATTATTTTACACAATTCTAATAATAATTTTTGGAACAAATTACAGAATATCCCGCAATAAACTAACAAACAGTTGTTATATATCAGAACAACAGTCTGTTGAGCAGTGTTAAAAAGTGAGGGTTTTTCGAACGCTTTTCTACAGCAGGGTGGTCCGTATGTATTTAGCGGCTTTTTCGAGTGCTTTGTCGATACCATCAGGATTTTTCCCGCCGGCAATTGCCAGAAATGGCTGTCCACCTCCGCTTCCGCCAATTTCGCCGGAAACATCTTTAATGATCCTGACAGCATCGATTATCCCTGTGCCTGCAAGCTTGTCACTTACCATGACAATAAGCGATGCCTTTCCGGAGTCGTAAGCGCCCAAAATCATGATAGTATTATCGGAGCTGTTCCTTATTATCCCTGCAGCCGATTTGAGAAGTTCAATGTTTTCGCTGCCATTGTTGGCTGTTATTAATTGAATATCTCCTGCTTTTGTTGAAGATAATTCAGCAGCTGAAGATTTAAGTTTTCCCGCAATGACTGTTGCCATCTGAAGCTGAAGCTTTTCGACATTTTTCTTCAACCGGGCATTTTCATTCACCAGCCTTGATGCAGCATCGGCGATATCACCCGTACTGTGAATAATGCGCCCAACTTCGTCGAGCACATCCAGCCTCTGATTGACATAATCAAGAGCTGCCTTGCCCGTAATGGCTTCTATTCTTCTGATACCGGCAGCTATTGCCCCCTCGCTCACTATCTTGAACAGTCCTATCCTGGCAGTGTTGGTTACATGGGTTCCACCACACAATTCCACCGAAGGGCCGAATTGCACCACCCTTACAGTATCTCCGTATTTTTCGCCGAACAGCGCCATGGCACCCATGTCGCGGGCCTCTTCCATCGGAATGTCGCTATGGGTATCACGGTTGATGTTCTGGCCGATCATATGGTTTACCTTTTCTTCAATTGCAGATATCTCTTCACGGCTCAGTTTTGATGTATGGCTGAAATCAAATCTGAGTCTTGCTGAATCAACGAGTGATCCCTTCTGTTCCACATGACTCCCCAGAACATCCCTCAGAGCATGATGAAGCAGATGGGTTGCCGTATGATTATTCTCGGTAAGCAGGCGTTTTGCTTCATCAGCTTTGGCAATGAATTCAGCATGCACGTCAGCCGGCAGCCTTTCGGTAATATGGATTATAAGGTTGTTTTCCTTTACAGTATCGATGATTCTGATTGTTTCATTACCCGATGTCAGAGTGCCGCTGTCACCGACCTGACCGCCCGCCTCAGCGTAAAAGGGAGTCCGGTCAAATACCAGCTGAAACCTCTCCTTGTTCTTGACCCTGATCCGGCGGTATTTCATTATTCTGACCCTGTCCTCAGTGGTGTCATATCCTGTGAATTCAGTCTCATCAGAGTAAGATATCACCTTCCAGTCTCCGGCATCAATCGCTGCATCTTCCCTTGAGCGTTCCCTTTGCGACTTCATACACTCTTCGAATCCTGCCGTATCAGCCTCCATCCCATTCTCGCGAAGAATCAGCTGGGTAAGGTCAAGCGGGAACCCATAGGTATCGTATAGTTCGAAAGCCACGGAACCCGGAAGAACCTTTTTACCTGTATTCAGAAGTTGTTTTATCTCCTTGTCAATCAGGCGTTGTCCCTTTCCAAGTGTGCGCAGGAATGCTGTTTCCTCATCATGAATGACGCCTGCAATATGATTCTGTCCTGTAACCAGTTCAGGAAATGTGGCGCCCATTGCCTCTGCCAGAACCGGAACCAGCCTGAAGATGAAAGGCTCCTCCATCGCCAGGTTGTTGAAACCATAGCGGACAGCCCGTCTCAGGATTCGCCTGATAACGTAACCTGCCTTATTGTTTGAAGGTATCTGTCCGTCAGCTATGGAAAATGAAACGGCCCTGAGATGATCGGCAACAACCCGCATCGCAATATCTGACCTGGTGTCTGCTCCATAATCTATTCCGGTGATTTCAGATATTTTATCTATTATAATGGTGAAAATATCGGTATCATAATTTGATTGCTTACGCTGCACGGCCATACAGAGGCGCTCAAAGCCCATACCTGTATCTACATGCCTGGCCGGCAGAAGCTCCAGTTTTCCA
>Ga0334892_1003073_pt1 | contig 11199 bp, 10 predicted proteins | sample GraSluR3_MG_4_FD_207213 | JGI IMG/M metagenome (GOLD analysis project Ga0334892, IMG submission 207213) | Sludge microbial communities from methane-producing bioreactor in Wageningen University, Netherlands - Granular Sludge_15_04-R3 | ecosystem: Engineered > Bioreactor > Anaerobic >... | reverse complement strand
ATCGACGATGCGCCGCATCGGCCTGCGCAGTAACTGCGGATCACCGGTCAGCCGGGTATCAAAGGCCTGGCCCGCGAGCAGCCCCGCCATCAGCCGCATCGTCGTCCCCGACCGCCCACAGTCGAGTTCACCCTCGGGCGCCGTCAGGCCTCGGAGACCACGACCGTGGACCACCAGGCTGGGCACGCCGGCGGTGCTCTCCTCATCGATGCGAATCCCCAGTTGCCGCATACAGTGCAACGTCGCCAGGCCATCACCCGAATGCAGAAAGCCCTTGACGTGGCTGACCCCATCGGCGATCGCGGCGAGCATCACCGCACGGTGCGAGATCGACTTGTCCCCAGGGACGCCGGCACGCCCCTGCAGGCTCGCATCCTGCTGCCGTCTCACGATCAACTGCGTCATGGGAACATCTCCTTCCGCGTCTCGCGAAGATAGGCCAGGGTCTCCCGCAACTGCACCTCATCCCCTTCTTCGACCAAGCGGATCAGACGTCCAAGTTGCGCCTCGCACCGCCGGGCGGCCCGCACCACCTCCTCGCGGTTGGTCGTCAGGATGTCGACCATCATCGTCACATCGCTCCCGGCCACACGCGACGTATCTCGAAAGCCGCCCGCGACGATCTGCCAAGCGAGCGGATCGGAGGACGTCGTCGCATCCGCCGTGCTCACCAACGCGCACGCCAACAGATAGGGCAGGTGGCTGAGCGTCCCCACCAGGTAATCCTGACGCTCGCCGTCGATGACCAACGGCGTCGCGCCCACCGCCCGCACCAGCTCCTCCCCCAAGCGCAGCGCGCCGGTCGAGGTCCTGGATAGCGGTGACAGGATGAAGGTCCGTCCACGAAAGAGCCCGACATCCGCTGCGCCGATGCCCGAGATCTCCTTGCCGCACATCGGATGGCCTCCCAGGGGCTGCACATGCGCAGGCAGCGCCTCCATCGCCGCTAAGATCTCCGCCTTGGTGCTGCCCAGGTCCATCACCAGCGCCCCCGACCGCAACCAGGGGCCGATCTCACCCAGCAGCCGCAGGATCGTGCGCACGGGCGTCGCCAGGATGATGATGTCTGATGTCGCAGCGGCTTCCTCCAGGATAGGGCTCACCTGATCCACAAAGCCCTGCTCCAGGGCCGCATCCGTCACGCGTCGATCCCGATCGACACCGATGACGGTCCGGCACCGCCCACGGAGCGAGCCGGCGAGCGAGCCGCCCATCAGGCCCAGGCCGACGACGCTGACGGTTGCATCCACAAGGGGTCGCATCTCTCCGTCAACCATACCGACGCCCTACAGCCTTCGCCCGACCGCCGCAGCGATCGCCTTCAACGAGGTCATCAACTCCTCAAAGCGATGGGGCTTGAGCGACTGACCGCCATCCGACCATGCTTCCTCGGGCCGCGGATGCACCTCGATGATCAGACCGTCGGCGCCCGCCGCAACCGCCGCCCGCGCGACCGGCGCCACCAGCTCCCAGTGGCCCGTCCCGTGGCTGGGATCGACCACAACCGGCAGGTGGCTGAGCTGCTTCAGCAGCGGCACGGCGCTGATGTCCAACGTGTTGCGCGTGTAAGGCTCAAAGGTCCGGATTCCCCGCTCACAGAGGATGACCCGCTGATTGCCGTGCGAGAGGATGTACTCCGCCGACATCAGCAGCTCCTCGATGGTCGACATCATGCCGCGCTTCAACAGGACGGGCCGCTGCGACTCGCCGACGGCGTGCAGCAGCGCGTAGTTCTGCATACTCCGCGCCCCGATCTGCAGGATATCGGCATAGGTGCTCACCAACGGCACCTGCTCGGGCGCCATCACCTCGGTGACCACCGGCATGCCGGTGACCTTTCTGGCCTCCGCCAGCAGCTTCAGTCCCTCCTCGCCCAAGCCCTGAAAGCTGTAAGGCGAGGTCCGGGGTTTGAAGGCCCCGCCGCGCAACGCATGCGCCCCCGCTGCCTTCACGACCTGGGCCGTCTCCATCAACTGCTCGGTACTCTCAATCGCGCAAGGCCCCGCCATCACGATGATCTGGTCGCCGCCGATGGTGGTCCCGTTGATCGGGAATGTTGAGTTCTGCGGATGGAAGTCCCGGCTGGCCAACTTGAACGGTCGCAAGACCGGCACCGTGCGCTCGACCCCCGACATCCGCTCGATCCGCTCGTGATCGATCGGTCGCCCGTTACCGATCACGCCGATGATCGTGCGCTCTTCGCCCTCGGAGAGATGGACCTGGCAGCCCATCTGCTCCACTCGCGCGGACACATTCGCGATCTCCGAGGCTGTCGCCCCGTGCTTCATGATGATAATCATCGCTCTCCCCCCCTTATCCCTCGTTTTGGTCCTGCCACTCGCCCACAGGCGTCGTCGCTGCCGGATACGATCCAAGCATCTTCAAGAAAGAAGCGTGCCGCAACAGCCCCATCAGCGCTGCCTCAGCCGCCAGATCCTGGCAATGTCCCTCGAAGTCCAGGTAAAATGTATAGCGCCAGGGCTGGTTCAGGCGCGGACGCGACTCGATCTTGGTCAGGTTGATCCCCCGCGTGGCGAACTCGCCCATGCACTTGTAGAGCGCCCCCGGGCTGTGCCGCGTCGAGAAGACCACCGAGGTCTTCGTCCGCTGCGCGCGCGGCGGGTCCTCAAGGCCCAACACGAAGAAGCGCGTGTAATTGAAGTGGAAATCCTCGATCGCCGGGTCCACAACCTCCAAGCCGTACATCTCCGCCGCCAAGCGGCTGGCGATCACCGCGACATCGGGCTCCGGGTTCTGCGCCAGATCCCGGGCACTGCCGGCGGTGTCGAAGGCCGGCTCCGGCTGCATCCCGTAGCGGGTGAGGTAGCGCTGGCACTGCGCCAGGGCCTGCGGATGTGACCGCACCCGACGAATTGCGCCGCGATCGCTGCCGGGAATCGCCAACAGCATGTGCCGGACGCGCAGGATGACCTCGGCATTGATCCGTAGGTCACGCTCCAACAGCAACTCATACGCCCCGGTGACCGATCCCGCAACCGCATTCTCCACCGGCAACATCGCATAGGCCGCTCGACCGCCCTCGACCTCCTGATACATGTCCTCAAAGGTCCGACATGGCAGCGTCTCGACCTCGTCGCCGAAATACTGGCGTATCGCCTCCTCCGAGTAGGCACCGGCTACGCCCTGGAAGGCCACGCGCGTCATCACGCTTCCCTCACCAGATCGGGTCTCAACCGCTGAGCCTCGCCCAGATAGATGTGGCGGATCTGCGCCGGAGCCCGCTCGGTGTTCCAGTGCAGGAGCACGCGAATGCACCGTGGCAAGCTGCCGGCAACGCGCATCTCCTGCGTACACAGAAGCGGAACCGTCACCCATCCCAGCTCTCGAGCCGCCACCGCCGGATAGACGGCGTCCAGGTCGGCGGTAGCGGTAAAGATCACGCTGGCGATCTCCTCCGCCTTCATCCCGTTCTCCGCAACGATCGTCTCGAGCAGCGTCCGCGTGGCCTCGAGAATCGCCTCTGATGAGTTCTCTTCCACGGTGATCGCCCCTCGGACACCGCGACATGTCACCACCATCGATCTCCTCCTTCCGGGTACAAAAAAACGTGGAGCCGGTCGGCTCCACGTTTTGGGTTTCTGTTTGAGGATTCTGCTAACCTACGTCATCCTCCCGGAAACGCAAAAGGACCGACCCTTGCGGGGGCGGCTAAAATAGCAGGTATAGATGTAGGTTTGCACAGGCTCTCGGCTGTTCATTTCGCTCTTAACCATAATCTCCACTTGGGAATATCATAGTCACTTCGCGTAACTTGTCAAGCGGTGCCTTGGCGACAATCTCCTCCACCTCGTCAATGAGGGCCATTAACCGGTCGTACTGCGCCTGCTGGGCCGCGCCGGCTGTCTCCTCGCCATCACGGCTCGGGTAGAGAATGTCCTCTACCTTGTCCGCGAAGCCCTCCGGTGCCAGGTCGAAGTCTGCCACAAACTCCAGGTTGTTGCCATCACCGGGATAGTAGGTCTCGTTCAGCGCAAAGAGGATCTGGATCAGATCGTGAACCAGCTTGGAGGTCAGTCCCGCGAGGAAGACGACATCACCCCGCTCGACCTTGTGCCGGTAGTGATAGTCGTGACGCCAGTAACGAATCGACTTGAGATGCCGCTCCAGGATCGCGAGCTTCATCTTCGGCGGATAGACATCCAGCTTCGTCCGCCATCCCGAGAGGATGCCGTCGGGGTCGTCAATGACCATCTGATTATAGACATCGGTCAGCAGATAGTAACCCCAGATCGTCCATACAATGTCGTCGGGCTGCCCCTGCCCGTCGATCCACGCCTCCAGCGTCTCATCGATAGGGCCGGTGGTGCGTACCCAACAACCATCGATCGTGACACCCTTCTCAGCCCACCGGTCGATCGCTGCCTGAACGCGGGCGTAGGCCTCTTCGAAAGCCTCAGGCGGTTCGAGCTTGCGCTCGCAGAAGAGCCGGAAATCCAGATCCGAACTACCGTCAAAGGTGCCCTTGCCGTAGGATCCGCCGATGGAGACGGCGCGCTTGCCCTCGCCCAAGACACGGCAGAGAGGCAACAATTCGGCGATGACAGGTTGTAGTTCGTCGGGGTAGTCAGCCACGATGTGGTCCTCCTTCGGGAATGAGATCAGCCTGCCAAGTGCTGTAGCGCGTCCAGCGCGGCGGATAGGGCATCCCCCATCGTGCGCAGCATCTTCTCTCGAGTATCCAGCGCCTGACTCACCATCGCCTGGTGGATATCCCAGACCGATCGGTCGATCTGATCGTTCTCGTCGACCGGCAGGCAGACGGTGGTGTCGCAGTCGAAAGCCACGCGCGTGTAAGCACGCAACCGCAGTCGCTCGACCAACTCAGGATCCATCAGGTCCAACTCATCACCCGCGAGCACGGTGATCTGCGTGCTGGGCATCGTGAAGGTCCGCACTTCCAGCGTGCTGATGTCGCCGACAAACGACTCGGCCTTCGCCGCGAGATCCTTCGTGAATCGCTCGATTGCGTGTCTCAGGTCACTTTCACCCATACCTTATCCTCCCTCATCCGCACATCTGCACCGCGCCGATGTGCGCCTACCATAGTCCTGAGGTCGCCCCACGTCAAGCGACCGTCGGCTCAGCACGCCAGGAGGGCAGCCCACTCACGGGTAGGTCACCCAGTTCCTCCAGGAGATCCCTCACATAGCGGTAGACGGCAGGGATCAACAGGATCTGACCGCCAGGCACCGATGCCTTCAACGCCAGCTCCAGGGCCCCCGTCACGGCAACGGTGATCAAGCGCAGCAACGCAAGACGCGATGCAAGCGCCAGTCGTACCGCATCCAGGTGAAGATCCATCTGCTGCTCCGTCACGCGCTCGATCCACGTCGTCTGATAGTCCCCACCCCAATCCACGGTGGTCAGGGCAATCCGCTCACCACCTATCTGCGTTTCGATCCAGGCCCAATGATAGACCAACCGGCGGAGCTGCACCAGCAGCTTCCGGGCCTCTTCCATCCGCTCGACCTGCTGGAACATTTGACGATGGGAAAGAGCCGCTGCCTCCCCACTCGACATCGACATAGCGACACTCGCGATACCGTCGCGTCCCCAGCCGGTCTGCAGGGCGGTGACTTCGGCGAGCAACGCAGCCTCGTGTGCGCCCACCCGTGCACCAAAGGCCGGCACCAAACTCAATGCCGTCAGACGGGGCTCGATCAGATCCAGTGCTCCATCACGCCGCGCGACGGCTACCCGTTGACCACGCAACATCGACCGGGCCTCCCGCGCCGCGCGCCTTCCCTGAACCTCTGCGGGATGCGCCACCGTCCAGATCAGACCGTCGAAGCCACCTTCACGGGCCGCCTGAGGCGCCTCAGCCACTGCAGACGCGGCATACACCTCGCCGTGCGATGGCCTCGGCCCCATCCGCGGCGTGTGCAGATCCCACACGCCCAACGGATCTTGGTCGTCGGGTAGGGAGAGGCCGGCACAACTGAGCGTCGGGGCCATCATCAAGGACCGATCTTGAGGCTCTCCAGGAGTCGAGTCGCCAACTCCGCCATCGTCGCGAGGAACCTCGCCCGACTCTGCTGCGCCTCCTCGACCATCGACTTATGAACCTCCCACAGATCCGCATCGACCTCACCGTCATACCGCTCGGGCACATAGACCTTCAGGTCGCCGTTGAACGCCACCCGCGTCAGAGCGCGCAGCGTCGCATCAATCTCCTCGCGTGCCTCAAGGGCCGCGGCGACACGTGCAATATCCCTCGTCGAGTAGGTTCTCACGTCCAGGGTGATGATGTCCTCGGCAGCACGCCCCAGCGACGTAGCCAGCTGATCGGTGAAGGCCCGCAACGACTCGCGAAGTCGCTCGAACTGATCCGCCAGCCCAAAGGCGACAGCGGCATCCGCTCCCGAGATGTCTCCCATTTCGCCGGCCCTGGGCATGAGCCGCGCCTCGGTCCACGGCGGCGCGACCTCGGCCTCGTGCGTGGGTGGCGCGGCATCCACGACACCCGAGAAGCGCACGCCTGCGTCGTCAGCACCTCGTCCGCCTCGGGGCCCCGCCGACGTCACCGTTTCGAAGACACGTGACGTCTTCGGTGACGTTCGTGGGGACTCACCACCCTCCGTCCGGTCAAATGGAATACGCGCAGCCGGATCACCGAGCACGATGTAGCCTCGCGCGTCGTTGTTCGCCGTCCAACGATGGACGAGTTCATAGTCGTCCATGTGGTCGGCATCCCACTGCAGTTCATCAAGATCAGCGCTGAGATCCGAGCTCAGGTCCGCGTAGCGCATATTGAAGCTCGCGTCCGAGGCCAACCCGATAGGATCACCGTTCATCAACATGCGCATAGCAGTGATGAAGGACTGGTTCGCCGGTCGACCTGAGGGGGAGATGAAGGAGTATCCCCAGGCGCGCTCCACGTGACCGAAGACGGCCAAAGCCCCACGCTTGAGCATCTGCTGCGGCAGGGCTGCCGTGAAGCCGCGCTCGGCGATCTGCTCGCGCACTTTGAAGGCCTGCACCGCGAACTGGTCCAGTTGCGGCGTGCCGGCACCGTAGCAGGCGAACATAAACGCCACCATCCCCAGCATGCTAGCCCCCTCAGCCACATCCTCGCCCGCGAAGTAATGTTCGCGCTTGATCTCCCGGCCCAGCCCGGGCCAATCCTGACAGAGCAGAGCCCCCTGATACGTCTCTTGCGCCGGATGCCCGGCGGGGAACTCCAGACCGTGTCCGGCAGTGAAGAGCAGCGCCGGCATCTCCGAGGCCTCGCCGCCCAACAGACGCCCAAGCTGCTCACGCGTCGCCAAGCCGTCGCCGACGTAAGGGGCGGAGAGCTCCCAGTCATAGGCCAAGGCCAACTCGTGCGCCGGCGCCGTGACACCGAGGTTCTCGATCAACGGGCGCACAAGGTACTGCGCGCTCAATTTCGTCGCCCTATCGCCCGCGTTGACCGGGGCGAAGAAAGCGGCCCGCCTGGGCAGCGTCACATCCCCCGTATCCGCTGCCACGACGTGACGTGCGTAGGCTGCATAGGCCTCGATGTCGGTCCCGAAGTCCAACCGACCGACGCCGCGCATCACGTCGAGCTGGTACTGGAAACTGTAGGGGATCTCCTCAGGTGTGCCGATCAGGAGGACATAGAAGGGCATCTCCCGAGGATCAACCAGCCCGGGGCTCACACCGAGGCGCTCGCAGAGCTGATCCTTCCGCTCGCCGGGACGATAAGCGTCCCCGCCCTCGTAGAGGCGGAAGAGGTCGCCCGCCTGCTCGCGGCGGAGATCCAACAGGGGCTGAAGCGCCTCCTTGATCTCCTCTCGCACGCGGGGATGCATATCCGCCGGGAACATCACCGCCCAGCCGACCTCCTCCACCCGCGTCGGGTCCCCGCCTCCCGGCTTGACCGGAAACGGGGCCTGCATGCGAGCTTTGAAGCCGAGTTCCTCAAGGGACGCGGCGGCATCTGCCTCTCGCAGAGCCGATTCCGCGTCGCTGACGCGCGTCAGCCGACTCTCCAGTTGGGTCAGGATAGCCAGACGCCGTTGTCGCTCGACGAACTCACGGTAATCCTCAGGGGATGGAGCACCACGGATAAGTCGTGCCAGCTTGTGGGCCGACATCGGCGCCTGCCCGTAGTCACCGGTAACTGCATTGATACCGTTGAAGATCAACGGCTCCTCAAACATCAACCTAACCTCATCGGACATTCGCCTACTCCTAGTCTCACCAACGGGCCACCCTCATCACGTAAGGGGCTACCCGATGGCGTCGAGGGACGTGCTCCTATCAGTCACGCACGACCTAAGCCGGCGAAGCGGCAGCGAGGCGCACAGCAGGATCGCCGACCACAATGTAGCCTCGTGCGTCATTATTGGCTGCCCACAGCTCAGCCAGGCGGTAGATATCCTCAGCAGAAGGCGGCTCCGCCAACCGGTCGTAGAGAAAGGTCAGTTCGGTCGCCAACGCCGCGTGCCGCATATTCATGAAGTCCATCGCAGAGCCCACCGGGTGACCATCGAGCAACCGATCGATCACACTGGCAAAGACCTCAACGTGCTCACGCTTGCGACCGTCCATCGACTCGGGGCGCCCGGGGATGTCAGCTAGAAAGGAGAGGCCCCAAGCGCGCTCGATATGGCCGATCACCGCCAACGCCCCACGATCCTTCAGCGCCAGCATCGCTTTGGGCAACGCGGCGACAAAAGGCGCCGGCGCGATCGGAGCCGCGTGTGCTTTGAACGCGTGCCGATGGTACTCGTCCACCTGCGGTGTTCCCGCGCCAAAGCAAGCAAACAGGAAGATAATCATCCCCCTCAGGTTGATCGTGGTCTGAGGCACGTCTGCCGTCTGAGGCACGTCTGCCGTCCGAGGCACGTCTGCCGTCCGAGGCACGTCTGCCGTCCGAGGCACGTCTGCCGCCGACACGTAGCACCTTCGCGGCAACTCCCCGTGCCGGCCGCTCCAATCCTGGCAGACCAGCGCGCCCTGAAGCTCGCGCTGGCGCGGGTCATCGGGCGAGAACTCCAGGCCATGGGTCGCGGCAAACAGCAGCGCGGGGGGCGTCGGCAAGCCAAGGATCTTCAGCAAGTTGTTCTTGGTGGCCTTCTGCGGGTCAATGTGGAGGACTTGCCAGGGTGATCCCACCGTCCGGGCTCTGAAGTGCTGAGCCAGAGGCGCCACCAGATGCCGAGCACTCAGCGAGGTCGCCACATCACCTGAGTTCTCCGGTCCGAAGAAGACCACCTGCGTCCCGGGGGTCGCGTGGCTCGTACCCTGCGAAGGCGCAGGCGACGGCGCGCCGGCTTCCTCGACCGATGCGACATTCAGCGCATAGCTGCGGTACGCCGCCAGATCTTCGCCGAAATCCAGTCGACCTACAGCGTACTGGACATCGAGCTGGTACTGGAACTCAAACGGGATCTCCTCGGGACTGCCCACGAGCAGCACATAGTAGGGCACGCTCGTCGTCCTGGGATCAGCCGGGTTGGCCGCATCCGCATTGCGCGGAGGACGCCGCAGAAACGTACTCGCCGTATCACCGGGCCGGTAGCCGTGGCGGCCCGCATAGACGCGGTAGAGTCCCCCTGCCTGACGCTGGCGCACGGTCAACAAGGGCAAAAGGGCCTTCTGAATGGCCTGGCAGCGCTCTTCCGGCATCAAGGCCGGGAAGACAATCCCCCACCCCGCCTGTTCGATTTTCTTGGGGTCGACCCATGGCACGGTGCCCAGCTGCCCGGTCACGCTACGGCGGAGCTCATCCAGCCACGCACGCAGGGCCTCCTGGAGAGCCCCGGTGACCAAGGGCTGCCTGGCACGCCTTAGCGCGACCAACACGCCGCGAAGGCCCGCCACGATCTCGTGCCACGCATCGAAGGCATCGGACAGCGCTAGCGCGGCCAATGCCTTACGGGGCTCAGAGGGGGCGCGCGCAGCACGGAATGCGCCCTCATCGCGCAGCCCATCCAGGGTCCCCAGCCCGTAGACGAGGGTGCGTAGAGGCGCACCGATGGCGTCGACCCCCGGCAGCAGCTTCAGCGAGTCCACCGGGAGTTGATCCAACGCCAGACACAATCCCTCGATCCACTCCACGCGCAGGATGCCCTGGGCATCGACCGTGCTCGGCCCACCTTCCTGCAGATAGGTCCGGCGTAACGTGACCAAGGCCTGGTCAAAGCGCGATTCGAGGCTGCGGCGCAACGTTCCCAGATTGGCACCGTCGTGGTTCAGCAGCCACTGAGCCAGCACGGCCCCCTGACCACTTCCCAGCAGCTTGACGATGCGCCCAAACGTCTCGACAGGCTCCTGCTTCAATCGGTGCGCCAGGACCTCGACATCCCCGGGAAGAGGACGTGCCTGCCCGCCGAAGAGGATCACCAATAGACTGCTTGCCGCCTCGTGATACCACGCCTCTGAGGGGGGCTTGCGACCCCGCAGGAGGTCGACGAGATCTCTGACCAAGAGCTCAACGATCGCCTGAATCTTGCGCTCATGGGTCGCCCTGAGGGTCAGTTCGCGTTGAAGATCGCGCAGCTGTCGTACGGCACCATAGCGATCACGCAGAACTCGCTCGGCCAATGCCTCGGCGGTCATCGGCGGCAGGCCGTACGCTCCCGTCGCACCGTTGATACCGTTGAAGTACAGTTTGTCGGTCAAGATCCCGCCCTTGCCCCCAGGTCACTGTGGTCTGCGTCGTTAGCAGTATAGCACAGGGCTCATGCCAGCGCAATCAACTGTGCGCGGCATCCGGCTGATGTACGGTGCTTCGCGTCGAGTAGCGGCGCGGTCAGCGAGCCTGCATCCATGCGTGCGCCACCGCTGCCAGCACGAGCAGGAGCGTCGTCAACGCGAGCAGAAGCTGCGGTCCCAACTCTTCCTTATCCATCGTCAGATCTCCTATGAGGCGTTGGGCGCCCCATTTTGGGCCCTGTCCGCTGCGTCCTCTTGACCACCGTTGGCCATCATCGTAGCCAGATCCCCCATCACGGTGTTGACGGCTCTGGACATATTGGCCCGCCGGAAATAGACGATAACCCCCACCGCCCACGCTATCGCCAAGATGATCCAGAGGACCTGATGGGCCAAGACACTCATGTAGTAACCGATGTCAAAGATGTGGAGCATCGCCAGCACAATGGCGAAGACCGACAAAAAGGTGTGGATAACACGCCATGGCTGATACCCCAGGTTGACCTCCCCCTGCCAGAGCGAGGTCCAGACGAC
>Ga0334892_1003072_pt1 | contig 11199 bp, 8 predicted proteins | sample GraSluR3_MG_4_FD_207213 | JGI IMG/M metagenome (GOLD analysis project Ga0334892, IMG submission 207213) | Sludge microbial communities from methane-producing bioreactor in Wageningen University, Netherlands - Granular Sludge_15_04-R3 | ecosystem: Engineered > Bioreactor > Anaerobic > Unclassified... | reverse complement strand
GGAGAAGAAATTTCCCGGTAAAAAAATTTCTATAAGTGATTCAGGCTATTATTTTCCAACAGCATACGGACGTGGAAGTCTTGTTCTGTATGAACAAAAAGATACAAACCAGGTACTGGAGATTGTCGAGATATTGCTGGATACTGTTGCCAGTGGAATTTTCCCCATGACTAAAAAACCGGATTATTACATGTGCTGTGACTATCAGGATATAATGGAGCAGAATGAAGTTGTTTCAGTTAACGGAAAACAGGGCGAAAAATTTAAAGATGAAAAATCTTTTGATGCTATCAGGAGGTTAAAACAGTTTGAGTAAAGACCATAACAGGGTAATCCTCAGTGACGAAGAGGCAAGAAAACAGATTCTTAATGATTTGAAGTATAACTTTTTGGTTGAGGCAAGTGCCGGCTCGGGAAAGACATCCAGCCTGGTCGGAAGAATGGTCGCTCTTGTTCAGTCAGGTACATACTCAATAGAACAGATTGTTGCCATTACCTTCACCCGTAAGGCAGCCATCGAAATGAAAGAACGTTTTCAGGAGAAGATTGAGAATGTTTTCAGGCAATGCAAGGATATCCGGGAAAAAGAAATACTGGGAAAGGCTCTTGCTGATATTGAGCAATGCTATATCGGCACAATTCATTCATTTTGCGCCCGCCTTTTAAGGGAATTTCCCATTGAAGCAGGATTAGACCCGGCTTTTCAAGAGATGGATGAAATAGATAATGTTCTCTTTATGGAAAAAGCATGGGAAAACCATTTAAGCAGCTTAAAGGTTACGGATTCTGAAATTTTAAAAAACCTGGAATACTCAGGCATTGAGATTAAAGATTTAAAGGGATGCTATAAGCAGGTATGCCTTTACCCGGACACCAGAATAAGTCATAAAATTAGTGCTAACCCCAATTTATCAAAAGCCTGGAGAGAGCTGGTATTGTTTTGCGAGAAAGCAGATGAGTATATCCCGAAGCCGGAAACAGAAAAAGGGTATGACAGGATACAGGAGGCAATTGAGCAGGTTCTTCGCCTGAAGGATTATTCTGCTTTTATCGAGAAAGATTATAATAAGATATCTTTATTGGAAAATTTTGACAGAAATTTTTCCAATAGCGGCTATATTACCCTGAATCGCTGGCAGTCAAAAGAAGTTGCCAAAAATTATAAAGAAACAGTATTACCCGAATTGAGAGATAAATACATTCAGCCGGCAATCAGGGAGTGGAGGGAATCCTGTTATTATCATGTTTTTCAGTTTATTTTGCCGGCAGTAGAGAGTTATCACAAATTCAGAGAAAAATATTCTATGCTCAACTTTCAGGATTTATTAAGTAAAGTGGCCAAACTATTAAAAGATTATCCTCATGTAAGGGCACATTTTCAGCAGAAATACAAAACATTACTGGTTGATGAATTTCAGGATACTGATCCGATTCAAGCAGAAATTATATTTTATCTTACCGGAAATGACATCAATGAAAAACAATGGCAAAAATTAATACCTCGCCAGGGCTCTCTTTTTATTGTAGGCGATCCGCAGCAGTCAATTTATCATTTTCGGAGGGCAGATATCGCTGTCTATAGTCAGGTAAAATCATTAATCAACAAAAGCTTTGGAAAGGTAATCCAGCTCAACAGTAATTTTCGTTCACTAAAATCTGTCGGTGATTATCTCAATCCTGTTTTCAGTGATTTATTTTCAGCCCAGGCTGGTGATTTTCAGGCAAAATACTCTCCCATGAATGCAGTCAGAGGGGATGAAGAAGGATTTCTATCAGGAGTGAAGCAATTAGTTATTACCAAAGACAGGTTGAAAGAAAAAACTATTGAGAATGATGCACAGGCAATTGCAAAAATTATTAAATATTGGATAAATAAAAAGGAAAAGATAGCCCGAAAAAAAGAGGAGTTGAACCTGGGTAAAAATACAGAAATAGATTATAGTGATATTATGATTTTGGTACGCTATAAAAAGGGTATGGAAATCTACGCACAGGTATTAAATGATTATGATATTCCGGTTACTGTATCAGGGGCTGCGTCAATCAATCAATCTCAGGGTATTCGCGAACTATTGAAACTATTGCGTTTGTTAAAAGACCCTGAGAATCAGGTATTATTGGTAGCAGTATTGCGGGGAATCTTTTTTGGTTTTTCCGATGATGACCTCTATCAATTCAGGGAAGCAGGAGGAATGTTTGATTTTTTAACTGAAATCCCGGGTACTGTCCAGGAAGATCTTAAACAAAAATTCAGGTTTGTCTTTGATCAGCTGAAAAAATTCTATTGCTGGAGTCGGGAATTATTACCTATCCTTGCTTTAGAGAAGATAGTAAATTGTTCCGGTTTGCAGCTGGCTGCCAGTATGGAAACAGAGACCGTTATTCAGGATAACGAGCTTCATTTTTTACTACAATATTTGCGAAAATTGGAAATGGAACGCTTTTATACCTTCTCCGGTATGATAGAAGAGGTAGAAAGATTATGGGAATCTGCCGTAGAAGAAGAGTTTGATTTAAAGGCAGAGAGCAATACTGTTCGCATTATGAATTTACACAAAGCCAAAGGACTTGAGGCTCCAATAGTGTTCCTGGCAATTCCTTTCAATAACAGAAAACATGAACCTGATTATCATATTCAACGCCGAGCACAGAAACCATCAGGTTATTTCATGGTAAAAAAATCAAATGACTACGGTAACGGAAAGACTATTGCCCAGCCCCCTGAATGGGAAGTTCATTGCCAAACAGAGGAACTATATTTACAGTCAGAAGAGACACGGCTGTTATATGTGGCAGCTACCAGGGCAAAAAACTTATTAATAATAAGCAGCCTTGGAAGAGAGAAAACCCAAAACAAAAATATCCCCTGGAATCCTTTATTAATAAATATTTCAGAAGACATGATTCTGGATATTCCTGATATTCCTGAGAAAAAAGAACAAAGAACAAAAAAAGAGTATCTTTTAACAGACCACGAAAAGTATAGTACCGAGATTACAGACAAATATAAGAGAGTACTTGGTGCCCATTATCTGGAAAAAACACCTACAGAACTTAAAAATATTCCAGCAGTACAAGAGAGTTTTATACCTACAATAGATATAGGCGGAACAGAATGGGGAAATGCGGTTCATGAAACGCTTGAATATTTTCTAAGTGCACATCCGTCAGACGAAATCCTGCTGTCATTTTTTGTTTATGTTCTGGAAAAAAACAATATTGCAATAGAACGAAAAGAAGAATTGTATAGACTGGTTCAGGATTTCCGGGAAAGTGATTTATATTCCAGGATTAGCAAATCTGAAAAGATATTAACAGAAGTTCCTTTTAATCTTAAAATAGAACCAGGAGAACCGATTTACAGGCAAATAATTTATGATAAAGAAAACCATAAAGATGAATTATGCCCAATATTGTTAAATGGTATTATTGACCTTGTATTTTATGAAAAAGGTGAATGGGTTATTGTAGATTATAAAACTGACTACCCTAAATATGAAAAAGATTATGAGCGCTTAGAGAAAAAATACCAGCAGCAGATTACCCTTTATGCATATGTATGGGAAATGCTAAGTAAAGAAAAAGTGAAAGACAAAATCATATATTTTACATCAAGACAGACAATCTTGTAATATTGACTGCCTTGATGTAATTTCTTTATTTATGGATTAACAAAATGAGGCATTATAACCATCAGCATATATCTGAAAACCTCTATTTAAGAAGAAGTCTTTGTAATCAATATTAAAGGTATTAATTTGATTTGCTAATTCTTCTTCAATAATAAAATTAAGAGCTTCTGTTTTAACCATTTTATCATTTTCTTTTTGCTCATCCAGAGCAATTCCAAATCTTGGACCCCCTCAGCCAATTCCGCTAATTAAAATGCGGACATTTTTTTGAGTTTGCCCTTTTTTCCCCATCATCTCTTTTAGCTTTTCTACAGCTTTTGAGGTAATATTTATATCCATGTCCTGGTGTCTCCTTATTAAAAATATTTTTTCAAAATAAAGTTTTTCAGATCAGTAGATTATAATAACATGAAGAGAAATATTGTCAACTATATTAAACAATTTTTTTATAAAAATGATTTTTGCAATTGACATAAAATGATATAATATTTTTATATGAAAAATCATTCATATAAAGTAATACTACTGTTAGAACTAACTTATCATGGGAGGAGGTGAAAAAGTGAGAAAGAAAATAAATTATCTGATAATATTTATTATTGCAGGCATATTTTTGTCAGGTTGTATGCTACCAATTTTCAGGAATGAAGCACCGGTTATTGAATCTTCTCCAAAAACTACTGCAACAGTAGGAACCTTGTATACTTATCAGGTCACAATAAATGAAGACGCAAGCGATAAGCTTGTATTCAGTCTAACCAAATTTCCTGAGGGTATGACTATAAACAGCTCTACCGGGCTTATTAGCTGGAATCCTGAAGAAAGCCAGGCGGGAGAGAATGAGGTTAGCATCAAGGTAAGTGATGGCTGGCGCAGTGATACCCAGCAGTTTTCTATTGAAGTCAGTCTAAAGAAATTGAGTTCCATTAATGTTATACCTACTAACATGCCATTTACAACCGCAAGTATTTCCAAGTCAGTAACCTCTATTACGGCTTATTATAGTGATGGCTCAAGTGCCTCAATTGAAAAAAGTGATTGCAGCTATCAATCAAGTGACAATAATATAGCAACTGTAAGCACCAGTGGGATTATAACACCCAAGTCAGCAGGGAGTGCAATTATTACAGTCAGCTATACTGAGGATGATATTACAGAAAGCGATACTGTTAATGTAACAGTATCAGTGTATAGCCCTCCTCCCAGTGGCGGCTGAGGAAAGTAAAATAAACTCCTGATAGGTTATCAGGAAGAGAATATTATGATAAAATAAATACCGGGAGTGGATAGGTTCTGGTGGATCTTGCGGACTTCAAATCCGTTGGCGGTAATTTAAGATTATCGCGGTGGGTTCGATTCCCACCCCTCCCGCCAGCACTAGATTTGATAGATGCCCATTATTGGTATATTTTGAATACCCAAGATGGGCATTTACTGTTTTTAGTGCTAAACACTATTGAGATAAAAAAATAAATAAATCACTTATTTCTTAATTATGTTAGAATATATCTATACGAATATTTAGAATAATTAAGAAAAAATATTGGATTGTTTTTAAAATATACAATTAAGAAAGAGAGCAGTTTTTAATTTGCAGAACAAGCAAGATAGTCAGCAAAAAAATTTACATAAGCAACTAGCCAGAATACCCAGTGTGGAAGAGGTTTTACAGCAGAAAGATTTACAGCCCTTTATCTGTCGCTATTCCAGGAAGATGATTACTCCATTGGTACGCGTGGTACTTGAAGAAGAAAGAAAATTTATTGGAAACGGAAACCCCCCATCTGCCATGCCCGAAATTATCCAAAAATGCAGTGATTTCATTCAGCGGGATTGCCAGTCTTTTCTTCGCCCGGTTATCAATGCTACAGGAGTAATATTACATACCAATTTAGGCAGGGCAATTTTAGGAGACAAACTACTTGCTCAAGCTGTTGATGCAATAAAAGGTTTTAGTAATCTGGAATATAATCTTTTTGATGGAAAAAGGGGAAACAGAGGCTTGTTTATTGAAAGAATGTTAGCTGCTTTTAGCCAGTCGGAAAGTGCTCTCATTGTGAATAATAACGCTGCAGCAGTATATTTAATTTTAAAGACCATGGCCAAAGGAAGAGAGGTAATCATTTCCCGGGGAGAGCTGGTACAGATAGGCGGTGGTTTCCGAATCCCTGCGATTTTAGAAGAGAGCGGTGCCATCTTAAGAGAGGTTGGCACTACCAATCAAACTACAGTGGATGATTATGAAAAGGCCATTAATAACAATACCGGTCTCATATTAAAAGTTCATCAAAGCAATTTTTCTTTATTAGGGTTTACTGAAGAAGCAACAGTAAAAGAGCTTAGATTATTAGCTCTAAAATATCAGTTGCCCCTGGTTGTTGATTTAGGCAGCGGTACCTTTTTATCTACCGAAGACTTCCAATTACAGCATGAGCCGACGGTACAGGACAATATTCGGGCCGGGGCTGATTTGGTCTGTTTTAGTGGTGACAAACTATTAGGAGGTCCTCAGGCAGGAATTATTTGCGGTAAAAGAGAGTATCTGAATATAATTCAGAAAGACCCTATGTATAGAACCTTCCGTGTTGGAAAGAGCACCATGGCTTTATTGCAATTTACCATGTTATCTTACTTGCAGGGGGCATCCCTGGAAGATTTACCAGTCTGGCAAATGATTTCTTTACCCTATCAAAAAATTAAAAAACGTTGCCAGAAGCTGGCTAAAGAATTGAGAAAAAAGAACGTTCCGGTTTTCTGTCAGGATGGAGAGTCAGTAGTAGGGGGAGGTTCCTTGCCGGGCAAATCATTGCCCACCAGTCTTTTCTGTCTGCAAACCCCCCGTAACATTGAAAAATTAGATAAGAAATTAAGATTATCCTATCCGGCTTTATTAGCTCGGGTGCAGAATAATTTATTAATGTTTGACCCCCGCACCATTGAGCCCCAATATGATAAATTAGTAGTAGACCTTATTTGCTCTGCCTATCTGGCAGAAGAAAGGCAAAAATAAACTAAAATGATAATTTTTGGCACAGCCGGCCATATTGATCACGGTAAAACCACTTTAATACAAGCTATAACTGGAATAAATGCTGACCGTTTACCGGAAGAAAAAGAAAGAGGCATGACTATAGATTTAGGCTTTGCCTGGCTGGAGACGGAAAACGGTGATAAAATAGGCATTATAGATGTACCTGGTCATGAAAATTTTATTAGAAACATGATTATTGGAATGACATCAGTAGATGCATTTATTTTAGTTGTCGATGCCAAAGAAGGCTGGAAACCTCAAACCGAAGAACATTTTCAAATTATCAGATTATTAAATATTGATTATGGCCTGATTGTCATTACCAAAACTGACCTTGTTTCTCCTGAACAGTCTGAATCAGTAAGGCTGGAGATACAAAATAAAATTTCCAATCTTATTTCTTTAAAAATACCAATTCTCAATTTCAATATAACAGAAAAAAATAATATCAAGCAATTAAAAGAAGGGATAAAAAAAATATATTCGCTTGTTCCTGAGAAAAAAGATATCGGGAAACCACGGTTATTTATTGACCGGGTTTTTGATATTAAAGGGAGCGGAACAGTAGTGACCGGGACCCTGTTAAACGGAAATTTTTATCAGAATCAGCAAGCACATATATTTCCCGGAAACAAAAAGATACGACTAAGAAAACTTCAAAGTTATGGCTTGCCGGTAGAAAAAGCTATTATTGGAAGCCGGGTTGCCATTAATGTTTCCGGAGTAGAAAAAGAGGAAATAAACAGAGGGGATTTGATATATGGTTATCCAAAATATCAGTCCAGCAGAATAATCGATGTGGAAGTAGAAATTTTACCCAAAAAAGAACCCAATTCAATTAAAAACGGTAGCGAAATTGATTTTATAGCGCATACCAGGATACTGCGCGGAAGAGTAGTATTTAGTAAGGGCACACTAAAATCAGGTGAAAAATCTTATGCCCAGATTCGTTTTTTAGAACCTATTAGCCTGTTTTTAGGCGATTATTTTATTATTCGTCTTCCTGGATTGAATGAAACTGCTGGAGGAGGAAGAGTACTGAATCCGCAAGCATCAAAACATAGTTTCAACAAAGCCCTATGGAATGATTGGCTGGACAAGAGAAGAAATTTTAATATTTGCGAAATTATATTAACAGAATTACAAAAAAACCGAACAATAAAAAAAGATGAATTTTTAGTAAATAGCCCTTATTCTAATTTGGAAATAGAAAAAGTAACAGCTGAACTTAAAGACAAAAACCTGCTGTTTTTGTATGCAAATTGGATTGTAGATAAGCGATTTTGGTTGGAACAGGTTCAATATGCCCTTGATAGTATAGATAAAATGCACCAGGATTATCCCTTTAAAGCAGGATTTCCTGTAATACAGCTCAGAAATTCCTTTGCTAACTTGAATGATGATTTGTTTAATATACTGATTGAATATCTTGCTCAAAAAAATAAAATAAAAATAAAAAATGGAGAAATAGCACTTTTTCACCATTCTGTGGAGCTATCAAAACAGCAAGAATCCATAATAAAAAAAATAGTGGAATATATTGAAAAAGACCCCTTGAATCTACCAGGCAAAAAGAATTTAGAGGAAAAATTTTTAGATTATCAGGATATTATAGAATATTTGATAAAAAGAAACGAGATTATCCTGTTAGAAGATGAAATATTAATTACACCCAAAATCTATAATACAATGAAAGAAAAAATTATTAACTATTTAAAAAAGAATGGGAGCATTACCATCGGAGAAGTTAGAAATTTGCTGCATATCAGCCGTAAATATATTGTACCCTTATTAACAAAAATGGACGAAGATAGTATAACCAGAAGGAAAGAGAACATCAGGGTGTTGAAAAATTAAAATAGAAGTGCAGATAAAGGGCAAGGGTAGAAAGGTGAACCGTTAAAAACTTGCTGGAAATAAATATGGATGTATGATAATATCATCATGTATTTTCAATGGCGATATTATTAATCTTAAGCAGTAAATAGAGGTAAGGATATCTATGCAAAAAAAATGGTTTGTATTTATAATAATTTTTATCATTGCTGTATTTTTAGGAATAGGCTATTTTGTCAGCAATCTGGGGAGACAGTATTCCGGTCCCCCTGTTTTGACCGTGTCTGAGGAAATAGGTGACCTGGGGCAGATAAGCCCGGATGAGAAACAGACCTATATTTTTACCCTGAAAAATGAAGGAGGGGAAAAATTAGTAATAGAGAGAGTGCAAGCTCCCTGTGGATGTACAGCTACGTTGCTGTCTGAAGAGGAAATTTTGCCCGGGAAAACAACCCAACTCGAGGTTACTTTCAATCCAAGAGGATACCAGGGAGTAGTAACTCAATCGGTTTATATCTATAGTAATGACCCGGAAATGGAGAGGAAGAGAATTGCCATCAGGGCAGATATTGAACATATTCCGGCACCGGAATTACAGGTATCAGCTAATCAGTGGGATTTAGAGTTATTAAGTAGAGGGGATTTTTCACAATTTTCTTTACAGATACTTAATAAGGGTGACTTGAGTGCAGAAATAGAAAAGATTGATGTTCCTGAACAAATAAAAATTGAACCCGTAACTATAGAATTACCGAAATTATTAGAACCTGATGCTGAAATGAATTTGCAATTTACCTATAATTCGTCTGAAAACGAAGTTGGTCTGGTCAGAGAATATATACGCATTGTGACCAGTGACCCCAGGAGGAAAAATATTACTATAAGGGTAGAAGGATATGTTACAGAAGCAGATAATTCCATTTCAATTTCCCGTTTAGAAAGTAATTTAATAAAAGAAAATGATGAAACGATACCACAAGAAGCCAGCTTTGTTGTAAAAAATAATAGTAACAAACCATTGCAACTGGTTTCTATCGAGTCCTCAGTGGACTATTTAGAACCAGTAAATAAGGAAATGATATTATTAGCTCCTGGTGAAGAACGGGAAGTTATTATTAAAATCAACAGAGAGGACATAGCTGATTTATATATAGGCGAAAGGATACAGGAACATATTTATTTTAATATTGCCTTGCCTGTTAATATAGGTTCAGGAATTTAAAAAAATAAAAAATAATAATTAAACAAAAAGTGGTTACGGAAAAATATTATGAAGAAATATTTAAAAATATTTAGCGCCTTATCTGACAAAACTCGTTTACGTCTTTATATGATTTTATCAGAAGGAGAGCTCTGTGTTTGTGAACTCACCTGTGCTTTGGATATGGAACAATCCAGGATTTCCCATAGTTTGAAAGTTTTGAAAGAGGCGGGATTGATTAATAGCAGAAAAATTGGTAAATGGATGTTTTATTCAATTCAATTAAACAAAGATAATAAATGGTTGTTTAGGGAAATTAAAGAAAATATTGGCATTTTAGCTAAAGATAAGCAGATGCTTGCCAAGTGTAAAGACGAAAACATCAGGGAAAAATTTCAGTGTCAAATATAGCTGGTTTATCACTTATATTCCGCAAGGTTATCACGCAATTATTCTTGCCTCCCGGTGGTATTATTGTTTTAATTTTATTGATTTGCCTGTTCTTTCTTTTTAACTGGAAAAAAATTGCAATCTTTCTTGCCACTGTCTTAATGTTTTCCCTTTTTATTTTAGGTTCATGGTTAGGCGAGTATATAATATTAAGGCCGCTGGAAGATGACTATAGCTCATTTAAGGATACTTCCAATAGCCATATTAGTTTATCAAACCCGATTATAGTAGTACTTGGCGGAGGTGTTGTTGAAAATAGTTTATCAAGGCAGGGTGGAGGAACTGATATTGGTGAAGTAACACTGGCACGATTGTATGGGGCTTATACGGTTTACAGGGAAATTGAATGCCCTATTTTAGTAAGTGGGGGCAATGTGCCCGGGTATACCGGAAACATTCCAGCAGCTCAAATTATGTTAGAAGTGTTAGCTAACATGGGAGTTCCACGGGGTTTAATCTATCAGGAAGATAGGTCAAGGACTACCCTTGAAAATGCCAGTTTTACAATTGAGAAAATCATAGCACAGGGATATAATGAGATTATTCTAGTTACCAGTGCTGTACATATGCGTCGCTCTGTTGCTGTTTTTGAAAAGAACAATAGTGGAATTATTGTTATACCGGCTCCAGTAAATTATTTATTTGAAAATACCAAGCCAGGGTTATTAAATCTTCTTCCAAATGAAATATCCTGGAATCATAATTTACGGGCAATACATGAATGGATTGGCTTGCTTTATTATAAAATATTCTATTCGTCAGCATTGGGTATATAGTAAAAGAAACTTAAAACTGAGAGCTTCTCTTATTAATTGGTTAAGTTGAATTATAGTATTTTCTACGCAATATGCAATCCGCACGAAGCAATACGATATTTGACCGGCAGATTATGTCTTGTATTTAAACTATATACCAACGACTAACGACAAACGACTAATTAAGCAATCCCATCCACTTATTCCAGCATAATTGTTAGAGGAGTTGTTTTTAGTTTTTGGTTTACAGTTTTTAGAAAAGAAATCCTTTTTACTCATACCTGAGTTTTACGA
>Ga0334892_1003067_pt1 | contig 11208 bp, 7 predicted proteins | sample GraSluR3_MG_4_FD_207213 | JGI IMG/M metagenome (GOLD analysis project Ga0334892, IMG submission 207213) | Sludge microbial communities from methane-producing bioreactor in Wageningen University, Netherlands - Granular Sludge_15_04-R3 | ecosystem: Engineered > Bioreactor > Anaerobic > Unclassified... | reverse complement strand
GAAACCCTAAATCCTAAACTCTAAACAAACAATAATGAATCAAATTTCAAACCACAAACAATATAAGTTGGCAAGAATATTCAAATCAGTGTTTAAAACCTTGACAATAACTGTTTGGTATTTGTAATTTAATGTTTAGAATTTGTTTAGTATTTAGAATTTTGAGCTTAGAATTTGATTAGAAATTAGGAATTATCTTTATTCTTCTTCTTGAATCTTCACCGGCATAATAATATGCAAAAAGTCTTTATCTTTTGGGTTTTTAAAAACAACCGGTTTTTCTGATTGTTGTAATTCCATCACCACTTGATCGCTCTTTAGCGCGCCCAAAAGGTCAATTAAAAAACGAAAATTAAAAGCCACCTTTTGATCTTCTCCTTCAATTTGGGCCTCAATTTGACTGGTATTTTCTCCTAAAACGGGAGCATTAGCCGATATCTGAACTTTATTATTAGCGATTAAGAGTTTAATCGTATTGGCCGACTCTCGAGCAAAAATAGCCGCCATTTTCACTGCTCCTAAAAACTCTTCCCGGTCAACTGTAACCGTGGTTTCTTTATCTTGCGGAATAACCTTATTAATATTGGGGTACTCTCCCTCTAGAAGACGAGAAGAAAACTCCAGGTTAGGCAAAAAGAAAACGACCTGTTTTTCTTCACTGGCCAAACCTAATTCTAAGCTAGATAAATCACCTTCTGATCTATTTCTGACTAATTCGGCCAGCACTAATGAAGGAATAATAAATTCAAGTTTAGGAAGTTCTTTCTTTAGACTAATCTTCTTAAAAGATAGTCGATAACCGTCGGTGGCCGATAATAAACAAGTATTTTTACTAAACTTAAAATTTACCCCTGATAATACCGGTCGAGAATCATCATTTGAGGTAGCAAAAACAACACTTCCTAAGGCTTGAATAAATTTTTGATAAGGCAGAGAAAATTTTTGACTAACTTTAGTGGGAATTTTAGGAAAATCGTTAATCGGACTAGTTGGTAAATTCGCTTGAAAATTACCGCAGGCAATACTTAAATTCTCTTTTGCTTCTGTTAAAACCACCTTTTCTGCCGGTAAAGAAGCCACAAAATCAGAGAAAGTTCTGGCTAAAACCGCCGCCCCCCCTTCCAAATCAATTTTAGCCCCGCAATAATAATTAACGCCTATTTCTAAATTAGTAGCAGAAATTCTAAGACGGTTTTTATCAGTTTTAATAGCAATATGGCTTAAAATTGGAATTTGAGGGTGAGAGGTAACAAAACGACTAACGATTGACAAACCCCGATTAAGGTTTTCTTGAAGAAGAGTAATTTTCATAACAATGTTATTTTAACAAATATTAATAATAATTTAAATTTTAAAATAGTAGTAGTATTGTTAGGTGATGTTTATAAGTGGATTGGCGCTTAAAGTAGGAACAGAGATTTTGTTGGTTTTTTCAAAAACAAGTCCAGGTCTAGATAAAAAGATAAACAGCCTTATAGTTTGATTTTAGTTTTGGTTTTTCTTTGTCTTAAAAAGTCGGGAAAAGTAAACTCTCTTTGTGGAGAAAAATGTTTTTTTTGGGGAAAACAACAACTAACGTTTTTAGACAAAAATAATTACCTTGCTCTTACCCTTTCCCCAATAATCCACAACAATTCACAAGGTTTTAATTAAGGCTGGAAATTATTTCTAATTTTATTGATATCCGACCTTATTCCTTGATTATTCGAATATTCCCGTTCAATCTTATCAACGGCATACATAATTGAAGTGTGGTCTCGGCCGCCAATTAATTCACCGATTTTCATTAATGGTAAGTCTAAATCTTTTCTTAACAGGTAGATAGCAATATGCCGGGCGGTGACTAGTTCCGATTTTCGGCTTTTTCCACAAAGATCTTTAGTTTTAAAAGAAAAGTGTTTGGCGGTTTGAGAAAGAACGGTCCTGGGGGTAATTTTTTTTACCCTTCTCTTTAAGGAACCAAAAAGATTTTGGGTAAATTCTAAATCAACCGGGCTTTTATTGCTTTGGGCCTTGATTATTAATCGAAATAGGGCCCCTTCCAGCTCTCGAATATTTGATTCTATTGCTTCGGCTAAAAATGCCGCTACTTCTTCTGATAAGGAAAAATTTTTTTCTTGAGCCTTTTGTTTAAGAATTGCCAGCCTCATTTCATAGTCGGGTGGTTGAATATCAACCGTTAAACCACCCATAAAGCGAGAAATTAACCGATCCTCAACCTTAGGAATTTCTTCTGGTTTACGATCTGAGGTTAAAACTACCTGCCGACCGGAAAGATAAAGAGCATTAAAAGTGTGGAAGAATTCTTCTTGAGAATACTCTTTGCCGGCAATAAACTGAATATCATCAACCAAGAGACAGTCACATTTGCGATATTTATCCTTAAACCTAGTGATTGTTTTTTTCTGAAGCGCTTCAACTAATTCGTTAGTAAAGGTTTCGGCGCTAACATAAAGAATCTTAAAATTTTTATTGTTTTGGGCAATGGCGTTACCAATAGCATGGATAAGATGAGTTTTGCCGACTCCGACCCCGCCCCAAACAAAGAAAGGGTTATAAGTTTGGCCGGGGTTTTTAACAATCGCCTGAGCGGCGGCATGAGCAAAATTATTAGCCGAGCCAACCACAAAGGTGTCGAAATTGTAATTAGGTAGTAAGCCAAATTCGGGATTAGCTTTGGCGGTTTGTTTTTGGTTGGTGTTCTTTTTAAATAAAGGGCCCAGATTTTTGGTTTTTTTACTGGTGGTTTGGTTGTCAATGGTAAAAATTAAACTGTTTTTTTCTTTGGTCTGGCGGTCTAAAACCTCCTTAATCAAAGAGTAATAGCGAGTTTCAATTAGATCGCGAAGATAAGAATTGGGGCAACCAACGGTGGCAACATTTTTTTCAAAATCCTGGAGAGTGGTTTGGGCCAGCATGCCCCGATAGGTAGTTTGAGAAACGGAAATTTTTAGTTCTTCTTGAACATTTTGCCAAAGGCCTTTAAGGTCCATATTTTTTATTACCTTTTTAAAATGGTAAGACTTCTCAAGGCAGGCCCAACTAAGGAGTTAAGTTAATAATAAGAAGTTTTCCACAATTTGTCAAGGTGGTTGTTTTTATTACCCTCTTTTTCTATAATACTGGTTATGTTGGATCAGGCCTATTCCCTTTGGTTAGATTTTTTAGCCTTCTTTCCCGATTCTATTCGCTGGTTAGTTTCATTGGTGGTTTTTATCCTTTTTGTTAAAATCATTATTGATCTGGTCAAAAAAAGCTTTATTTGGTTGTTGTTATTAGTCTTGTTTGTTCCCGCCTCAATCCCTTTAATTAAAGAAATATTTACCTCAATTGTTAGATTTTTGGAATTTATTTTGCCTAATATCTTCTAAACCTGGTAATGAAAAAAAATTACTCTGTTAAAATTGCCGGTCCGGCCGGATACGGCGTTATGGAATCGGGCCGGATACTCGGCCAAGCCCTAACCTCTTTGGGTTTTGAGGTGTTAGTTTACCCGGAGTATCCTTCCCAAATTCGAGGCGGTGATAATGTGGTGATAGTTTCTTTTTCTCAAAACGGCTTGGTTTTGCCGGAGAAAAAAAACAATCTTGTTGTTGCTTTAACGAAAGAAAGCTTTTTGATTCACCAAGACGAAATCAAAAAGAAGGGTTTGTTTTTAGTTGACGAGGCGGCGGCGATTAAAAAACGGGCGGTTTTTTCTTTACCCTTGACCAAAATTGCTAAAGACAAGGTTGGTCGAGAAATTGCTCGGAATATGGTCGCTTTAGGGGCGGCTTTTGGTTTATTTTCTCTGCCGCTTAAACCCTTAGAAAAAGAAATTAGTAAAAATTTAACCGATAAAGGCCAGGAGGTTGTTGACGGTAATTTAGGCGCCGCCGGATCTGGTTATCAACAAGCTAAAAATTTAAAGATTGATAAAACAATAAAGATACCTGAAGGAAAAAATCCAAAAGAGTTGCTTTCCGGTAACGATGCTCTTTCTCTGGGAATAATTGATTCTGCCTGTTCTTATGCCGCCATTTATCCCATGACGCCGATTAACTCAGTTTTAACCGATTTGGCTAAAAAGCAAAAAGAAACCGGTATGACTATTTTTTATCCGGAAGATGAGATTGCCGGGATCAATTCGGCTATTGGGGCTTCTTTTGCCGGTGGACGGAGTTTGGTAGCTACTTCGGGAGGCGGCTTCTCTTTAATGGTTGAGGGTTTTACTATGGCTGGGGCAACCGAAACACCATTAGTGGTAATTGAGGGGATGAGAACCGGTCCCTCAACAGGAATGGCCACTTGGACCTCTCAAGAAGACCTTTTGTTTTTAATTAGGGCCGGCAATGGCGAATTTCCTCGGATTATTTTTACTCCTGGCGATCCCGAAGAGGCTTATCGATTAATTTTTACCGCTTTTAATTTAGCTGATATTTATCAGTTACCGGTGATTGTTGTCACTGACAAGTACTTATCAGAAAGCGCTTTTAGTACCAATAAGCCAGATAGGGTTGCTTTTGGTTTGAAAATTAATCGAGGTAAAACGTTGAGCCAGAGCCCCTCAGGCGGCTATAAGCGTTACCAACTGACTAAAGATGGTATTTCTCCCCGAGCCCTCCCCGGGCAAGCGGTTTTTTTAACTAATTCTTATGTTCATGATGAGGCCGGTTTTTCAGTTGAAGATGGCAAAAAAAGGCTAGTTATGAAAGAAAAACTTTTTAAAAAAATCGCTCCCTTGGAGGGTGAGCCGGGAACCAAGTTTTATGGTGACCGGGGGGCGGGCTTAACTTTAGTTTCCTGGGGATCAACCAAGCAAGCCTTGTTGTTGGCTTGGCAAAACCTAACCGATAAAGGAAAATCGGTTAACCTTCTTCATTTTTTTCGGCCCTGGCCGTTTCCAGACGAGGCCAGAAAAATTTTAACTAAAGCCAAAAAGATTGTCGTTGTTGAGAACAATAGTACTGGCCAACTGGCAACCCTGATTAATCAGGAAACTAAAGCTAAAGTTAGCCAAAAAATTTTAAAAGACGACGGTCGACCCTTTTTGACTGGTGAAATTGAAGCCCTAATTGGTTAGTTTGGCAAGTTATCTGTCGGCAACCACTTAAAGGTATGGCTTTGAGGGTCAACCCCTTCTGACTTCATCCAAGCAAAAACCTCTTGTTGGACTGTTTCCAGGTTGGCCAAGGCTTGAAAAATAATCGTTATTTCCAGTTTTTGGCTATAATCGGCTTGCCAAGAGTCGGTTTTTTTTGGAGTCTGGTAAAAAAGCGGGTAATCATCGAGGATAATTTTGGCGATTTTCTCCTCTGCTTCCGGGTCGCCCAAACCAGCCTGATCTTTAGCCTCATCTTTAGAAGAAGTGACAAATTCAAGCGGAAAATAAAAAGAGGTAGAGGTTTCTCTAACCTCAACCAGATACTTGGTTTGGCCAATTAAGAATTGTTCTAAAACAATAATTAACTGGTCGTTTTCTGTCTTGGCTTGATAATTAAAGTCAGGAAAGACATTGATAGAAAAATCGTAATCGGTGACGTTTTGGTTAAATTGGAAGATGATTCTTTCCAGGTTGGGGTCAACGTTGGTTTGATAAATTGCTGGTTCTGTTGTCATCAGGGCTAATTTTTGGCCGGGCCGAAAAAGAATTTCTCGAAGAACTAAAACCGCCGCCAAAAAAGCCAAAACGGCAACTAAAATAATAACTCGTTTATTTTTCATAACAGCTCTTTTTATTTTAACTAATTTTGGGGTTGGATTAAAGCGCTAAAAGAATCGCAAGGTAAAATAGTTATTGTGACTCGGCCGCCGTTTTGGGTTGAAGTGCCCCAAGCAGAGGTAAAGCGGACCCTGGTGATGCCGGTTTCGGAAGCTTCAATGCCGGTAATAATACCAACGTGACCATAAGTCCCTCCAGTTGAGACACCGATAGCCCCAACTTCAAGATCTTGACAGTTGGTATATTCATAATTTGGATTGCTATCAATAGCGGTACAATTAGCATAATCTTTGGCGTCGCCACAGCCTGGTAGAGTTCGCCCTAGACCAGCCTCAACAGCTTGAATAAAACCAACGCACTGCAAAGAGGGAAAGCGATTAACAGAATTTTCTAGAATACCGATAACAGTTTCGCTAATTCCGGCTGTTTTTAAACATGCGGCCACCTGGCCGAAATTAGCTTTATTAATGTAGCCGTTTGGTTTGGTGGCGGGACATTCTTGTAAGATTCCTACGAGCTGTTCGGCAAAATGACCATCTGGAATAGGGTTTTCTGATGGCAGCTGAGCAAAGGGAAGCCCGGAAAGAATTTCCTCATCATCAACAATAAAAGCGCTACCTTCAATTTGGAATAGGCCCAAGGCTAAAAAAATAATCAGCAACGGCGCGCCAACGACAATTAGGGTAATGGGGGAAAGAGCCACCTTTCCTAAAGGGCCAAGATTAGCTTTAATAGTTTTTTCAGCCTCAGTTTCGCCGCCGGTAATTTTTTGAAGAGTATTGGAAAAAATGTTTAAGCCGCCCTTAATAATATCGACGCTAAAGCCAACAATAGCGCCAATGGCGTTGCCAACGCCGGGAGCGATTGATCCGAGGGCGGCTCCCAGCTTAGTGGCGGTTAATTTTTTAGCTAACCAGCCAATTGTCTTAGTGGCTCCTTTTTTGGCTCCTTCCTGGAGGGTTTTTTTTACTCCGGTCTTAAAAATATTGAAAGAAGAGAGGGTTTTTTTAAAAAACAGACTAGCTTTAGATTTGGCTGTTTGGGCTAATTTTTTAGCAATAGCGGTGTTTTTCCACCAGCCGCTAATGGGGCTAGTGATTTGGTTAAACCATTTTTTTGACCCCGGCCAATTAATTGCTTTTTGATAAAAATTTCCTAATTGAGGAAAGCGGGTTTCGAAATTAGCCTGAAGGTTAAAATTTTTTGTTGTTTGGTTGATTAGGCTTTGGTTTTCACCCCAGGCTCGGAAACGATTAATTTGATTTTGCCACCAGAAACTAGTTTTACCGGTCATGCTGTTAGTGAGCCCGGCGACTTCTTCATTTTGATAACCGATAATATCGGCCGACTTTGGGCTAATGCCATGATAGTTAACCACCTGGCGCATTTGAGTTCCTAATGGAGTTTGGTCCTCCTGAGGAACAAGTTGATATGGCAATAATGGGTTTTGGCTGAACTGATCAAATACCGTCCCCTCTTGGCTGTTTCTTGTTTTAAGATAACCAGAAGTTGTTTTTGCCAGTTCTAGTTCTTCTCGCAAAGAAACAGATAAGTCAAGAAGTGGTTGTTTAGCTTGGCTGGTTAGTTCTTGAAGAAGCTCTTGAGCCTCTTGAGGGTTAATAGTTAGTTCTTGGTCCGACAATCCGGTGATATCGGGGTTAGTTAAAGTTTGGGTAATTTCAGGCAGAGAAGCGTTAATAACCTGTTCTGTTAAGGTAATTTTTTCAATATCCGTTAGGGCGTCTTTTTCTTGGTTGGTTAGTTTTGGTGTTTTTTGGGCCAAGCCTTGAGCGATTGCCTGAGCGGTTTTTTGAATTTGATCAGGGTCTTTAATGGGGGTTTTATCCCTGATTGCTCGGGAAACGGCTCGAATTAAATTTTGTTCTAGTTCGCCGGGTGGCGGTTTGACTGCCGGCGGAACGGTTAAAAATCTGACCTGCTCGGATATTTGTTCTGCTAAGGGCTTTGTTTCTTTTAGAGCAGATTTTATTGTTTTTTTCTCAAAAGTATTTTTAATTTTTTCGGCAGCAATTTTCTCTTCTTTTTGATTGGGAATAACCAGTTGAGGAATAGCCGTGACAATATTCTCAACTAAGGCTTCTTTTTTTTGTTTTGGCAAGTCGGCAAGAGCGGTTTCTTTATTGATTTCCTCTTCAACTCTTTGGGCAGTGTGCTTTCTTTGCAGGTCTTTAATCCAATCTTCAAGGGTAATATCTTGACTGGTAGGGATATCAACTTCCTTTGGTTTTTTGGCAGCATCTTTTTCTTGTTGGAAAGCTTCAAAAGCGGCAACCAGTTCTTCTAGGTTTTGCGGAACGGAGGGGGCCAATTCTTCATTATTAATAATCCTTTGTAAAAAAGATTCAAAACGGGTTAAATATTCGGCTAAACTTTCTTCTTCATCAGGGTAGAATTGGGCCACATCACGGGCCAGGAGTAAAAAGGTGTCCTTATTTAAGTTATGCCAGTCTTTAGCCTGAGGATTTTCTTTAAAAAATTGCAAACCCCCAAGGAGAAACTGGGCCGATTCTTTAGAAAGAATTAATTTTTTGGTGTTGGCGGTGATCATTGAAAGATTTAATGTTAAAAAACATTAATATTGTTCACTTTATTTTTAATCAAATTCTAAGTGCTAAATCCGAAACCCTAAACAAATTCCAAACACTAAATTACAAATATCAAATTGTTTGGATTTTAGAATTTAAAATTTGTTTAGAGTTTAGATATTAGGATTTAGGGCTTATTTTGATTGCGGTTTACTACTTACTTCTTCTTTAACAGGTGGTGGTTCCGATGGTCTGGGAACATTGGTTTGACTAACACCTTTTTCTTCTTGGGATTGGGATTGAATAGCGGGACTGCCCTCCTCCGGTATTTGGGTTTTGGCCGCTTTGTCTCTTGGGTCGGTGCTGACAAGCTTATGTTCTTCGTTTGAGGAAATTACTTGAATGGCAACATGGTTTTCGCCGGCAAAAAATAAGCCCTCGCCAATGTCGGCCGAAAGCAAAAGGTTTTTCTCACCCTGAGAGAGATAAAATATTTCGCCAATTTGGTCAATGGCCGCCGGATGCTGTTTCATCAAAATTTGGATCGAAGAGTTGGTAATAATTGATTTGCCATAAGGGGAGGCCAAGAAGTCGGGGGCGTCTTGGGTGATGGTGGTTAAGCCAAGATAGTATTTTCTGGCTCTTTTAGCGATGGATTCTAAATATTGGGCCGAATCTTTATAGCGCATTAAATACCAAGCCTCATCGACAATAACGATTCTTTTTTTAAGATCGTCTTGGACTTTGGTCCAGATATAATCCAAAATAATAAACATAACAATTGGTCGCAATGAGCCTTCGACATTTTTTAAAGAAAAGACGGTGAAGGGGTTTTTTAAGTTGACGTTAGATCGTTGATCAAAAATACCCACCAGTGACCCCTTAACAAACTTTTCTAATCGATTGGCTAAAGTTTTAGCCTTGGGTGTTTCCATGCCCAAAAGAGTTTTATAAAGATCTTCCAATAATGGGGCTTCATTTTTTTGGCTGGCCGGGTCGGGAGTAATCCCCTTTCCTTTATAAGCGGCTACTAAAGCCCGATCTAGAATGGCTTCTTCGTCGGAGTCCATTTTCCCCATCATAATTTTAAGAAGGGACTGTAAGGATAACAGTTTAAAGCCTAAACGGTTTTCTTGGGGGGCTTGTTGAGAGTTAGTATATTTTTGAGGCAGATCAAAGGGGTTAATTTTGGCGTTAGAGCCAAAACCAAAACTAATATATTCTCCTCCAACGGCTTCGGTTAACCTTTCATATTCGTTCTCCGGGTCGATGATGATTATTTCTGTTCCCATCATTAATGATCGCAGAGCCTCGAGTTTGATCATATAGCTTTTACCGGAGCCTGACTTACCAAAAACAACCGAATTAGCGTTTTCTAAGTTAAATCGGTCAAATATTACTAAAGAACCATTGTGTTGATTGACGCCGTATAAAATGCCTTCGTTGGCCGTTAGTTCAGATGAAGTAAAAGGAAAAGTGGTTGCCAGCGAGGTCGTGTCCATATTTCTGGTGACGTTGAGGCGGCTGTTACCAATTGGCAGAGTGGTTTGAAAGGCTTCTTCCATTTGCAAAGTAGCGTCTTTGGCAATAATCATTAATGAACCCAGAGTAGATTTAATCTCTTTAGTGGCCTCATCTAGCTCTTTGACACTGTTGCCAGGGATGGTTAGATAAAGCCCGAACTGGAAGAACCGTTCCACTCCTTTGGTAAGTTGTTCCTGAAGTCCCAGAGCATCTTCTAGTTTTGCCTTGGTTGAAGGGTCAACCACCTTGCCCCGTTGAATATCGGTGGCAATTTCGGCTTCCATTTCGGCAATTTTTCTTCTTAGATCGTCTAGGGTGCCCTTAATTTCGACCGGATAAATAAACATGGCCGTATCTAGGGTATGGTCAAAGTTAATTAGAGGGGATAGCCAATTAGCGTTAACGAAACGAGGATAACCGGCCACAAACAACGAGCGAAAATATTTATTGTCGATTCGCAAGTGATTAAAATCAACCTCAATCGCTGATGGAGCCAGCAGATCCTTAACCGTTGGTACTCCGCTGGCAAAATTACGCTGTTCCTGGTTTTGGGAAGGCGGACTTTTTTTTGGTTGGTTTTTTTTAACCAAGGCCTTAATTTTAATCATTTTTTAATTTCACTGCGATTGTCTTTGATGATTGGGCTAACATATTCCTTGGTAAGAGCATTGTCAACAATTTTGGCATCGGGATTATAGATTCTGAAAAAGAGCCGAATAAGCTCGTTAGTTTTAAGTTGTTTGGCCACTAAGCCAATTCTTCCCAAGAGGCGGACCAGATGATCTCTTTTGGGCTCTAGGCTGGTTTTGGCCTTTTCGACTACCCGGTCGACGTCAAGGCTTTTTTGGTTTTTTTTACTTTTGGGTAAGAACTGGTCTAAAACGCTTGAGGCAACTTGACCGGCTCCCATCTCAAGGGCCGAAAATGGGATAACTAAATAGAATTTTTTATCTAAGATCTCGGCTTGGGTAACCGTTTCTCGAATAAAGGCTTGATATTTATTAATTAAGTCTTTTAGTAAAGGATTGTTTTGGCTGGTTTTGGCCTTTTCCAACAAGGATAAATAGCCGGTAATATCCTTCTTTTGAGACCGAATCATGATTTGAATCGAAAAGTTGAGAGAGTTTAATAGTCCGGCGTAGGCATAAATGATGGCGTCCTGCTCTTTTTCTGATAAGAGGCTAAAATTAATGGCGTTAACCTGAAGGATTAGGGCGGCCGAACCGTCTTTTAAAATAACTAGATCATCGCGGATATCCTCAATCGGCAGAGCCTCTTGAGTTGATGAGCGAATTGGTGTGGCAGGCATACCTTATTAAATTTTCAATTTTCAAACTCCAATTTACAAGTTCTTATTTTATTTTTTAATCAAATTCTAAGCGCTAAATCCGAAACCCTAAACAAACTCCAAACACTAAATTACAAATATCAAACTGT